>Ga0256840_1001858_pt1 | contig 19145 bp, 17 predicted proteins | sample 355202metaG_FD_185969 | JGI IMG/M metagenome (GOLD analysis project Ga0256840, IMG submission 185969) | Hydrothermal vent microbial communities from Mid Atlantic Ridge, Atlantic Ocean - 355-202 | ecosystem: Environmental > Aquatic > Marine > Hydrothermal vents | place: Atlantic Ocean: Mid...
ATCGTATTACAGATATACAGTGTGCCTTAGGTCTTTCACAACTTTCAAAACTAGATGCCTTCATAGCACGACGCATTGAGATAGTTAAAAAGTATGATGATGCTTTTAAAGAGAGTCTAGTAAAACCTCTTTACACCTATGATGGCAAATCTTCTTACCATCTTTATGTGGTTCAAGTTGATTTTACTCAATTAAATATTACTAAAGTTGATTTGTTTAATAAATTACGAGAAAAAAAGATAGGTATTCAACTACACTATATCCCTATTAATAAACAACCCTATTATCAATCTTTAGGCTATGGCGATGAAGTTACTCCTGTTATGGATAGATATTATGAGGAGTGTTTCTCTTTACCTATGTATCCTAAGCTTAGTGATGATGAGCAGGAGTATGTGATAGAGAGTCTGTTTGAGGTGTTATTATGAGATTTGTAGAGTTTAATGGAGATAAAATTTCAAAACTATCACTGGGCACAGTACAGTTTGGTTTAGAATATGGTATCGCTAACACAAGAGGTAAGCCCCTCCAAAAAGATGTGAATGAAATAGTAAGTTATGTTACAAGTCATGGGATTAACTGCTTAGATACGGCACAAGCTTATGGAAATTCCGAAAAAGTTATAGGTAAAGCTATAGAGGATAAAAATGATTTATTTATTGTATCTAAACTAAAAACTGACTTATTCAAAAATCATTTACATCAAAATATTGATACATCATTAGATAATTTAAATATATCTACTTTATACGGACTTTTATTGCATGATAGTGAATTATTATCTAGTTGGAATAAAGAAGAACATAGCAAAGTAAAACAGTTAAAAGAAGAAAATAAGATAAAATATTTTGGTGTATCTATTTATACTAATGAAGAATTTGATTTAGCCATAGTAAATAGTGATATTGATATTGTTCAAATACCATTTAGCCTTTTTGACCAGAGAGCAATAACAAATGGTTGGCTGAAGAGGGCAAAAGAGAAAAACAAGTTACTGTTCATAAGAAGTATTTTTTTGCAGGGACTTTTTTTTATGGATAAAGAGAATTTACCTCAAAAACTATCTAACGCAAGAGAGTTATTAAGTACATTTGAAGCATATAAAGACAAATTAGAATTAAGTAAAGCTCAATTGGCTCTTAATTTTGTCAACTCTGTAGCAAAAGATTCTGTATTGCTTTTTGGGTGTGATAGTTTAGAACAAGCTAAAGAGAATATTGATAGTTTTAATAATTTAATGCCATTAAGCAAAGATATAATAGATGAGTTAATTTTTACTTTTAAAAATGTCGATGAACAAATATACAATCCTTCAAGGTGGCAGAAGTGAATAAAAAAATAGTGGCATTTTTACAAGCAAGAACAGACTCAACCAGACTTCCTAAAAAAGTATTAAAACCTCTTTTGGGTAAACCAATGATTATCCATCAGTTGGAAAGAATAGGTCAATCACAATTCATAGATGAATTGATACTGCTTACAAGCTCAGAATCTAGTGATAATGAATTAGCAGATATGGTTGAGTCTCATGGATATAAAGTTTATAGAGGTTCAAAAGATAATGTATTAGATAGGTTTTATAATTGTGCAAGTGAATTAAATTTAAAAGATGATGATATAGTAGTTAGACTTACTGGCGATTGCCCAGTTATGGATAGTGAAATTATAGATGAATTAATAGATGCTTTTTTAAAATCTGATTGTGGTTATATGGCTAATTGTGTAGAACCAATATATCCTGATGGATTAGATGTAGAGGTTTTTAGTATGAAAGTTTTAAAAGAAGCATATAAAAATGCTACTAAATCATCTCAAAAAGAACATGTAACACCCTATATAAGAGATAGTGGACTATTTAAAGTTTGTAATCTTGATAAAAAGCCTATTCATAAAGAGTGGAGATTGACTGTTGATGAACCTGAAGATTTTGTAGTTATAGAGAAAATTTATAATCATTTTCACTCAAATAGGTTTACTTTTAATGAGATGGTCTCTTTTTTAGAAAATAATTTGGATATTTTGGAAATCAATAATCAAATTAATCGAAATGAAGGTTATTTAAAATCATTAATAGAGGATAAAGTGCAGGGAAATAAGTATATAAAAAAAGATGCAGATGAATGGTTCAATAGGAATAAAGGAACAAAACATAATATCTTTACAGAATATTTTATGTCATTATTTTCAAAAAAAATACTACAGAAATTTAATGTAGCAGAATTTGGTGTAGGAAGAGCAAATAATATAAATCTATTAAGTCATTATGTCAATAAAATAGATGGATATGATGGATCAGAACAGTCTATAGAAATGATTGATTTATTAAAAAAAAGAAATATACATATTAATGGAAAACGTGTTAACCTTGGAAGTTCTTTTGACGGACTTGGAAAGTATGATGTAATCATTTATGGATTTTTTACCTATATGATATCGGATAAAGAATTTTTAATATTGCTTGAGAATAGTAAAAAAATGCTTAAACAAGGAGGATATATTTTTATCTATGATTTTCTTGAAGAATCAAATACTTCATCAAAAGATATCCATAACAAAGAGATGCTGATTTATAAAAGAAATTTAAATTTTTATTTAAACACAATGAAAAATTTTAATATAATTGATTTTAGACTATATGACAATCGACATCTAAATGATTATTTAATGAATGACAATGTTATTAATATAGATATAGACCTTGATAATAATTCTTATAATTGGACTTTCTCTGGATTATTTAAATTAAAAGGAAATAAATAATGGCTAAATCACAAGAACTCTATAAAAAAGCAAAAACTTTAATTCCAGGAGGAACACAACTGTTATCAAAACGACCAGAGATGTTTTTACCTGACCTTTGGCCCTCTTATTATGATAAAGTAAAAGGGTGTGAAGTTTGGGATTTGGATGGGAATAGATATATTGATATGTCGATTATGGGTATAGGAACAAATACTTTAGGCTATGGACATGAAGAGGTAGATGATGCAGTAAGAGAAGTTGTCTCAAAGGGGAATATGTCAACATTTAATTGTCCTGAAGAGGTTTATTTAGCTGAAAAATTGATAGAACTTCATCCGTGGGCAGATATGGCTAGATTTGCAAGAGCTGGTGGTGAAATAAACTCTGTTGCGATTAGAATTGCAAGAAGTGCAACAGGTAGGGATAAAATTGCAATTTGTGGTTATCACGGTTGGCATGACTGGTATCTTTCAACAAATCTAAGTAGTGATAAAAATTTAGATGGGCATTTGTTGCCAGGCTTAAAGCCCAATGGGGTTCCTAGAGGATTGGTTGGTACAACTTTGCCTTTTAATTATAATGATATTGAGGGTTTAGAAAAAATTATTTTAGAAAATCCAAATGAGATTGCTGCAATTAAAATGGAAGTTTCAAGAAATGAAGGACCAAAAGATAATTTTTTACAAAAAGTTAGAGCATTAGCTACAAAATATAATATTATATTAATTTTTGATGAATGCACTTCAGGATTTAGAGAGAGTTTTGGAGGTTTGCATAAAAACTTTGGTGTTGAGCCTGATATGGCAGTATTTGCAAAAGCTTTAGGAAATGGATATGCGATATCTGCTTGTATAGGCAAAGAAGAGATAATGAGTGCAACTCAAGATACTTTTATAAGTAGTACATTTTGGACAGAACGAATAGGACCAACAGCAGCACTTAAAACACTTGAAGTGATGCAAAGAGAAAAATCTTGGGAGAAGATTAGCAAAATTGGTTCAGATGTTACTAATGGGTGGAAAAAGTTAGCTTCAAAATATGAGTTAAAGATAAATACTTGGGGAATTAAGCCATTAGGTGGATTTATGTTAGATAGTGATGATGCCTTGGCATATAAGACTTATATAACCCAAGAGATGTTAAAAAAAGGTTTTTTAGCTTCTAATGTCTTTTATGCTTCTATTGCCCACACACAAGATATAGTTGATGAGTATTTTGAAAATATAGACCCAATTTTTGAAATGATTAAAGAGTGTGAATTGGGTAATAAAAAGATTAATGATTTATTGGAAACTTCTGTTTGTCATAGTGGATTTAAACGGTTGAATTAATGAATATTTTATTTAGATCCGACTCTTCATCAACTATTGGCACAGGTCATATTATGAGAGATTTGGTTTTAGCCAAGCAGTATCCAAATAGCAAGATATTTTTTGCCACACAAAATTTAGAAGGCAATTTAAATTCTAAAATAATAGAGAGTGGATATGAGCTTATTAATTTAAGTAGTAATGCCATAGATGAACTTGATAGCTTGATAAAAGAGTTAAATATAGACTTGTTAGTCATTGACCACTATGAAATTACTCATGAAGATGAAAAATTATTAAAAATTCAAAATTCAAAATTAAAAATTCTCTCTTTCGATGACACTTATGAAAAACACTATTGTGATATACTTTTAAATCATAATATAAGTGCAAATGAGAGCAGATATAAAGATTTAGTTCCTAAAGATTGTGAACTTAGATGTGGGGCTAAATATACTTTAATAAGAGAAGAGTTTCATCAAGCCAAAAAAATACCAAAAATCAAAAATGAAAAGTTTACTATTTTTGTTGCTATGGGTGGGGCAGATACTTTAAATATTACTCAAAAAGTTTTAAAAATTTTAGAAAAGTTTGAAGTGATAGTAAATGTTTTAACAACCTCTGCAAATCAAAACCTAAAATCTCTAAAAAGCTATTGCCAAGATAAAAATTGGGTAAAATTACATATAGATTCAAATAAAGTAGCAATAGTTATGAGAGAAAGTGATTTTGCTATTGTTACACCTAGTGTAGTTTTGCATGAAGTTATATTTGTGGAGGTACCATTTGTAGCTATTAGGACGGCTGATAATCAAGAAGATATGTTTAATTACTTGAAAAAAGAGAAGTTTTTAACTTTAGAAAGTATTGAATTGAACTCTATAAAAAATATTTTGAAGGTGTTTGTATGAAAATAGCCATATTAACAACAAAGAATCAATGGTTTGAATCTTATGCTCTAAAATTAGCAGATAGTTTAAAATGTGATTTATCTTTTAGTCATGAAAATTTAATAGATTATGATACTGTTTTTATTTTATCCTATCATCAAATTATTCCATTAGATATTTTACAACAAAATAAGCATAATATTGTTATTCATGCAAGTGCTTTGCCTCAAGGTAAAGGTTGGTCTCCAATGTTTTGGCAGATTTTGGAGGGTAAAAATGAGATACCTTTTACAATGTTTGAAGCAAGTGATGGTGTGGATAATGGTGATATTTATATGCAAAAAACGCTCAAACTTACAGGATATGAACTTCATGATGAATTAAGAGAAAAACAAGCAAGATTTACTATTGATATGTGTTTAGAGTTTATCAAAAACTATGATAAATATAAAAATCCAAAACCCCAATATGGTCAAGAAAATTTTTACCAAAAAAGAACTCCAAATGATAGTAAACTTAATATAAACAAGACTATTAAAGAGCTGTTTAATAAATTACGAATATCTTCAAATGAAGAGTATCCTGCTTTTTTTGAGATAGATGGAAATAAATATATAATAAGAGTTGAAAATGAAAATAGGTAACTTTGACTTAGAAAAAGATGGCACTTACATCATAGCTGAACTTAGTGCAAATCATAATGGTGTATTGCAAAATGCATTAGATACAATAAAAGCAGCAAAAGAGATAGGTGTTAATTGTATTAAAGTACAAACTTATACTGCCAATACAATGACACTAAACTGTAAAAAGGATGATTTTATTGTTAAAGGTGGAACACTTTGGGATGGAAAAAGTATGTATGAACTTTATGAGTGGGCTCATACTCCTTGGGAGTGGCACAAAGAGCTTTTTGAGTATGCGCGAGAGATAGGCATAGACATCTTCTCTTCTCCTTTTGATAAAAGTGCTGTTGATTTTTTAGAGCAGTTTGAGCCTTCGGCATATAAAATAGCTTCTTTTGAGATTACAGATTATGAACTCATTCGCTACACTGCATCAAAAGGACGACCGATGATAATATCTACAGGCATAGCAACCATTGATGAGATTCAAGATGCCGTTGATATTTGTAGAAATGAGGGCAATGAAGATATAATTTTACTAAAATGCACCTCGGCTTATCCTGCTCCACTTGATGAGGCAAATTTGAAAACCATTCCAAATTTAGCTGAAACCTTTGACGTAGTAAGTGGATTTTCAGACCATACTTTGGGTTCAACTGCTCCAATCGTAGCTGTAACCCTTGGGGCAAAAGTTATTGAAAAACATTTCATAGTAGATAAATCCATTGGTGGGGCTGATGCTGATTTTTCTATGGATAAAGAAGAATTTGCAACTATGATAAAAGTGATAAGAGATACTGAAAAACTTCTTGGAAAAGTAGATTATAGTATGACTGAACAAAAGAAAAAATCAAGACAGTTTAGTAGAAGTCTTTATGTGGCTAAAGATATTAAAAAAGGTGAAGTTTTTACGAAAGAGAATATAAGGAGTGTTCGACCTGGGTATGGAATGCATCCTAAGTATTTGAAAGATATTTTGGGGAAAGTGGCTGATAGAGATTATGGATTTGGGGATAGGCTATTAAAATAGAGGAAAAGTATTATGAAAAAATGGATAAAAAACTTTTTAAATAAAAAAGAAAAAAAAGATTTTTTAAAAAATAAAGAATTAAATAAAAATATACAATTTAAAAATGATTTTGTTTTTATTAAAGAACGAGAAAGGTTATATAAAACCAGTAATTATAATTTAAATACTATTCAAAGTGAAATTGTTGGGGATATGGCTCAAAAAGGGTTCTCTTCTAAAAGATTAAGTGATGTATATTCAAAAAGTGATGAATTAATTGCATTCATTAAGGAACTTTGTGAGGAAACAAATGGAAAAACATATAAAGAATTAGTACAAAGATATGGAGAGGATGAAACAAAAAAATATTGGTTTAATTTATACAAACCAAATACAAATAATAATGATCCCATTAAAGAGTTTATGAGAAGTAGTGAATTATTTAAAATTGCAGCAAGATATTTAGGGGAAATACCACAAATATCAATGCTTTCAGTATTATATACTCCAAAAACGGATGAACAATCTAAAAATAGTATGATGTGGCATTTAGATAATCATCATGATAATATCGTAAGAATGTTTATAAATCCATTCGACATGAGCATCGAAAATGGTGCAACAATGATTTTTCCAAATAAGTATCAACCAAAATATGATTACTATAAAAAGTTTCCCTATTTTACAGATGAAGAGGCAAAAGAATTTGGTTTTGATTTTAGTGATAAAATTGATTTGGTAGGAGATGCTGGGCATATCTATTTTGCAGATAGTGCGAATTGCTTTCATTGTGGAAGTAGAAGTAAAAAAGATAGATTTGTAGCTATATTAACATTTGTTCCTTATCTACATTCTAATAAGTATGATGATGCCCTTATGAGAGATGAATTTGCTTTGTATAAAAAAGAGAATGAAATTATATTAAATTACTTTAAAGAAGATAGCAATTGAAAAAAGTATTAATAACTATACTTAGTGATCTAAAATCTTTATTTAGAGGATATAGATGGATTAATTATTCTTTATATAGAGTTAAATATCCCTATCTATCATTGCCTCCTTCTGCAATAATTAGTGGCAAAACTGTATTGGAAGAAAATATTAGCATTGGCAAAAATACACAATTAATTGGTTCCGTTTCTGTTGGTCGTAATAGTACTATAAATGAAAACTGTAAAATCTATGGAGATGTTAATATTGGAGATAATTGTTTGTTGTCTAATAATATCTTTATCTCTTCTGGAGGGCATACTTATAGTCAAGTTCCTTTTTTGCCTATAAAAGAACAAGATACTTTATTGGCGATAAATAACTCAATTCTCATTGAAGATGATTGTTGGATTGGTATAAATGTTGTTATAATGTCAGGAGTAACCATTGGGAAAGGAAGTGTAGTTGGTGCAAATAGTGTTGTAACAAAGGATGTCGAACCATATTCTATTGTAGGAGGCGTACCTGCAAGGCTATTAAAAAAGAGATTGAATTTTGTACTTCCTACGCAAATTTTATGGAATGAGATAGAACACATCCCATACTTTTATCAAGGTTTTCTGGTTAGAGAATATGAAAAAAAGAGATTTTTAATAAAAGATGGATTTTTAACTAAAAAAGAGTTTACATTAAAATTAAATATTGAAGAATCTCCTATCTTGTATATAGAAGTGAGAAGATATAATAAAAAAGCAATATTAATATATGACGAGAAAAAATATGAAATCTTTTCGCAAGAGTTTATCGTCTTAAAAATTGATATTTCTAAAAATAAATCTTGTCATTTTTTTGTTAGTGAGCCGATAGTTGTTAGAGGAGTGCATGTATGAATGTATTAATATTGTCGTATGGAAAAGAGAATGAAATTAAAAATAGCCTTTCATTCTTAAATGAACTTTCTACACATAATGTACTTTTAGCGACAGTGATGGACTACAATCATAGTGCGGTGAAAGCTTTGTTGAAATATGAAAATTTTCAAGAAAATAAAAAATACAAACATCTTTTTTATTACTTTTATCAGGATAGATTTATAAATGAGATGAGTGAGCTAGATGGTTATGTTTCTATAGATAATAATTTAGAAGATATGTGGAAAAATTTTTATCGTGTCGTGAATTTTATTGAAGAAATTTTTATTGACTTTCAACCTAATATTATTTATAGTGGTTCTCCCGATAACTATTTTGTTAATCTTTTTATTAAAATTGCAGAGATGAAAAATATAAAATATTTTTGGTTAGAACAAAGCTATTTTCAAAAAGATGCATTTACTTTTTTTTCAGATATTACTTATACAAATGATATTTTTAGAAATAAAAATATTACTAAATCATTAGAAGTAGAGAGTTTTTTTAAAAAAGATGTGATTAAATCAAATCCAACACTTTTTGTAAAATCAAATTTTAAAGAAAAAATTATTCAAAACTTCCATTATATTAATAAATTAAGAGGCTTAAATTTAATTGATAAATTTGATTTGATGTTGATACCATACATTTCTTTGCCTAAAAATAATTTTAAAAATAAATTTATTCGTTTGAAAAATAGAGTATTAAATAGAATATTACTTAATAGGCATAGTTTCAGTATTGAGGATATTCGTTTAGATTCAAAAAAGTATAAATTGATCTTATTAGCATTACACTATCAGCCCGAGGCAATTACTTTATCGGCACAACCATTATTGAATAATCAATATCAATTAGTTAAGTTAATTTCAGATATTTTACCTCCAGGTTATATTTTGTTAGTCAAAGAGCATCCCTTGCAAGATATAGGGTTGCGCAATCCTTATGTATATAAACAAATGATTAAAAAGAAGAATGTTAAGATAGTTAAACAAAATATCTCTTCAAGCTATTTAATAGAAAATGAGTATATTGACAGGGTTATGAGTATTGGTGGAACTATCGGTTTTGAAGAGATTTTAAGACGCAAACCATCAATGGTTTTTAGTGATATATATTATGCTAATTTTAAGTATGTGATAAAAGCAAATTTAGAAACTATAGATACTTTTATTGAAGATATGCATAGATTTTTAAATTTTGAATATAATGATAATAAAACAGAATATGAGACGGAGTTAAAAATATTTTTAACAAAGTATTATCGTTCTATTGTTAAAGATAAGTCAAGAGAAGACGCCATAGGAGATGTTGTAAACAATATATCTAATTATTGGAATACGGAGAGTCAAATAGATGAAACTATATGAAGATATAAATGCTTATGGTAGTAGTTTAGGGGCTAAAATGAAAGTGTGTTTAGTATCTCCTGCTTTTCATACAGTTTTGCTGTATAGAATTAGTTTTTTTCTTACGCATAAAGTACCCATAGTAGGCTCTTATATTGGATTGATTTTTGAATATATTAATAGAATATTATACAGTGTTGATATATCACGCTATGCAAAAATTGATGGGGGATTTGTTGTGATGCATGGTATGGGAATTGTCATTGGAGAAGAGGTTCAGATAGGAAAAAATTGTAAAATTTTAAATGGTGTAAATTTAGGTAATAAAGATACAGAAGTCACCTATAATCAACAACCAAAAATTGGAAATAATGTTGTCATAGGTACTGGAGCAAAATGTTTGGGAGCTATTAATATAGGCGATAATGTAATTATAGGTGCAAATGCTGTGGTGTTATCAGACATTCCTGAAAACTGTATTGCTGTGGGGATTCCTGCAAAAAGTAAAAGGAGAGCAAATAGATGAAAATATTTTTTTATGCATTTGCTAATACGCCTTATATTTTTAATGAAGTAATTAAATTATCTCAAAAAAAGAAGTATGATATTGAATGGGGTATGATATATCCTAGAGCAGTTTACAAAGAAACTTGTCCTTCTGTTGTAGATAAAAATAATGTTTTATATTTATATGAAAATTTTAATAAGATATATTCTGAAGTTTCTGAAAAAGATATTAGTTTTAATGATGAAAAATGGGTGGATAATATTCATACTATTTTAGAAAGTTCTAAGTTTGGATATAAGGTGGAAAAATCTGAAAAGCAATTAAGGGTTGTTTATGCTATATATCAAATATATAAAGAATTTCTAATCAAGAGTAAACCTAGTTATATAGTTTTTCCTGATATTGAAACGGTAAATGGTGTTTTATTATTAAATATTTGTCGGGAATTAGATATTGGGACAATGGTAACGGCACATGCAAGGCAATTTGGCGTAAGTTTCTTTTCTCCTGATTATAAAGAGACTTTACCCACTTATATTGGCAAGTATAATGATAACGATAAAAAACAAGCTGAATTATTTCTTGATAAAAAAATAGAAAAAGCCATTATTGGAAATGCTAGAGAAAAACAGAGAATAGAAATCCGTCCAATTACAAATATATTTGGAAGATTTATAAACAGTATTAAAACTTACTTTAAATATGAGTCTAAAGGTATTTTTGATACAAATCTATATTTAAGAATACGATTAAATTTTGAGGAGTATTTTGAATTATGGAGAGAATGGTTTTTTAATAATTATCAGATTAGATTTTTTCACATAAAGAGTGAACAAGATTTTATTCCTGAAAACTATATAGTTTTTTTATTACAAGTAACTCCTGAATCTTCTATTAATACTTTTGAGAGATTTTTTATAGAGCAAGAGAGAGTGATAGATTTGGTTCGTTTAAATATGCCAAGCAATATGATACTTTTGGTCAAAGAACATCCTGCGATGAGAGGAATGAGAAGCAGTAAATGGTATAAAAAAATGCACTATAAAAGTGGTGTGCAGTTAGTTTCGCATCATATAGATACGCACTCAATGGTAAAAAATAGTAAATTAGTTATTACTGTGACAGGTAGTGTAGGTATAGAGTGCTATCATATGGATAAACCTGTATTAATGTTTGGGAAAAATTTTATTTCTCATTTTGTCGATAATGTAGAAAGTTTTAGTCTTTTGAAAAAACATATTGCAGAGCTTATAGATAAGAAAAAATTTGATTCCTATGAAGAAAAAAGAATCAAAATAGCTCAACTGTATAATGTTGGTTATGATTTTTTTATTCATGAGCCTTTTCATTTTTCAAAAGTTATGGAAGTGTCAAATATAGAAATTTTTTTAGAAGCAATTTTAAATCATATTGAGAGAAATTCTAAAAATGTGTAGTATTCTAGGATATCATAACACAAAACTATCACAACAAAAAGTAGAACAACTAAATCTACTTATGTCTCATAGGGGACCAGATAACTCTAGTGTAAAATATTATAGTCTTAAAAATAAAAATCTATTTTTAGGGCATAATCGGCTCTCCATACAAGATTTAGATATTCAAGCCAATCAGCCGATGGAAGATGCTAGATTTAGTATTGTATTTAATGGTGAGATATATAACCATTTAGAGTTACGAAAAGAGTGTTACTATGATTTTAAGACAAGGCATAGTGATACAGAAACATTATTGGCTCTTTTTTCTCAATATAGCATAGAAAAAACACTTGAAAAACTTATTGGGATGTTCGCTATTGCTTTATTTGACAAAGAGAAAGAAAAACTATATTTAATGCGTGATAGAGTAGGAATTAAGCAACTCTATTGGACATATCAAAATAAAGAGTTTGCTTTTTCTAGTGAATTAAAAGGGTTTGCCTCTCATCTGAAAGAGAAAAAAAGTGATAAATCTTTAATTCAATTTATGAGTTTTGGCTATATGCCCAGTGATAGAAGTTATTATGAAAATATTTTTAAATTAAAACCAGCACACTATTTGGTATTTGACGGTGAAAGTATAAAAGTAAGTTGTTATTGGCATTTGCCTCATAAGAAATTAGATATTTCTTATGAAGAAGCTGTAGATAGAGGTGAATCACTCATTAGAAGTTCCATTAACCATAGATTACTTGCAGACTTAGAAGTAGGATCATTTTTAAGTGGAGGGGTTGATAGCTCTTTGGTAAGTGCTATTATGCAAGATTTATCACCGACACCTATCAAAACATTTACCATTGGTTTTAAAGATAAGGCTTATAATGAAGCAGGATATGCCAAAGAGGTTGCACAACATATAGGGAGTCATCACTATGAGTATATTTTTGGTGTCGATGATGTAAAGGCGTTATTAGAAGATTTTGATACCTATTATGATGAACCTTTTGGAGATGCATCAGCTTTACCTACAATGTTACTTTCAAAGTTTACAAAAGAACAGGTCAGTGTTGCACTTAGTGGAGATGGAGGAGATGAACTTTTTTTAGGATATGATAGATATTTTATGACCCAAAAATATTATGAACTCCTTAAGAAGTTCCCACAATTTTCACGAAATATTTTAGCCTCATTATGTCAAGCTTCAAATAGAGATAAATTGGAAAAAATTGCTTATCCTTTAAAACATTTAACACAAGAAAATTTCTATTCGGTAATTTCAACTTCAACCAAGCCTTGGGAACTTCCTAGCCTGTTTAATCAAGAGTTTTTAAGAGAAAATTTTGATGAGTTGAGCTTTTTTAAATTACAAGAAATTTCAGATTTTAATAAAGAGGATGCTTTTGAGAATTTTTCTAAAATAGATTTTCATAGATATTTACCTGATGACATTTTAACTAAAGTTGATAGAGCGAGTATGCGATATGCACTGGAAGCACGAGTGCCTCTTCTTGACCATAGGGTTGTTGAGTTTGCTTATGCTCTACCCACAGAAATTAAGTTACAAAATGGGGCTAAATCTATTTTAAAAGATGTGCTTTGCAGATATGTTCCAAAAAAGTTAATAGAGAGACCTAAGATGGGTTTTGCAGTTCCTTTAAAAGAGTGGTTTAGAGGAGAGTTAAAAGATGTCTTGTATGATAAAATAGATTCTATGGATGAGAGATTTAATCAAGCGTATCTAAAAAAACTTTTTGAAGAGCATCAAAAGGGTAAGAACTTTGAGTATGTTTTTTGGAATATAATGAGAGTGAAATGATTCAAAAAAAATTATCTATTTTGATTTATTCTTTGGCATCAGGTGGTGCAGAAAGACAAGTAAGTATTTTACTAAAAGAGTTGTCAAAAAAATACAAAATTTATTTAATCTTAATGAACGATACTATTTTTTATGATATTCCTCATGATGTAAAAGTGGTGTATTTAGAAAAAAGTTCCCCTATTGAGGGTGGAGTGAAGAAATTTGCAAAATTACCAATTTTGGCATTTAAATATAAAAAAATTTTAATCCATTATAATATAGATATAAGTTTATCTTTTTTGAATAGACCAAATTATATTAATATCTTAGCTACAAAGGGCATAGTTAGCGAAAGAACAAATCCGTTAGAATTGTATAAAATTAATTCTCTTAAAAATATTATTAATTTATTTTTTGTGAAGACTCTCTACAAGAAAGCCTCAAAAGTGATTTGTAATTCAAAAGGAACTGAGTTTGATTTGAATAAGGTAGGAATATATAATACAAAAGTAGTTTTTAATATGCTTAATGTAGCTCAAATTTTGTCCTCAAACAAGGAAACACTGAATACAAAAAAAGATAGGTTTATATTTATTACAGTTGGAAGACTTGAGTATCAGAAAAATACAACACTTCTTATAGAAGCTATGAAGGAGATAAATGCAATTTTATGGATAATTGGCGATGGTTATTTAATGGAAAATTTAAAATTTAAAATTAACAATGAAGGGTTAAATGATAAAGTACAATTACTTGGTCGTCAAAAAAATGTTTATAAATTTATGAATGAAGCCGATGCTTTTGTTTTCTCTTCAAATCATGAAGGTTTCCCAAATGTATTACTTGAAGCACTGGCTTGTGGTTTGCCTATTATCTCAACAGATTGCAAAAGTGGACCAAGAGAAATTTTAGCACCAAATACTGATTTTCGCAAACAGACAGAAGATATTGAATTGGCGGAATATGGAGTCTTAACCCCTGTTGGGGATGTAAAAAAAATAGCAGAAGCTATGAAAGTGATGTTAAATGATAATAATTTAAGAGAAAGATATAGTCAAAAAGCCTTGAATCGAGCAAAAGCTTTTAGTGTTGAAAAAATTATAAAAGAGTGGGAGGGTATTGTGTGAAAAAGATTGGTTTTTTATCACACCTAGACCTAAACCTCTACTTGTTTCGTCTGCCAATTATGCAAAAGTTAGTAGAAGAGGGGCATAAAGTCTATGCTGTTTGCCCAAGAGGAGATAAGTTCGATTTGTTTGCTGATTATGGCATAGAAGCGATAGAGTACAAGATAGATCGTTCAAGTCTCAATCCTTTAAAAGAGTTAAAGGCTATGTATAATATCTATAGAGCAATCAAACCATTAAAACTGGATATGTTACATACTTTTACGGCCAAACCAAATATCTATGGAACAATAGCAGGGAAAATGGCAAAAGTCCCAATTATTATAAATCTTGTAGAGGGATTAGGCTCTTTTTATATTGAAGATACTCGTAAAAATATGATGGTTCGTGGTATGATAGAAAAACTTTATAAATTTGTATTTTCTTTGTCAGATGGAGTAGTTTTTGTAAACTCTGATGACCCTCAATATTTGAAATTCAAAGGGGTAATTCAAAAAGAGAAGATTAAAATTATAAAATCAGTAGGCATAGATACCCAAAAGTTTGACCCTCAAAAAATAGAAGCCAAAGACTTAGAAGCGCTAAGAGAATCACTCAATGTTAAAGATAAAATTGTAGTGCTTATGGTAGCTCGTGCCATTTGGCATAAAGGGATTAGAGAGTTTTATGAAGCTTCAAAACTACTCTCGTTTCATAAAAATGTACAGTTTGTTTTGGTGGGAGATATAGATGAGGGGAATCCTAGTTCAGCTAGTAAAACATTTTTAGAAAGTGGAGAAGTGATGTGGCTTGGACATAGAGATGATATTGTCGAACTTACTGCACTATGTGATATATATGTTTTGCCAAGTTATAGAGAGGGAGTACCTCGTACACTGCTTGAAGCAGCTTCTATGGTAAAACCTATTGTAACCACCAATACGGTTGGTTGTAGAGAGGTTGTTAAAGATGGGTATAATGGGTTTTTAGTCTCCATAAAAGAGAGTGGTGCGCTTGCTAAGAAAATTGAACTGCTTGTAAAAGAAAAAAATACACGTAAGATTATGGGCAAGCATGGTAGAATACTAGCTATAAAAGAGTTTGATATACAAAATATTATACAGCAGTATATTGAACTTTATAATCAATTGGAAGAAAAGAGAACAAATGCAACATTATGATATTTTAGAAAACAAGCGTTATGTGCTATTTTTTATAGCAATAGCATATTTATTTAGTATTGCGGTAAGAATGTATTGGCCTATATATTTTGGAGACAATGAAGCGATGATTGTCTCTGGACAATTAATGATTAACACAAATGATGGATATTATTTTGCTTCAGCTGCTAGAGATATGTTGAATGGTGTTAGCCAAGAGGATGTTCAGCGTGGTAGTGCTTATGGTGTGAGTGAAGGCTTGGTACTTCTTACTGTTTATTTGACTAAAATAACCCCTTTTTCTCTTGAGACTATAATATTGTATCTTCCAGCTGTTGTTTCAAGTCTTATTGTTGTGCCAATAGTTTTAACAGGAAAATTGATGGGGCATACTTTTTTAGGATTTATGGCAGCTCTGTTAGGTGCGATTACTTGGAGTTATTATAATCGCACTATGATTGGATATTATGATACAGATATGTTTTCTGTTTTAATGCAATTTATGATTTTTTATAGTTTTTTACGATTGGTGTATAAAAAAGATATTAAAAGCATCGTAATGGCAGCTTTTTTTATTACGCTTTATCCCTATTTTTATGCACAGGGGATGAGTATCGTATTTGTAGTGTTTATGGGAACTGTTGCTTATTTATTGGGTGAGTACATGGGTATATTAAAAATAAAAGAGACACAACATTTTCATGAAAATAAACATATATTATTTGGAAGTATTATTTTATTAAGTATTATTTTAATGATTGCCATTCCCGTTGAAATTCGATTAATATTGTTTATATTGGGTCTTATCGCTTTAATAAAAATTGACATCCCGCAAAAATATTTACTTTATATGTCAGTGGTAGCATTTATAGGGTTTTTGATTTTTGGGAATATTTTGCAAATTTTATATACTCAAATCATGGTCTATTTAACTAAAGGAACAGCATCAACAGGGTTGCATTATTATGGAGTAGTACAAACTGTACGTGAAGCAGGAAGTATTCCTATGGCTACAGTAGCCAATAGAATTTCTGGATCAAGTATCGGATTATTGTTATCGTTGGTAGGATATATTCTTTTGGTGATGAAGCATCGACCATTTATTATTGCTTTACCTTTAATCGGTGTTGGTTTGTTTGCTTATATTGGTGGGCTTCGATTTACGGTTTACGCAGTTCCTATAGCTGCCTTAAGTGTAGTGTACTTATTTTATACTGTAGGAGAATATTTTAATAATAAAAAGTTACAAATAATCATAATAAGCTTGGCTACTTTGGGTATGCTGTATCCTAACATTAAACATGTTGTAGGCTATAAAGTACCGACAGTGCTTAATAAAGCTGAAGTGTCCGACTTGGACAAACTGAAAAATATTGCATCGCCACATGACTATACCTTGGCATGGTGGGATTATGGTTATCCTATTTGGTATTATTCTGATACCAATACATTGATAGATGGTGGTAAGCATACAAAAGATAATTTTATTATCTCTACTATTTTGCAAACTAGTTCGTCTGATTTGGCTGCAAACTTGAGCCGTTTAGCTGTTGAAACATATATAGACTCTAACTATTCTATTGTATCAAAAACACTTTTTGATGACTTAAATGAATCTTCTGAAGATATTTCTTTTTTGCTATCAGAACTAGAATCACCTACCTATCAATTACCCGAAAAAACTAGAGATATTTATCTTTACTTACCATATAAAATGATGAATATATTTCCTACAGTAATGTTGTTTGGTAATTTAGATTTAAAGACTGGAAACCCAATACGTAAGACTTCTTTTTTTCCTACAGTTGCTATTGCAAATGACAAAGGTATATTACGTTTTAACAATGGTATTTATTTTGACACGACTAAAGGAGAAATCGCCTTAGGTAAGCAAACAGAACTTATAAAATATTTTATAACAACTCAAAATACCAATGATGGTAAAATACAGTTGCAATCACAGCTATATCATATGAACGGTAACTATGTTGTTGTCTATTTAAAGAGTTATCGCCGTTTTGTAATTATGGATATGAAAACATTTTTTTCTACTTATGTGCAAATGTTTATGTTGGGGAAATACGATAAAAATCTATTTGAACTTGTTGTTTCTTCGCCATATAGTAGAATATATAAAGTTAAAAAATAATTGCAATGCTTTATCGAAAATATATAAAACAATTGTTGGATAAGTGTTTGGCATTTATCTTGATTTTGATATTTTCACCAGTATTTATTATTGTAGGGTTGTTAATTTATTTGCAAATGGGTACCCCTGTTTTATTTAAACAAGAAAGACCTGGACTTTATGAAAAACTTTTTACTATTTATAAATTTAGAACAATGACCAATGATATCGATAGCCATGGCGTTCTGTTGGCTGATGAGAGACGTTTGTCTCATTTTGGTTCTTTGGTTAGAAGATTAAGTATGGATGAACTACCGCAACTTGTTAATGTACTTAAAGGAGAGATGAGTTTTGTTGGGCCAAGACCTCTTTTAGTTGAATATTTACCTTTATATGATAGCGAACAAAAAAGAAGGCATGAAGTGCGTCCTGGTATAACAGGTTGGGCACAAATTAATGGACGAAATGCAATATCATGGGAAGAAAAATTTAAATATGATGTATGGTATGTTGAACATCAATCATTTTTCTTAGATATAAAAATTATCTGGAGAACTATATTAAAAGTAGTATCTAAAAGTGATATAAGTTCGAAAACATCTGTAAGTATGGAAAAATTTGAAGGCAGCAAATAATATGAAAGATAAAAACCGTTTTGACACTTGGGAGTATCCAGAAATTATAGAGGGGGAGCCTACAAAATATCATTGGATTGTACAGCATAAAGATGGGTTAAAGTTGGGATTTAAAACAGATATTGGTGCTTTTTGTTATATCAATGCCAAGTATAGTGTGATTATTGAAGATGATGTACAAATTGGGTCACATTGCTCTATCTATTCGATTTCCACAATAGATAGCAAAAAGGGGAAGGTTCATTTGAAAAAAAATTGTAAAATAGGGAGTCATTCTACAATATTGCCTGGTGTTACAATAGGAGAAAATACAATCATTGGTGCAAATAGTTTGGTGTTAGATGATATATCGGACAATGTTGTGGCTTATGGTGTGCCAGCGAAAGTTATAAAGAGTATAGATGAACCAGGATAGAATTTTCCTCTCCCCTCCACATATGAGTGGCAAAGAGCAACAGTATATTGCTGAAGTTTTTGAAAGTAATTATATTGCACCGCTTGGTGTATTTGTGAATCGTTTTGAAGAAAGCATTGAAGCGTATACAGGTAGTGCAAATGCCTTGGCACTTTCAAGTGCCACAGCAGGGTTGCATTTGGCTTTACGTGTGCTTGGTATTGCTGAGGG
>Ga0256840_1001859_pt1 | contig 19144 bp, 12 predicted proteins | sample 355202metaG_FD_185969 | JGI IMG/M metagenome (GOLD analysis project Ga0256840, IMG submission 185969) | Hydrothermal vent microbial communities from Mid Atlantic Ridge, Atlantic Ocean - 355-202 | ecosystem: Environmental > Aquatic > Marine > Hydrothermal vents | place: Atlantic Ocean: Mid...
TGGTGCCGGAAAAATGAGTTTGCAGGGGGAGAAGAAGATCGCGTAAAACGAACATGAATGAGGTCTTTTGTTTGTATAATTAATTACTTAGAACAATGTATTATACAGGGTTTCGATGCCTCATTCAACAATAAGTTGTTGTTTTAAAAGAAATAAAATTCATTTCAGAAAGAAACATTAGGAAATACTAATATTTTCGAAAATTAGCATTTCCTAATGTTTCTTTGAATAAAAACTGGGAAACTTCAGATCCAAGAACAGATAAAGCCAAAAAAAAGGGGTGATTATTTTTTTAAAAAATACGAATGAGAATTGATCGCAAATATAGGGCTGTGAAATTTGGATTTTTGCAAGAGGCTCTCCTGAACGAACTTACAGTTCACTTCAGGTTGCCAAATTTCCCTTCGCCTACTGCGGACTAAAAATCATCCCTGATTTTCAGCGTAAACTGATCTATATATTGGGGCCACTTTACTATATGATCACCTATACCCAGTTCATCATATAAACCTGCAACTAGACCATGGTGATCAAGTGAATAGCTTTGATAAGCACAGGAGACTTCATGTTTCCTGTATCAATATATGCTGAAATGAGATTTTCCCCTTACTGAAATTAGTTCATCATAAATGATTTATTCAGTCATGTATAGGTGCGGAATGTAGGCATCAAGCCATTAAAATTTGGTGCCAGCACTTACAATTAGATATTGAAAATATCTTCCCGAGAAACCAGCCTTACATCCAACTTAATGAACCCGTTGAAGGTGAAAATGGTGAGATTTACCAAGGAAAAGTCACTTTAGGCCAGTCTGTTTGTGTTATACAAAAACCTAAAGGGAGTGATAATACTATTTACGCAATACTGCCAGATGACTTTAACCCTCAAAAGTATCTTGAACTAAATCCCGATGTGGCAGAGGCTAAAATTGACCCTAAAGTTCACTTTATAGCCTGCGGCCAATTAGAAAACAGGAAATATAGCTAAAATAAACCCTACACACAACAAACAACTGAACGTAAGAGCGAGCTATCTACACTGATCTCGCTCCAGCACTCCGCATCACAGAAAAGGGAACAGGGAAAAAAGCCAGTAATTCCGCTCTACTTTATCTCATAAAGCAGGCTACTATCGCGCATATCCACGCCTTTTTCACGCAATTCACGCCCCAGAGCAATATATTCTTGCAATGCTGCTTGAGTTCCTGTGGTTTTTAATTGAAAAACGTGCTGCCCTTGCTCCACTTTCACCCATTTCACTGAACTTACCATTGGTAGCTTACGTAAATATGCCTTAATATTAGTTTCTGCGGTCATACTATTAATACCAGCAATTTTCAATACAACAACCCCCATTCCCTCTTGATCCGCTTTAACTGCATAAAAGCTAGCAAGTGGTTTATACACATTCTGAAATGTCACCGCTAAATTCTCAGTCAAATCAAGACAAGGCACAGTCCATTGCTCAATTTTACTATTAAAACTTAAAGTCCATTCGGAACGCCAACACCCACGTTGCTGACGTAATTTACCCGAAAGTATGGCCGCCACATCATAACGCTCAGATGCTTGCATTAACTTTTCTGGATAAGCACTCAGCACATCCGCGACTAAAACCTTTTGCTTTTCTTCCAAGTCCATTAGCGGCAATAAAATAGGCACACCTTTTAATTTTGCCGCTGCCTGCAATGCACGCTCAACCTCTTTATTATTATCAACATCCAGTATTGCTTGCCGACCAAACTGCTCAACCACGACCCACACCAATACTTCATCACGTATTTCATTCCAAATAGCCAAACGACTACTGCGCATCAACTCCATCAACATTTCTTCATTAAAAGCCACACGCATAACACGCGCCCCGCTTCCTGTTTTAGCATCAACATTCAGATCGTATTGATATTGATCTACATAAGAAGCAGCATTATCCAAGGCAATTTTCACTGTGGCATCTTGATTTATATTATCACCCACCATAAGCCTATTAAGAACAATACCCATAGCTTCACGCAGAGCTGCATTCCTATCTTCACGAGACTGGCTAAGCGCAGTAACCTCGACTTCAAACAAACCTTTTATCTCAATCGCCTGCACATAGGCAGTAGTAAATAAGTAACAAACCAGTAAAAACTTAATAAGCGCTTTCATATCATTAATTTTGTCTTGTACAATAAGAGCTAACTATAATTTAATTTTACCCAGAAGAGAACACTCGTGAGCGAACAAAAACAAGAGAGTTTAAACTACAAAAGCGCCGGCGTTGATATAGAAGCAGGTAATACGCTTGTTGAGCGCATCAAGCCCATTGCAGCAAGAACCAGAACAGCAGGTGTTATGGCTGGGCTAGGCGGCTTTGGCTCCTTGTTTGACCTGCCACTAGATCGCTATAAACACCCTGTGTTAGTCTCTGGCACAGATGGTGTAGGCACAAAATTAAAACTAGCGATTGATTTAAACTGCCATAACACAGTAGGTATTGACCTAGTCGGTATGTGCGTTAACGATATTATCGTTCAAGGCGCAGAATCATTATTCTTCCTAGATTACTTTGCCACCGGCAAGCTCGATGTCGATACTGCGACTGCCGTTATCGAAGGCATAGGTAAAGGTTGCGAACTTGCTGGCGCAGCTTTAGTCGGTGGTGAAACTGCTGAAATGCCGGGCATGTATGCTGATGGTGAATATGATCTAGCGGGCTTTTGTGTCGGTATCGTAGAAAAAGATTCTATTATTGATGGCAGTAAAGTTGCTGCTGGGAATAAATTAATCGGTATCGCATCTTCGGGCCCTCACTCTAATGGCTACTCCTTAATTCGTAAAATTGTTGCGCATAGCAAAGCCTCTTTATCAGACAAACTGGGTGATAAAGAATTAGCCGACCACTTACTTGAGCCTACCCGTATCTATGTAAAATCCCTATTACAACTGATTTCAAGCGTACCAGTTCACGCCATGGCACATATCACAGGTGGCGGAATTACTGAAAATGTACCGCGCGTATTACCTGAAAATCTAAGCGCTAATATCAACCTTAATGCTTGGAAAATGCCTGCCATTTTTCAATGGCTACAAGAACAAGGCAATGTCACTCAAGAAAACATGCTGACCACTTTTAACTGCGGTGTCGGCATGATTGTTTGTGTAGCACCAGAAAATGAAGCCACGGCAATTGCTCTGCTCAATGAATTAGGCGAGCATGCTTTCCCTATAGGCGAAATTATTAGCACACCCGGTAGCAATAAAGTCATCTATACAACAGACTAATTTTTCTTTAGTGGAATGGGGCTGTATTAATAAAAACAGCCCTTCCTAGCCATTAAGATAAACGTCAGGAAGCGCAAAACACACCTGCTTTTCAAACCCTTAGTATTTATTTCCACCTATATCCATGAAACAAAAAATCCGCAATTTTATTTTTGATGAACTTATTTTTGTCACTGAGCCAGAAAATTTTTCTGATGACGATGACCTGTTAGAGGCCGGCTTAGACAGTATGGGCATTATGCGTTTGATTATGTATATAGAAGAACAATTTGGTGTCACCCTACCCGACTCAGAAATTGATCCTGATAACGTCAATTCATTTAACGCTCTGGAGCAATGGGTATTGCAGCATAAGTCATGAGTGCAGCTAACACAGACATCATCCAAATGCTCAACCCATCCGATTGCTTTACTTTAGCAATGGATGAAGAAATACGCCAAGAGAAAATGCCCGGCAGCCTTTGTGGCTTTGCTCTAGAGCTCTCAGGCACTCCCGATATTGAAGCACTGGAACAACGTATTACTGAATTTGGTACACGTTTCCCACTTGCTTTTGCCAGCTTACAGCAGCGTGGTAAACGCTATTTTTGGTGTCAACGCGAACAAGAACATCCACTTTTTTATCAACATTATAATACCCATAAAATAGACGAGGTCATATTTCATAAAGAAACGGTTGTTAGACTGCTAAACCACAAACAAGACCGCGAAACCATTCCTCCCGTTGAATTCCACCTGATTAGCAGCACCGTAAAAAACACCTTTTTAATGCGCTGGATCCACCCTTTTTGTGATGCCCGTGGTGCTGATTTAATTTTAAAATATTTATGCACAGAATCTTTAGACGCTCGTAAGCGTTTTGATTTACCTAAACTAGAGCCGCTAGTCAATACTCAATTAGCAAAATATAAATGGTGGCAAAAAATTAGCCTGTTTTTTAAAGCTAAACGCTATATTTCCAAATTAGACAATTTACAAAGCATTATCCATGCAGATACCAGCCTCACACCTAAACGACTAAATTTTAATACTTACACACTTAGCCTAGAACAAACCCAAACAATTAATACCTTAGCACGCCAACAAGTCGGCTTAACCGGCACCAGTTTATATTATGTCGGTTGCTTTATGCGCGCCTTGCATAAAATGAACCCAAAACAAGCCGGCGAAGCCTATTGCACGCCTTACGCCTTTAATTTACGTAAAAATAAAGCACTAAGCCCCCTGTTAAGTAACCACGTCGCCCCTTTATTTGCTCAAGCACCCAAAGCTTTACTCGATGATAAGGCAGCACTACTTGAACACCTAAAACAACAGAACATGCAGACTATACGCGAAAAGTTCGACTATGCATTCCTGCCAGTCATGTGGGCCGCTAGTTGGTTATCTTTAGAACAACACGGCGAAAAACTACGCAACTCCATGCGCACCGGCACCGAACGCAGCTCCTTTTGGTTTTCTGATATAGGTCATGTTGATTTATCTAACAACAGTTTTTTTGGTAGCGACATCACCAAAATATATCACCTCTGCCAAATTTCCAGCCCACCTGCCCTCGCCTTTTTAAGCTGCCAGTTTAATAAACAGCTTACATTTAGCTATAACTTTATCGAGCCTTTATTCACTCAAAAGTGGATTGAAAGTTTACATAAAAATATGCTTGAGGAATTATTGACGCCATAGAATCCGTAAGCCAGCTCTTAATTCTTTTAATAATCAAGTATAGCGTGGTAAAACTATACAAAACACCCTTTGAAGCTGTCGAATGTTGATATAGAATGAATTCAGATATTTTATAAAATCATCGTCAGACCTTGCAATTAAAGTAACGCTAAATACTCTGGATAAACATTATGTTAAAACCTGAAGCACGATATGACTTTACATCCATCTTGCTACACTGGGTCACTGCTATTTTAATCTTTGTCCAGTATGCTGTTATATGGTTCTGGCAAACAGCCCCGCAAGATACCCAGCAATGGGCTTTTCATTTTAACCTACACTTATTAATTGGATTAATAAGTTTTCTAGCCGTCATCGCTTGGTTGATCAGGCGCTTTACCGTTAAACCACCTCCCTACCCTACAGCACTATCCAGAGGGGAACGGCACATGGCACTTATAGTATACGTCTTGTTTTACACCTGCCTGTTATTGCTCCCTATCTCTGGGTACCTGCAATTAGACTATGGAAGCCCCTTCACATTCATGGGCAAAAAACTCAATTTATGGGTGGATCAAAATGATTCATTGCATACCTTGTTTGGTTCCTTACATACAGGTATGGCATATATACTGGCGGGGTTGATTCTAATCCATGTCTCGGCAGCAACACTTCACCTATTCCGGCGCAGTGGTATTTTTAGTAGAATGCTATTGTCATTTCGCTCAGAATCACGAGAATTAATTGTACCTGGATTTTCTGGACCATCACGAAAATACCAGCATACTTTAACCAACTTCCTAATCTTCAGCTGGTTAGGCCTACTATTTCAACTGCTAATCGCAATCATCACTATTTTATTACTCGTATTTGCCACATCTGGAGAGCAACCTGTACCAGGTATTAGCAATGGTAATGAGGGTAGTATATTCTGGGCTAAGTGCGGTATATTCTCATTATTTATCACTGTTACCTTATTTTTTTACAATATACTCTATGCGAAAAAAATAAAACATAAACTGGACATCGAATTACATGCGCGTAAAAATCGCATCCTACACTTTTTACGCTTCGGGTTATTAAGTGGGTTTACTGGAATTTTCATTTCCATTTTAGGCATAGGCGAAAGTATCCAGCTATTAATAGCAAAAACCATATCACAACCTCCTGGAATAGCAATTACTGACCCGAGCAAAATTGTTAGAGCACTTGATATTTTTGTCCTCGTGTCTAATTTCACAATAGTCATTGCCCATTTTGTTGGTATCATCATTTCACTATGGTTACTAAGCCGGGTTGCCCGAAATTTTTAGCCGGACTTAAAATACGAAATGATAATTACTGATAAAAAGGACATCTAACGGCACAATGAAACTATACACATTAGTTGTTGAATATGATCATGGTACCTATATAACGCAAGCCAATGCAAACTCTACCCAAACGGCACCATCAGCTTGTATTGAACGCTGGGATATTTGTGACCTTACAGATATCATTACTGAACAAGACAAAAGCATTATTTTAGAGCAATTAAAAGCTGAACAGCTGATTGCATTGAGCCACACTCTCAATGTTTGGTATGGCAGTGTTAACCTAAATAACAAGCTACTAACTTTCAACTTAATCTTAACTGACAAAGATCAATGACAACATTAAAATTAGACCGTACATTGCTGGAGAAAAGGGGCGTAACACTTGAAAAATCAGCAAACGAACTTAAATCCTATTTCATTGGTATCGACCAAACAATTGATGAGTTAATCGATGCAATGCGCGTCTGGTATTTAATGCCTGAAGCACTAACCCGCCCTGTTATCATTAACCTATGGGGCATGACCGGGGTAGGAAAAACTGACCTAGTGCGTAGATTAGTCGTTGCGCTGGATATGCAGGATCGCTTTGTTGAAGTAGAATTATCCAATGGTGATGAAACCAAATGGTTTTCTTCTGTTAGCTCGGTTTTAAGCCGTAACTCTCTAAATGATTCAGCCCAGAAAATTGTATTATTTGATGAGATTCAACGCTTCAACACCATAGATACTGAAGGTAAACCCCTCACCAACACCAAGTTCTCTGACTTTTGGGAATTACTTTCAGATGGCCGTTTATCACGGCGTGACCGAGATGACCTTGATTTTTTGCTTGCCGAAACCATGCGTGCTGATCGAGAATTTGCCGCGCAACTCAAAAAAGGCGATATTGACGATATTCCGCCTATCGCATTATATGAAGCACAACATATTAAAAATGCACTGGACATGGACGAGGCGATTCATGAAATTACCGCTATGTCGCGGACAAAATTAATTCAGCGCATTGAAGAGGCTCGTGTTAGTAAAAAAATCTATGAACCTGTTGATCACTCAAAAACACTGATTATCATCTCCGGTAATTTAGATGAAGCCTTCTCAATGGCCACACGTATTGCTGAAGCCGATATTGATGCTGATATTTTTAGTGCCTTCACAGAAAAAGTCTCTGTTGTCGATGTTAAAGAAGCACTTTCAAAACGCTTTAAACCTGAGCAAGTTGCTCGTTATGGTAATATTCACCTGATTTATCGTAGCCTGCGTCAGGCTGATTTTAAAGCACTGATACACCGAGAAGTCACCCGCATCACCCAAAATGTTAACAACTTATTCGGCATTAAAGTAACCATCTCAAAAGCAATCGAAACGATTATTTACCGTAATGGTGTCTTTCCTGTACAAGGTGTACGTCCTGTTTTCTCAAGCATCAGTGATATTCTAGAATCCAACCTATCTCGCTATATTCTTGATGAAATGATGGGCGATGGTAAAAGCATTGCCATTGATTATGACCCTGACAAAAAATGTTTAACGGCCACCTTATCAAATGGTAGGGTCATCGAAACACCGTTTATGGGTCGCTTAGACCGTGCACGGCAAAGTAATTTGGAAGATGTTGTGGCTAATATTAGTACACATGAAGCAGGACACGCTGTTGTCTATGCTGTTTTGTTTAGCTTAGCCCCCTTACAACTTGTCTCACGCGTTGCATCAACAACGGCTGCCGGTTTTACTTTTCCACATGAAATTCATGGCACAAAACAGAGTTTGGTGTCAAAAATTAAAGTCTATCTGGCAGGAGGTATTGCCGAAGAAATTGTTTTTGGTAATGACAATGCAAGCACAGGCAGACAAAGTGACCGTGAACAGGCAACGTCCTTGGCATTAGATTTTATTAGACGATTTGGCTTTGATGAAGAATTTTATGCCAATTACACATTAAGTGATGAATACGTTATGGATAAATCAGCCACTGATACGGATGTTGAAAAAATGATGGCACGCCTTGAAGGTGAAACCCGGGAATTATTATTAGCGTGGAAACCTTTATTATTAGATTTATCGGAAGCATTACGTTTATCAGGCAAGGTCAATGGAGAGTCGATGGCAAATATTGCCAAAACACACCACCTCAACGTGCTTGTGCAAGCTGAAGGTCATCTGCATGTGCCTGATTATGCCAAGCAGTTAGAACAAAAACGCAACGCCTAACCCTCTAGGTCACACCACTCCTACAGATTTAGCAGCCAGCGAACCTGCGAGGATAAAAGACAATCTATATAGCAAGAATCATTTTAGTATGATGACTAAATAGTAGGGTTATCCAAAATTAAAAAATATAATACAAAGCCCTTACCCCATCATTCCATTGTGAAAAATATATGAAGAAGTCTATAAAAAGCTGGCTACTTACTACTACAACTATAGCGACTCTGCTTACTATACCCTCCCTTTCAACGGCTAACAGTGGCGTTGAAAAACTGACTCAAAACCCTGCTAACTGGGCTACTGCATTAGGTAACTACTCAGGCACCCGGTACAGCAGACTGGATCAAATCAATACCCAAAATGTTAAAAACCTGCAACCGGCCTGGTTTTTTTCTACCGGTGTCTTGCGTGGTCACGAAGGTGGGCCTCTGGTCGTTAATGGCATTTTATACATCCATACGCCTTTCCCTAACATAGTCTATGCACTCGACCAGAAAACACAGTCTGTCATCTGGGAATATACCCCGACAATGGATGCTGATGTCACTATCCCTGTTATGTGTTGTGACTCTATAAACCGTGGTTTGGCTTATGGTGATGGAAAAATTTTCCTGCAACAATCTGATACCGTTTTAACAGCATTAGATGCCAAAACAGGTCAACGTGTCTGGAGTGTTCAGAATGGCGACCCAAAACTGGGTATGACCAATACTAACGCACCACTGGTTGTTAAAGACAGGGTTCTGACCGGTATCGCAGGCGGTGAATTTGGTGTGCGTGGCTTTTTGGCGGCTTATGATATTCGTACCGGCGAATTAAGATGGAAAGCTTACAGCATGGGGTCTGATTCAGATATGCTGATCAATCCTGACAAAACAACCACCTGGAAAGACGGAAAGCTCCAAAAAGTGGGCGCCAATTCAAGCCTGAAATCCTGGGAAGGCGACCAATGGAAAATTGGTGGCGGTACTACCTGGGGTTGGTATAGCTATGATCCTGATCTGAACCTGGTGTATTACGGCTCTGGTAACCCTTCGCCATGGAATCCTGTGCAACGTCCGGGCGACAATAAATGGTCAAACTCTTTATGGGCGAGGGATGCTGACACCGGGGAAGTCAAATGGGTCTACCAGATGACACCGCATGATGAGTGGGATTATGATGGCATTAGTGAAGCGGTTTTGGTTGACCAACCCATTAAAGGAAAAATGCATAAAACCATTGTACATATTGATAAGAATGGTTTTGCTTACACATTAGATCGTGTTACCGGTGAATTATTGGTTGCTGAAAAGTTTGATAAAACCGTTAACTGGGCATCTCATATTGATATGTACACGGGTCGGCCACAGGGTGAGGCTAAATACAGTCCAGAACAAAAGGGTGATGACGAAAATACAGCTGACATCTGCCCTGCAATAGTTGGTGCTAAAAGCCAGCAGCCTGTTTCATATTCACCTCAAACAGGCTATTTCTACATTTCTGGCAACCACCTGTGTATGGACTACGAACCATTTAAAGTTTCATACACTGCGGGTCAGCCTTATGTGGGAGCAACCATGATGCTGTCGCCGGCTCAAGGTGATGTACTGACAGGCAAGCCTGATGGCTCATATAACCTGGGGCAATTTACTGCCTGGGATGCAACAACCGGTAAAATTGTCTGGTCCAACAAAGAGCGATTCAGCATTTGGTCAGGGTCTGTTGCAACCGCGGGTGGACTGGTCTTCTACGGCACATTAGAAGGTTACCTGAAAGCAGTTGATGCCAAAACGGGTAAAGAACTGTATCGGTTTAAAACACCTTCAGGCATCATTGGTAATGTGAACACATGGGAATATGATGGCAAGCAGTATGTCGGCGTATTATCCGGTATCGGTGGCTGGGCGGGTGTTGGTCTCTCAAGTAATTTTTGTCCTCCAGGATACATAGGCTCAGCTACGTTTACTAAGTTAGGCGGTACATTAACTGTATTTTCCTTGCCTGAAGTGCCAGACGCTAAATAGAGCAATGGCACAGAGGTCTGCTTGTGCATTCTAGTGGAATAGATAACACTGGACAATCCTGAGAAATATCTTCAGTTCACTGAAAAAACAGAAGAAGCGAGCTATTTTGATAACTTATACCTATTTGATTATAGGGGCTCAAACCATAAAAAGGCGTATTTAAAATGATAAAAACCTATCGCAAGCTATTTTTACTTACCCTTTTATCTATTAGTCAAATGAGCTGTAGTAACCGACACCCCGCCTCGCCTTTATCAACAGATTGGTCAATGTGGGGTGGTGATTATGCAGGGACGCGTTACAGCGCTTTAGATGAAATAAATACAAGCAATGTCAATAAATTAAAACTGGCCTGGGCTTTCCCCACTAAAGTACCAGGAGGCCATGAGGGAGGTCCGCTCATTGTCGATGATATTGTCTATATTCACACACCTTTTCCAAATCATGTTTATGCCATTAATCAACAGTCGCATCAACTTATTTGGCAGTATATTCCCCAGCAAGATGCAGATAAAACTATCCCTCACCTCTGTTGTGGCACTATTAACCGAGGTTTAGCTTACGCGAATAATACTATTTTTTTACAACAAACCAATACCGTCTTAACAGCCTTAAATGCAAAAACAGGTCAGGTAATATGGCAGGTTAAAAATGGAAAACCTAAACAAGGTATGACCAACACTAACGCGCCTATTGTGGTTAAAGATACCGTTATTACGGGTATCTCAGGTGGAGACTTTGGCGTTAGAGGATTTTTGGCCGCCTATGATATTCATACCGGGAAATTACGCTGGAAGGGATACAGTACTGGGCCAGATAAAGACATGCTAATAAACCCTGTTAAAACGACCACTTGGAAAAATAATAAAGTCCAAGCGGTGGGACGTGATTCAAGCTTAAAAACATGGAAAGATACACAATGGAAAATAGGCGGAGGCACTACTTGGGGCTGGTACAGCTATGATCCTGAGTTAAACCTTATTTACTATGGAACAGGTGATCCTGGCACATGGAACCCCATACAAAGACCTGGGGATAATAAATGGACTTCTGCATTGTGGGCGCGAAATGCTGATACCGGAGAAGTTAAGTGGGTCTATCAAATGACGCCGCATAATGAATGGGATTACGATGGCACTAATGAATTGGTTTTGGTCGATCAAAAAATTAACGGTAATTTACGAAAAACCCTCGTCCATTTTGATGAAAATGGCTTTGTCTATACATTAGATAGAGAAACAGGTGAACTGTTACAGGCCAATAAATTTGACTCCACCGTAAACTGGGCCACGCTTATTGACATTCCCTCCGGCCTACCGCAACGAGTCACAAAATATAGCCCTCAATTTCATGGGGAGGACAATTTCACAGAGGGTATTTGCCCTTCTATAATGGGCAGTAAAAGTCAAAATCCGGTCTCTTTTTCCAAAAAAACCAAACTATTTTATATTGCTGGCAATCATGATTGTATAGCAATAGAGCCGTTTGAAGTGACTTATACGGCAGGTCAACCTTTCGTTGGTGCCTCAATAAGCTTTGATTCAAATAAGAAAGACAAAGGTTTTCTAACCGCTTGGGATGCCGGTCGTGGAAAAGCTGTCTGGCGTATTCAAGAACCTCAACAAGTTTTATCAGGCACCTTGGCGACAGCAGGAAATTTAGTTTTTTATGGCACGCTGGACGGTTATTTAAAAGCCGTCAACGCTAAAACAGGGCAGGAACTATTTAAATTTAAAACCCCTTCAGGCATTGTTGGCAACATCAATACTTGGCAATATCAGGGTAAACAATATATCGGTGTACTCTCGGGCCTAGGTGGATATATAGGATTTAGACAAGGGATTAACTCTTCCACATCAGCATTATCCCTGTTTTCAGTTTTTGCTTTGCCGAATCAATCTGATAACACCCCTTTTTTAGAATCTTATCCAGTAGCGCTATTTAAACTGAATACAAAGAACAACCCAAAATATGAAAAAAAATGGCAAGAAAAGTTTAACCCCGATATTTTATCTATGGAGGTTCATAAATTAGTTGCACAGATTGATATGCTCGATGTAGTGCATGACAGTATCATGGGTTTTGGAAGATCCGTTCAATATGACAATTATCTTGCACTCAAAAAGCAAGCATCACCCGCTGAATTATTGGAATTAACCAACCATCCCAGTCCTGTTATCAGGATTTATGCCTTTTGGGCTTTAACAGCCCACCCAGACATTGATCTTACATCGGTATTATTAGATCATTCGGATGATACATCAGAAGTGGGTTATCAATCAGGATGTCAAGTCTGGTCTGAAACGGTGGGTGATGTAATGTTCAAAGCGATTAATCAAAATGCTGGCCATTTACTCGGTCATCCTCAAATGAGTAAGATACCTCCCCAGGCATTTAAAAACATTGAAAAATTCTTAGTCCTTTTAAACTCGCCATTAGACTCAGCTTCTGTAGCGCTGACTCATATAGAGCCACTGCCTCAACTATACCCAAAAATTCGAGAGTTATTGATTAAAGATCATAAGCAAGCCGCATTGGTCGCTTTGGCAAAATATCAAAAAGACCAGGATATTCCATTAATTTTAACCAGTACAGGCAAAAGAAATAACGCAAAAGAAGGTTTTTCATACACATACCAAGCTATCAGCCACTTTCCACACCCCGACTTTTTCCCGTTACTTAAACAATCATTTATGAGTGTCAGTAAAAACCAAAAGTTTAGACATGGCAATATGAACGGTAATCTAGGCCATTTTTACAAAGCGATTGCAGCTTATCAAAATAAGGCGGCTTTAAAACTATTAAGCACACCCTTGCAATTCACCGATGGTTTTTTAGTTCAATGGGCAAAAAAATACCATAAGCGCGCTGTTCTAGCGGCTATCACTCAGTATATGGATCCTGTCTATACTGATTTAATGTGGCAGTTGTGGGAAAAAGACCATCTGCTTTCAACCGCTGTGTTTAATTATTTGGCCAAAGAATTTCCAGAAAAAACTTGGAGATTACTGCAAAAAACATTGCCTTCTGTTATTAACGAAGCTAACGAGCTTATTCCCTATAACGCTCTCCCCGCAGACCAAAGAGGAGTAGAATTAGTAACGACTTTATTTAATTATGCCTTACAAAAGTCACCGGCTTTTGCAGAACGTATGATTATCAATAAAATTAACAATAGAGGGCCTTACATTGGTTTTTTTATACAAAAAGCCGCTGAACTTAAAAACAAAAGTTTTATTGAGCCTCTTTTAAGTCAACTCGACCAACAGCCTTTTTATAGTGATCTTGCTATGGCTAAAGCCTTATTTTCTTATGCTGACCCAGCGATTAATCAAAGAGTGCTAGATAAAATCAATCAAAATGCACTTTATGAAGAGACTGAGGAACGCATTAAATTTAAAGCACAACTTATCAAAGCAGTGAGAAAAAACCAATGAGATATTTAGCATTTTTTATTGCAGTATTAGTGTCTTATACACCTTATGTTGAAGCGGCAATACCTGAAAGTGAAAAAACAGCCTTATTAGCTATCGCTGAATTTATAGATGATGGTTTTTTAACCCAAGAGTGGTTAAAAAATGAAACACAACCTTGCCAGTGGAAAGGCGTTAGTTGTGATAGTCAACAACACCATGTCATAAAGTTAGATTTCACCTACCTTGCCGTAACAGAACTAAGTCCTGACATAGCTTTGTTACCTGCGTTAGAAGAATTGAATCTTACGAGCAATTACCTCACTTCTCTTCCTGCTGAAATAGGGCAATTAAAGGCATTGACCACCTTAAATTTAAGCCGAAATCAACTGCAAAAACTTCCTGCAAAAATTGGAAATCTAACTGCTCTAAAACACCTCAATGTAAGTTACAATTTGTTGACTGAGCTTCCCTCTGAAATTGACAACTTAAAAAATCTGCAAACGTTGTATGCCAATTCAAACCAGATTATTAAAGTTCCCGATCAAATAAAAGCATTACCTCAATTAAGTGATTTTCAATTACATACAAATTGGCGTAGAGAGGTATTTAGTCCTACCGAAATTTCTGAAACGCTTCAGGATATTGTTAAAAAAATTGCAGGTAAAGGTATTATAAATGGAGAAGCTGTTGGTCTTTCGGGAGATAGAACTGAACAATATGATAATTTTATTGAATTAAAGAAGCTTGCTACTCAGGCTGAATTACTGTTATTGGTTAATCACCCTAATCCTGCTGTTAGGTCTTATGCTTTTTGGACTCTGACAGAATACCAGAATATTGACCTTTTACCCATTATTAAGGATCATTTAAATGATAACGAAACTGTTGATACAACATTTGGATGTTTAGGACAAAGAAAGCGAGTGGGGGATTTTTTTATAAAAGCCGCCACCTCTGATTCAGGCTGGATACGGAAAAAATCTTCAAAAAAATTACCGTCCAGTCAATTGCAATCCTTAGATCGAACACTTATCCAACAACCTAATGATTTTTTTGCTCAAAATGAAGCGTTATTAAGAACAAATCCCGACCCTGTTTTATACCCTAGAATTAGACATTTATTAATTGATGAGCATAATCAAGCGGCATTAGTAGCTTTAGCCAAGTATAAAAAAGAACAAGACATTCCATTAATTATCAATAGTTTTACTTATACAAAGCAATATGATGCACAAGCAGTTCGTGGCTATTCAGATATAGGGTTCGCCCATACTGACCCGACGTATACTGCTGTACAACTTTTTCCTCACCCTGCTTTTTTCCTATATCTTGAAAAAGACCTTTTTCTTTTTATGAATGGGGATATACACCTTTTTGATGATCAATTAGAAAGTTTATATCTTGCTATTGCACATTACCAAGACTCAAAAGCAAAACACCTACTCACTCTGCCTTTAGGGATAAAAGTACCTGAATATCGAAAAGAGGGGCATTTTAAAGCTCGGTTTTGTGCTGCAAAGAGGGAGAACATGCGCTTTTATAAGCAACTCTTATGGTCATTTTGGGAAAAACAAGGTACCCTCGATAGCGATGTATTTTCTTATCTTTTAAAAGACGATCCAGAGAGAGCATTTAACTTAACAATACAAAGTTTAAACAATATTGAGAAATTTTTTGAAATAAACTCGTTTTTATGTGGCAATGGGAACAATAGAATACCATTAACGAATACATTATTAGATCTAGCTTTAAAAAAACAAGCTAAATGGACAATTGACTTTATTGCAGATTTTATTAAATCAGGTGTTAATCAATATCAACTTACCGAATTAATCATAACAAAAGCAAGTAAAATTAAAGACGCTTCATTTATATCGCCTTTATTTGAACAGCTAGAGAAACAGCAACAATATTATAATTATCCCCCCTTGGTACATGCTTTACTTGCTTATAAAAATGAAAAGATCAATAAAAGGTTAAAAAATACCCTACTCACGCATAAACACTTACAGGGTCTAAAAGAACATGATGAGTTTAAGACGCTGTTTGAATAAATACTTTTAATTAATAGGGGGCTCAACTTAAAGTATTTTCCTTGCCTGAAGTGCCAGAAGCTAAATAAAACAATGACACATGAGCCTGCTTGTACATTTAAGTGGAATAGATAACACTGGGAACATGATAAAGAAACTTTATTTCGCTTAAACCTGTGTTCATAAAAGCCTCTGGCGCACATACTTCCCAACTGCACACGTCACCTTCTCCGCTTCTCCTATATCATCATACTGCTAACAAAATATGTCAGTTGAACTGACATATTTGTCATATCCACACTGACATATTTTGTCAGTCAAATATATTAGCCCTGCCGCCTCTGAAAATTAGGGAGACAAATCGGTAACGTAAAACATCAGGTATACTGGGGCTTACCCAACCCGCTCCGTATTTGAATACTTATTTGGCCACAGGAGCCCCAAGTATTTCATAAGGAAGGATAACACATCAGATAATCCCCCATCAAAAAATAACCATCTAAATCAATACATTACAAATAAAACTAACATCACAAGTTAATCAGACTAAAATTAATTTCATATTGGCACGGTATTCGCTTTAGTTAATGCAAACACATTCATTAACTCAATAAGGTACCTTAATTATGAAGCTAATTACTCACTCAATTGCCGCACTACTTTTCACCGTCACTTGCACAGCGCATGCTGCCACAATCAACATATCGACTAGAGCGATTACCAGCAGTATTGATAATAATGATTTTATCAGCTCATGGAGCAGTCAAAGCTCTGCTATTAACACAAACTCTACCAGTGAATTTACCGCCTTCTTTTCAGGTAAGAACAGCATAAGCCACTTATCTGTCGATTTTAATACCAGTCAAGCGGGAACATGGGGCTTTGAAGCAGGTTTAGATGCACATTACGGTGCAGCTCTTTACCTTGATAATACTTTAATAGGCAATCGGGTTGATGATTTATGGTGGAGCTATAATTGGAATAATGCAGATGTTATGAGTTCGCTTAATAATCCTATTGTGGCCGGTGCTCATACACTAGATATTTACTGGGCTGAGAGTTGTTGTAATGGCTATAATAGCGCTCAATTTACAACAGATGGTAACAACTGGCAATCCCTCTCTACAGCGAATCTTGAAAGCTATGCCGCGACTGTTCCAGAACCTACATCTATTGCATTATTAAGTCTTGGCTTAGCTGGCATAGCTGCCAAACGCCGTAAGTAATCATATTATATCTAAGTAAATCGCCAGCTCTATATGGGCTGGCGAAATCAACTAGTCAAGCGCATATACTTCACTTGATTACCGTTACGGATTTTGAAAACACCTTATTTTTTGGGACTTAAAAGCGTTATTATTTGTTCTTTAAATGTAGTTTGTACATTATCAAGGTAGTCATGTATCGCCTCTTTAACATTGTGGAACAACTCATAATATTTATTATAAATAACACTTCTTTTTTATATATTTTCACAAGCATAAGATTGGATGTAACTTTCTAAGCCGCCTGTGCGGCAGTGAACAGTTTATGCTTCCCCCCTGTGTCAGAATAGTTGTCGCCTCTAAAATAAACTTTAGAGGAAAGAAAAATGAGTCAAAAATATACCGAAAGATTTAAAATACAAGCGGTAGAAAAAGCCCTTAACCGATCACCTGAAATATCACTGACAGAGATGGCAACAACATTGGGAATAAGTCGTTCAGCTTTGCAACGATGGATTACTCAATCCAAGAACAATCAATTAGAAAATATTTCAGATAATACAGCCTCACTTGCCTACAGGTGTGGGGAACACCATATTATAAGGGTTACCTTGTGTTTTAGTCCCGGTTCATCCCCACGGGTGTGGGGAACACATCAAATGTCTAACTATTTATAGACTGTCTAACGGTTCATCCCCACGGGTGTGGGGAACACGGCCTGATCCAACAGAGAAAGAGCGCAATCAGCGGTTCATCCCCACGGGTGTGGGGAACACTAAAAATACCCACCAAAAAAATCTCAGCGTACCGGTTCATCCCCACGGGTGTGGGGAACACTTCGTGAATATCGCCCTGCATTACGTTCGTATCGGTTCATCCCCACGGGTGTGGGGAACACTTTATTTAACTCAAAATATTGATAGTGAGTTTCGGTTCATCCCCACGGGTGTGGGGAACACCTAAATCTGTGACCTCTGGTATTGATAAATTGCGGTTCATCCCCACGGGTGTGGGGAACACTATGGGGCGCATTGATATGAATAATCAAGCCACGGTTCATCCCCACGGGTGTGGGGAACACTTTGCCAAAGCGCTCTTTTATTTCTGAGTTAGCGGTTCATCCCCACGGGTGTGGGGAACACTTTAAACCTAACTTCGCATAATCACACCAAAGCGGTTCATCCCCACGGGTGTGGGGAACACGTTTTATAACAAATTTAGAGAAATTAGCAGTAAGGTTCATCCCCACGGGTGTGGGGAACACTGACTGATTATTTAGCAATGCAAGAGTTTTCTCGGTTCATCCCCACGGGTGTGGGGAACACTTTAAGTGCATATTCTCGCTGTTCATTCAGCACGGTTCATCCCCACGGGTGTGGGGAACACATTATGCCTGTATTACCTGTTCTTTCTGTAGACGGTTCATCCCCACGGGTGTGGGGAACACTAACGAACCATTTCATTATATGTACTCATTTACGGTTCATCCCCACGGGTGTGGGGAACACTTCCGAATGTTCTTATTCTGATTCTTCTATTGCGGTTCATCCCCACGGGTGTGGGGAACACGTGGTTAATAACGTTGGCTAGAGCGCGGATTACGGTTCATCCCCACGGGTGTGGGGAACACACAAGCAACGCTGCAAGCGGTCGAGTTGACCTGCGGTTCATCCCCACGGGTGTGGGGAACACGGCATATGATAAAGATGAAAAGAAATTCTATTCGGTTCATCCCCACGGGTGTGGGGAACACTGCAACTATTCCGTTTAATGCAAGTAAGTGGTCGGTTCATCCCCACGGGTGTGGGGAACACCTTAAAAGCGATTTTATTATTTTGTTATATGTGCGGTTCATCCCCACGGGTGTGGGGAACACTTGTTTTGATGCGTGCGACAAAAAGCGTAGGTCGGTTCATCCCCACGGGTGTGGGGAACACACTCTTTTTGAATGTTCTTACGTTTGGTAATACGGTTCATCCCCACGGGTGTGGGGAACACATCGCCCTGCTGTTTTGCCTTTATTCCGAATTCGGTT
>Ga0256840_1001860_pt1 | contig 19141 bp, 17 predicted proteins | sample 355202metaG_FD_185969 | JGI IMG/M metagenome (GOLD analysis project Ga0256840, IMG submission 185969) | Hydrothermal vent microbial communities from Mid Atlantic Ridge, Atlantic Ocean - 355-202 | ecosystem: Environmental > Aquatic > Marine > Hydrothermal vents | place: Atlantic Ocean: Mid...
ACCTGTCTTTCATTAAGTTCGTGTTTTGTGGGGATTGAGATTCCTTTTGTTCTGTTTATAACTGTTATTATGTTGTCCTCACCCGGAGCAAAGTTTGACGTATCTATTTCAAGAATATCTTCCTGGTCTATCTTGTCGTAATCTTCAGGATTAACAAATGTTAGCGGAAGAATTCCGAAGTTTATAAGGTTTGCCTTGTGGATTCTTGCATAAGATTTTGTTATTACGGCTTTTATTCCAAGGTACATTGGGCCGATAGCTGCATGTTCCCTTGAAGAGCCCTGTCCGTAGTTTTCTCCTCCTATTATAAATCCGCCTTTTTTCTCTTTTGCGCGTTTTGTAAAGTTTTCATCAACGACAGTATAGATATATTCGGAGATAGCAGGTATGTTGGAGCGAAGAGGTAGAATTTTTGCACCGCCGGGTATGATATGGTCTGTTGTTATGTTGTCTTCGACTTTTAAGAGAACTTCCCCATCAAGTTTATCTCCGAGAGGTTCTTTGTATCCGATATAGTTGATTGTCGGTCCTTTCCAGACTTCAACTTCATCAGGGTCGGCAGCAGGAGCAAAAATCATTGAATCATCAATTTCAAATTTTTCAGGAAGGGAGATTTTTATCTCTTCAAGACCAAGGTCTCTTGGGTCTTTCATCTCTCCTGTTATAGCGATAGCCGCTGCAGTTTCAGGAGATGCGAGATAAGCTTGAGCATCTTTTGTTCCTGAACGTCCCAGAAAGTTTCTGTTGAATGTTCTAACCGAAACGCCTCCGGATGGTGGAGAGAATCCCATTCCGATACATGGTCCGCAGGCGCACTCAAGGAATCTGAAACCGGCTCTTAAAAGCACATCATACATTCCTTCTTTATCTATCATTCTGAGAACCTGCTTTGAACCGGGTGAAATAGCGGCAGATACCATTGGATGAACAGGTTTTTTAGCCTGCTCAAACATTTTAGCTACCATCATCAGGTCTCTATAGGAAGAGTTTGTACATGAACCGATTGCAACCTGATGAACTTTCATTCCTTCAAGCTCTTTTACCTTCTTGACTTCATCAGGCATGTGAGGACATGCGATTAAAGGTTCAAGTTCTGAAAGGTCGATATCTATAACTTCATCATATTCGGCATCGGTATCAGCTTCAAGTCTTCTCCACTGAGCCTCTCTTCCTTGAGCTTTCATAAAGATGTATGTTTGCTCGTCACTTGGGAATATGGAGGATGTAGCTCCAAGTTCAGCTCCCATGTTTGTTATTGTGGCTCTTTCAGGAACCGTAAGGTGTTTAACTCCTTCTCCGCCGTACTCAAATACTTTTCCAACTCCACCTTTTACAGATAATCTTCTTAAAAGTTCAAGAATAACGTCTTTTGCGGATACGAAAGGTTTTAGTTTGCCGTAAAGATTAACTCTAACTACTTTTGGCATGTTAAGGTAGAAAGGTTCGCCTGCCATTGCAAGAGCGATGTCCATTCCACCCGCACCGATGGCAAGAGCACCTATACCGCCTGCTGTCGGGGTATGGGAGTCTGAACCGAGAAGTGTTTTTCCCGGTATTGCAAATCTTTCAAGGTGAATCTGATGGCAGATACCGTTTCCCGCTTTTGAGAAGTAAACGCCGTATTTGGATGCTACGGTTTGAAGAAAGAGATGGTCGTTTGCATTTTCAGGTCCGCCGGCTTGGATTGTGTTGTGGTCAACGTAGGAAACGGAAAGTTCCGTTTGAACTTTTGGAAGGCCCATGGATTCAAAATGAAGATAAGCCATTGTTCCTGTTGCATCTTGGGTTATTGTTTGATCAATTTTGATAGCTATGGGTTTACCGGCTATCATTTCACCTTCTTTAAGGTGTGTTTTGATTATTTTTTGTACGATGTTTAGTCCCATCGTTCCTCTCCTTTTTTGTGTGATTTATAGAGTTTAAATTGCTGTAAAAATTATGTAAAAAATTTGTAAAAAAATCAACAGTAAAATAGAATGTTTTAAAAACTAACTATAAACTTTAAGAAATTCTTCGGGCTTTGCCCTCAGAATGACAAAGAGAGTTATTCTGAGGTTGCTTTGCAACCGAAAAATCCCAATGTTTTTGAAGCTAAAATAGTAATTCTAAAACGGTTTTACAGTAAAAATTAAAACTTAAAAAGCTCTTGATATTGACTTCTTCCAATTTCATAAAGGTCTTTGCCGTAGATGTCGTTAACAACAAACGCCGGAAAATCTTCAACAACAAGTTTCCTTAGCGCTTCAGGTCCTAAATCTTCATATGCGATAACTTCGGCGGATTTTACGCATCTTGCGAGGTAAGCGGCTGCTCCGCCGATAGCTCCAAAATATACTCCTTTGTACTTTTTTATCGCTTCTTTTACTTTTTGGTCTCTTTTCCCTTTTCCAATCATTCCTTTTAATCCGAGTTCAAGGAGCTTCGGAGCGTAAGGGTCCATTCTGTAGCTTGTTGTAGGACCGACAGAACCTATCGGCATGCCGGGTTTTGCCGGCGCCGGTCCTGCGTAATAAATGATTTGTCCTTTTATATCTATCGGTGGTTTTTCTCCTTTTTCTATGGTTTCAACGATTCTTTTGTGAGCGGCATCTCTTGCCGTGTAGATAATTCCGGAAATTAAGACTATATCTCCGGCTTTCAGAGTTTCTATCGTTTTTTGATCTACGATAGGTGCTTCGATTTTTATAGGTTCCATTTTTCCTCCTGAGTAGTTGTCGATTATGAATTTTCATTTTACCAGTTTACCGGGAAATAGGAGTGACAATAGGGTTGAGGTGTTTAAGGGTTCTACTTCTACCAGTTGTTAGTAAGGTTTCTATGTTGCGGAAAAGTTTTGAGATAACAAAAAAAAATTTCGAAGACAAAACCGAAAACAGGTGATTGAAAATCTTTATTATTCTCGATAGTGTGCGAAATTTTCGGCATTCTCTCAACATTTTTACCATTCCAAGAAGGAAGCCGGAAAAATCCTTTCGGATTTCTATCAATTTTTCAAACACTTTTATACCGATTTAGGAATTTTCTATATGGAAAGTATTTCCTGTTATCGATTCTTTTAATTCTCTTTCTGCAGATTCTTTAAATTCGATAAGTTCATAGCATTTCTCACTGTGTATTTCTTTGACAAGTTTTGCATTTAGAGCATGTCCCGTTTTAAATCCTTCGATTTCGGCAAGTAGAGGATATCCTAAAATATAAAGATCTCCGATAAGATCAAGAGTTTTATGGGCCACAAATTCATTTTCCATTCTAAGTCCCGTAGGGTTTAAGATGTTGTATTTGTCTATCACTATTGCATTGTCGAGATTTCCACCCTTTGCCAATCCCTGGGATTTTAACCATTCAACTTCTTGGACGAAACAGAATGTTCTTGCTTTTGCAAGGAGTTTTTCAAATCCTTCACGGGAATGAGGGTATTGGATAGTTTGATGTTGAATTTTTCTGTAAGTATGTTGGAAAGAAATGGTGTTTTTTATTGAGAGAGTGCTTGCCGGAGAAGCGATGAGGTATTTGTCATCTTCTTTTATCTCAACGGATTTCTTTAATTTCAGATATTTTCTTTTTTTTCGTTGTGTTTTTACTCCTGCATTTTCAAAGAGGTATATGTATGGAGCGGCACTTCCGTCGAGTATCGGTAGCTCTTCATTATCTATATAAATATAAAGGTTATCGATTCCGAATGCGGATAGAGCAGCTAGGATATGTTCTACGGTTTTGACGGTTACGCCGTCTTTTTGGAGATTTGTGGCGTAGAAAAGGTTTGTTGTGTTTTCTGGTGAAACTTTGATTTCCGGAAGAGAGGAGATATCGCTTCTTATGAAAACTATACCGGTATTGGGGGGTGCAGGAACGATTCTAACATTCACCTTTCTGCCGGTGTGAAGACCTATTCCGCTAAAATAAGTTTCTTTTTTAATTGTTTGCTGGTTTATCTGCATTATTTACGTGCTCCTTAGTTGATTTTCATTTCTATATAGAAGCCATATAAGCAAAAATTATGCCTATTTTTTCAACTGTTGAGATTTTATAAGCTTTTTGATTTTCAAGTTGTAACTAATATTTTCATTTTTTTTCGATTTGCAACTTTGCAATTACACTCTTACACTTACATCTCCCGAAAATACTCTTTTTATCTTTCCGTTGATTTCAACAATTAAAAAACCTTCTCTATCTATTCCGAGAGCTATTCCTGAAACCGTTCCCGTTTCCTCTTTTATTTCAACGTGTGTGTTCTGTTTTATCAGTGCTATTTTTTCATAGTCAGACAGGTCAAATTTCCCGTTTGCTGTTTTAAAGAAACTATTTTTTACTGCCTCTATTATAAAGTTGGTTATTTTTTCTCTCGGGACTTCTATTTTTTCAATGGCAAGAGAGGTTGCCGGGGTTTCTGTTCCTTGAAGTTCTTTTTCCGAGTGATAGAGGTTTATGCCTATGCCGATTATAAGTTTTTCTTTCGTAAGTTCAGGGAGAATTCCACATATCTTTTTCCCTTTTATCAGTATATCGTTGGGCCATTTTATTAGGAATTCTGATTTGAATTCGTTGAGGACTTTTGCTACGGCGGTTGCAGTTGAGATGCTGATGATTTGAATGTTCGGAATCTTTTCCGGTACGGGAAAGAGAAACGAGATATAAAGTCCTTTGTCGGAGTGGGATATCCATCTCTTTCCCCGTCTTCCTTTTCCTTGTGTTTGAATTTTTGCTGTAACGACGGTTATCGGGGATAAATTTTCTCTTTTTAGAAACTCATTTGTGGAATCTACGCTTTCAAGGTTTATAATCTTTGTATTCATTACTTTCTCCGGGAGGATAGTTTTGGAGGTTATTGTTACTACAGAAAAATCACCTATGCGAAAAATTATAGAAGATGCAGAGAGTCTTTCAAAGAAATTTAACGTAAGTTATATTCCGAGAAGGCATAAGACAATAAATGCTTTAAAGAAAAAATACGGTAAAAACGTTTTGGTTGTTTCGTCAGGCGGTCTAATTCTCCATACTGCTTCAAGTAACAGGCTCTTTTTTCATCCGGGACTTGTAAAAATCAGACTGTTAAATTTTATAAGAACCGGTAAGGAAGCGATGGTTGAAGCCATGGATTTAAAGAAGGGGGATAGAGTTCTCGATTGCAATTTAGGGCTTGCTCAAGATGCAATTATAGCCGCCTTTGTTGCAGAAGAGGATGTTGTAGGAGTGGAAAAAGATCCGGTGATAGGAGAGATTGTTAGAAGAGGGTTGGAAGTTTATAAGCCGAAAGGTAAACTTTCAGTTGCTCAAGAAGCTTTCAGGAAGATAAAAGTGAATATAGGGGATAATGCGGAATTTTTAACGGCCTTTCCGGATAATTCGTTTGATATTGTTTATTTTTCACCGATGTTTATCAAACCGAAATGGAAATGTGATGTTATGCAGCCTTTTAGGGAAGTTGCCGTAAAAGATTTTGTTTTTCCCAAAACATTAAAAGAGGCCGAAAGGGTGGCAAAAAAGAGAGTGGTTATTAAAATTAACAAGGGGATAAAAGAGATGTTTCCTTTTCTTGAAGAATATGTTCTTAAACCAAGTGCGACAAATGTGGAATATGTGTATAAAGATGTTTAGAAGGTACTTACGGAGAAGGTTCTCTAAATTTATAGTTTAAAAGGGGTACGACTACCCCTTTTTTGTTTTTGCTATTTTCACTTCTCCGTTATTGTATTCTATTCTGGGGAAGAGGATTTTTGGTTCGTTAAGCTTTTTTCCCGATTTTAAGTTACCCCAAGTTTTAAAACTTTCATGCTTTAATTCATCATTATCAAGGTTTAACATCTCTGCCATTTTGCTGCCGGATTCTGGCATGAAGGGAGACGTAAATATCGTTATGAACCTTAACGCTTCAACCATGTTGTAAAGAACCCGGTTAAGCTCTTCTTTACCTTCTTTGTTTAGGTTCCAAGGAGCGGTTCTGTCGATATAAAGATTTACAAAATTTATAAATTGCCAGATTTTATCAAGGGCTTTTGTAAGCTCGGCTTTGGGTATTAAGGTTTTGATTGCATCGAAAGTTTCGACTGCTCTTTTCTCTATCTCTTTGTCTATTTCTGTAATTTCTCCGGAGGGTTGAGGGATTATTTCTCCTTTATATTTTTTTATCATTGAAAGGGTTCTGTTAAAGAGATTTCCAAGGTCATTTGCAAGTTCTCCGTTGATTCTTGCTACCAGCTTTGAGTATGAGAAGTCTCCGTCCATTCCGAATGCTACCTCTCTAAACATAAAGAATCTTATTCTATCAACCCCGAATTTTTCTACAAGTTCGTATGGATTTATTACGTTTCCTTTCGATTTACTCATCTTTTCCCCTTCTACGGTCCACCATCCGTGGGCAAAAACCTCCTTAGGTACATCAAGGCCGGCGGACATAAGAAATGCTGGCCAATATATCGTGTGGAATCTCAGTATATCTTTGCCGACCAAATGAAGGTCAGCTGGCCAGTAATTTTTTGTCATCTCTTTGTTCTCAGGATATCCCACAGCTGTAAGATAGTTTGTAAGGGCATCGAACCAAACGTATATTACATGGTTTTCGTTTAAGGGGACCGGGATTCCCCATGTAAATCCGGTTCTGCTTATGGATAGGTCTTTTAGTCCTTGCTTTACAAAGTTTGTGACTTCTTTTTTTCTGAAGTCGGGCTTTATGAAATCAGGGTTTTTTTCATAAAGTTCGAGAAGCTTGTCTTCATACTTTGAAAGTCTAAAAAAGTAGGACTCTTCTTTGATTTTTTCCACGGGCCTTTTACACATTGGGCAGAGATTTCCTTCAATAAGATCTTTTTCCGTGTAATAGGTTTCACAAGGGACGCAGTACCAGCCCTCATATTCTCCAAGATATATATCTCCGTTTTCGTAGCACTTTGTAAAAATGTGCCGAACCGCTTTTATATGGTCGGAATCGGTTGTTCTTATAAATCTATCGTAAGAGATGTTTAATTTTTTCCATAGTTCCTTAAACATAGGGACCAGGGAGTCAACAAGTTCTTTTGGAGATAAACCTTTTTTTTCTGCTGCTTTCTGTATTTTTAGTCCGTGTTCGTCCGTACCGGTGAGAAAAAAGACATCTTTTCCAAGAAACCTTTCAAATCTTGCAATTATATCAGTAGCGGTTGTTGTATATGCGTGTCCCAGGTGAGGAATATCGTTAACATAGTATATCGGTGTTGTTAGGTAGAACTTTTTTTCCATTTAATTTCTCCTTTACGGGGATTTTGCGGAGAGACATTTTACTATTTCCTAATTTTTATTCAGTATTCTTTCAATATATTTTCCTATTATGTCAAATTCCAGATTAACAATATCGCCCGGCCTTCTAAATTTTAGGGTTGTTGCTTTATAGGTTGTAGGTATGACTGCTATGGAAAAGTTTTCCTGTTTAATTTCCGTGATTGTGAGACTGATTCCGTCTATACCTATTGAGCCTTTTTCCACTATTAAATTGGTAAATTTCGGAGATACTTTAAGGGTAAAAATGTAACTTTCTCCGACTTTTTTTATCCCGGTTACTTTTGCTGTTGTATCAACATGTCCTTGAAGAATATGACCTCCCAGTCTATCTCCTACTTTTAAAGCTCTTTCAAGGTTTACTGCTGTTTTCGGTTTTAAAAACTTGAAGGCTGTTTTTTCCACTGTTTCAAATGAAAGGTCAAAAGAGATGATACCGTTTTCGATTTTAGTTACAGTAAGGCATATGCCATTTACAGCTATGCTGTCTCCGGGTTTACTTCCTTCCGTAACTTTTTTGCAACTTACGATTAAAACTGCACTTTTACCTTTTTTTATTATTTCTTTTATATGGCCAACTTCCTCTACGAGCCCTGTAAACATTTTTAATCTCCCAAGTGGTAAAATTACAAACTAATGTTCAAATTATAACTTTTAAGGGGAAAAAATTGAGGATAGCGATTATAGATATAGGGACAAACTCAACTCGAATGCTTATTGCCGATGTTGAAAGTGCAGAGGTGAAGCCTTTGTTAAAGACGGGAAAAGTAACTCGTTTGGGACAGGGGGTGAAAAGGAGCGGTTATATTCTCAAAGAGAGTATGGAGAGGACGGTTGAAGTTTTAAAAGAGTTTAAGGATTTGATAGATAATTACAGGGTTGAGAAAACTGTTGCGGTTACTACGGAAGCGGCACGAGTAGCTAAAAATGCCGACAGATTTTTAGAAGAAGTAGGTAAGTTGGGAATAGAGCTTAAGATTCTTTCGGATAAAGAAGAAGCCGAACTTGTTTATATAGCGAATGTTCACGCCTTCAAGCCCAAGGTGAGAGCTATGACTGTCGATCTTGGTGGCGGTAGTACGGAAATAGCTTACGGAGAAGAAGAAAATCTTATCTATTATGAAAGTTTGAAATTCGGAGTGGTTGTTTTGCTTGAAAGTTTTATAAAGTCCGATCCACCTTCTTCAGATGATATTGCTTCTCTTGAATCTTTTATAAAAGATAAACTTTTAAGTTTCGGAAAAAATGTGGACGTTTCTTATCCTTTTGAGGTTTACGGTGTTGGAGGTACGATAACTTCCGTGGTAGCTATGGAAGAGGGGATGACGGTTTACGATACTAAGAAAGTTCACGGTTACAATGTTACGTATGAGCTTATAATTAAGTGGTATGAAAAAGTTGTTTCTTTGACTGTGGAAGACAGGAAAAGGATTGTTGGACTTGAGGCCGGCAGGGCTGATGTGATAGTCCCGGGACTTGCGTTTTTTAAGGTTTTTTGTGAAGTTTTTGGTGTTTCGAACGTTACGGTAAGTGAACTTGGTTTACTATACGGATTAGCTTTAAAGGAGGCGAGAGAATGTCAAAAAGGATAGCGGTAGTTGGAACGGGATATGTTGGACTTGTATCCGGAGCGTGCTTTGCATATCTTGGGCATAAGGTTATAGGACTTGATATCGACCCTGAGAAGATAGAAAGACTTAAAAAGGGAGAAGTGCCGATATATGAACCCGGGCTTGGTAAAATTCTCAGACAAGCGATAGACAATAGGAATATAGAGTTTACGACGGATTACGCTTATGCAGTAAAAAATTCGGATTTTATATTTATAGCAGTTGGTACACCATCAAGAGAGGATGGCTCCGCCGACCTTTCGTATGTTGAAAGTGCTTATAGAAGTATAGTTGAGCAGATGGAAGAGGGTGATTTTAAAATCATAGTTAATAAGTCAACTGTTCCTGTTGGTACAGGAAGATGGGCAAAAGAGTTTATCTCTTCTCTTTTAAGAGAAAAAGGATTTAGTAATCCGGAAAAGATGTTTGAAGTTGTTTCAAACCCTGAGTTTTTAAGGGAAGGAAAAGCTGTTGAGGATTTTATGAATCCTGACAGGGTTGTTGTAGGAGCCGATAATAGGGATTACGGCGGGATGGTTGCTTCTCTGTATGAAAAACTTCAGCCAACGATGATTATAACCGACCTTCCTTCTGCAGAGATGATAAAGTATGCTTCAAACTCTTTCCTTGCTACAAAAATCTCATTTATTAACGAAGTAGCCAATATTTGTGAAAAGGCTGGAGCCGACGTTTCCGTAGTTGCAAGGGGGATGGGACTTGACCATCGTGTAAGTCCTCATTTTCTAAATGCAGGATGTGGTTTCGGGGGAAGTTGTTTCCCAAAAGATGTAAAAGCACTTGTTTATACTGCAAAGCAGTATGGTGTTGAACCTGAACTTTTAACGGCGACACTTGATGTGAATGAGAAACAGAAGGTAAAACCTGTTGAGAAGCTTGAAAAGTACTTTGATACTCTCAACGGAAAAACTGTAGCTCTATGGGGACTTGCCTTTAAGCCTGACACGGATGATATGAGAGAAGCTCCGTCAATATCAATTGTAAGAGAGCTTTTGGGAGAAGGGGCTAATGTTAAAGTTTACGATCCTGTTGCTATGGAAAACGCTAAAAGAGTGTTTAAAGAGGAGATGGAAAAATATCCCGGGAAACTTGTTTTCTGTGGTGATAAATATGAAGCCCTTGAAGGAAGTGATGCACTTATTCTTGTTACAGAGTGGGCAGAGTTCAAGGATGTTGATTTTGGAAGGTTTAGGGATAAAGTTATAATAGATGGCAGGAATCTCTGGGAACCTTCCGTTATACGGCAGTATGTGAAGGTTTATGAAGGCGTAGGGAAACCTTAATTTGGAGTTGTTATGAATATAACAAGTAAAAGAGACACTTTGAAAAGATTGTATTCTCCTTTTGGAGCGGCTTTTGCGAAAGCGAATATTCATCCGAATCTGATAACCTTATCCGCCCTTGTTGTGGGGACAATTTCAGCATTTGTTTACTATAGCGGCCATCCGGTTCTCGGGGCTTTTCTTCTGTTTTGTTCAGGTATTCTTGACCTTTGTGATGGTTATGTGGCTGTTAACAATAGAAAAGCAACGAAATTTGGAGCCGTATTTGATTGGATAGCCGATAAGTGGGTTGACGGGTTTGTTCTGGGAAGTGTTGCTTTAAAATATGTTGGAGATTGGATGGCTCTTTTTGTAGTGGTTGTTTCACTGCTTCATACCTTTATAAAACCTGTTGTTTATGCAGAGATAGGTTATCAGGTTAGAGAGACCGGGAAGATAAAAGATCCTCTTGAAAGTACGGGGTTTTTCGGAAGACCAGAAACTTTTGCGACGCTGTTTACCGTTTCCCTTCTTTACCCTTTTAACCATCAGATTTTAAGATACGGTATAGAGTTTATAGCGGTTATGAGTTTTCTGTCTTTAATGCAAAGGTTGTTGTATCTTTATAAACATTATGGAAGTGAATATGAGGAGTAATAATATGAGAAAACCTTATGTTGTGATTGTTTCCGAGGTTACTATCGATGGAAAACTTACCCTTGACGAGGGAGTTTCCAGTAAAGAGATAATGAAGCTTATGGATGAAGATGCCAACAGATATCTCCATCAAGTAAGGGCGGAGTGTGACGGAATAATGGTTGGTTCTACTACTGTTAGAATAGATAATCCAAGTTTAACCGTTAGATATGTTGAGGGAGAAAGCCCGACTCGTGTTATTCCTGCATCGACAGGAAATCTTCCTCTTGATGCTAATATTTTTGATGTGTCGAAAGCCCCTACTGTAATAGCTGTAACTAAACGGTGTTCCAACGAGAAAATAAAAGCTATGGAAGATAAAGGGGTAGAAGTTGTTATTGCAGGAGATGACAAAGTTGATTTTGTTGAACTTCTTGAAAGGCTTTACGATATGGGAATAACAAAGCTTATGGTGGAGGGTGGTTCCAAGGTCAATTGGGAGATGATAAGAAACGATCTTGTTGATGAAATAAGATTGATTCATTTGCCTGTTGTTATTGGTGGAGATAACGTTCCGTCTCTCGTATCGGGAGATGGTTTTAAAACGCTTCAAAATGTAAAAAAGTACGATATAAAAAAAGTTTTTCAGTGTGGTAATCAGATAATTACCGAATATACAAGGAAGGATTAAGGGGATTTCCCCTTTTTTTGTTCGGAAAGATGGTTAAGTATATTTTTAAGAGGTTGCTTCATTTTATTCCGTTGATTTTCGGAATGACATTTATTTCATTTCTTATAATAAAACTTGCACCAGGTGATTTTTTAACTTCTATTAAGATGAATCCTTCCGTTTCTAAAGAAACGATAAAGGCTCTTGAGAAAAGTTACGGCTTTGATCAGCCTGTAATGAAACAGTATTTCCTTTGGCTTTGGAATGCCGTGCGTTTCAATCTCGGTTACTCGATGTCTTATCATCGTCCGGTTATTTCTCTTATTGGTGAAAGGGTTTTTAATACTTTATCTCTTACGGTTTCCGCTTTTTTGATTTCCTGGCTTTTTGCAGTTCCTTTGGGCATTTTTGCTGCATACTTTAGAAATAGATTTACTGATAAGTTTATTATTGCAATTTCTATCGTTGGAATTTCAATTCCTTCCTTTTTTATCGCTTTTCTTTTAATGTTTATTGCGGCAAAGACGGGATGGTTCCCGATAGGTGGTGTGGTTTCTCAAAATTATGAAACTCTGTCTTTTTTAGGGAAAGTTTCGGATAGATTTAAACATATGTTTATACCTTTAACCGCTATGGTTATCGGAAGTATTTCATCGCTTGTAAGGCTTATCAGAGGTACGGTGATAGATGAGTTAGAGAAGGAATATGTAAAGTTGACAAAAGCCAAAGGACTTCCGACCGGAGTGATTCTGTTCAAACATGTTTTAAGGAATGCCCTAAATCCGTTTATAACACTTATAGGATTTGATATAGCAGGGTTGCTTTCCGGTGCTGCACTTATAGAGATTATTACTGCGTGGCCCGGTATGGGTAGGCTTATGTTTGATGCTGTGATGGCACAGGATTTTTTTGTTGTTATGGGAGGGCTCTATATAGGAGGGGTAATGCTTATAATAGGTAATCTTATAGCAGATGTTCTTCTTGCTCTTAACGATCCGAGAATAAAAGAGAGGGAGATTGAGGGACAATTGTGAGGAAGTTTGTGAAAAACCTTTACAGAAAACATAAGGTGGGAGCCGTTTCTTTTGTTTTTCTCATCGCTTTCTATTTTATAGCCGTTTTAGCGGATTTTATTGCACCGTATCCTTATGATATTCAGTTTCGTCATAATCCCTATCAACCGCCGACCCCGATTCATTTTTTTGATGAAGAAGGCAGATTCTATTTAGTGCCGTTTGTGTATGGTCATAAGCTTGTAGATCCTGTTTTTAAGCAATATACGATTGTTCAAAAAGAAAAATATCCCGTGGAATTTTTTGTGAAAGGAGAACCTCACTACCTTTTTGGTTTTGTAAAAACAGATATTCATCTTTTTGGTGTAAAAGACGGGGGAAAGATTTTTCTTCTCGGCACCGACAGGTTAGGAAGAGACATTTTTTCCCGGTTAATTTACGGTACCCGTATTTCTCTTACTATAGGACTTATAGGTGTTCTGATCTCCTTTTTGATAGGTTTGATAGTCGGTGCTGTTTCGGGATATTTCGGATGTGTTACCGATACGGTTATAATGAGGTTAGTTGAACTTTTGATGGTTTTTCCCTCTTTTTATCTTCTCCTTGCTCTTCGTTCCATGTTTCCTGTGGATATTCCCAGTATTGCTGTATTTTTTATTATCGTGGCCATTTTGTCTCTTATCGGATGGACAGGGCTTGCCCGTATTGTTAGGGGTATGGTTCTTTCTATAAGGGAAAGAGATTATGTTAAGGTTGCAAAAGTTATGGGTGGAAGCAATTTCTATATTATAAAAAAGCATATAATCCCCGGTACTTTATCCTATATCCTTGTGGCTGCGATGCTTTCTATTCCAGGTTATATTTTAGGAGAGTCTGCACTTAGCCTTATAGGGCTTGGTGTTCAGGAACCGTATCCCTCCTGGGGTAATATGCTTGCCGAAGCTCAAAATGTAACAAAGCTATCTTCTTGTCCGTGGCTTTTATTTCCAGGTGTGGCGATTTTTACCGTTATTGTGAGCTTTAACCTTTTTGGGGATGCTTTAAGGGATTACTTTGACGTGAAGGTTTAAGATTTATAAAGGATAGTTGTTATGGAATGCTTGAAAACAAGCATTCTACCCATCGGGGTGTTAACTCTTAAAACAAATCTGTCAAATCCTTTTAATTTTCCTTCCGCTTTGGAACCATTTCTGAAAAATATCAAAATTTTCTTGTTTATAAGTTTTCTGAGATTTCTACTTTGAACTCCGCCAAGTAGAGAGGATGCAACGATTTTATATCCTTCATTTAATTTTTTTTCGATCTCATCTTCCCGGTTAGAGGAGATAACAGTCGGTGCGGTTGAAAATGTGGCCGGTCTTACGATTATATCTTCTCCATCCACTTCGTAGTTAATATCTCCGGAAGCTTTTAAGCTGTTAAGAAGGGGTATGATAACTTCTTGTTTTACGTCGAGGATTTTCATAAAATCGTTTATACTTCCTCTAAATTCACCATTTTCTTCTATGAGATCTATAAGTTCAAGTTGAAGTTCTTCGAGAGTTTTGTATCTATTCATATCTCACCTATTCGAAAATTATTGTTGCTATAGCGTGTTTATATACGAGGGATTTTCCTTTTGGCGCTGTCATTGATAACGTAAAATTATCAAAGTCGAGGAGTTTTCCTTCAAGCCTTGTTCCGCTTATCAGAAATACGGTTATCTCTTTTCCTAAAAGAGAAGATAAAACTTCGTCTTGTAGTGAGGTTTTTCTTTTTCTTTTTTCTTTAATGGCGTTTTCTTCTTTTTTAGTTTCTTCTGCTGGTTGAGATAGTTGTATTTCGGTTTCCTGTGCAATTGATATATGTAGCCCTTTGCCTCTTTTTGACTCGGATTTTAAAAACCTCTCTTCTCCAAGCTCCGAAATTGCTTTCCTGACAAGATAAGCACTTGTGCTTGTGAGTTGGGCAAGTTCTTCGACAGTGCCGGAGTATTCCTCAAACTCTTTAAGATATTCCTTTAACCATGTTTTCACCTTTTCATGTTTCTGGATTGCGGACATTAGACCTCCTGTAATAGATATTCAAACCTTTTTATTGTTTTTTCTTTCCGTTCGGAATCTGTAGAAAAATATTTCAAATTACGATACCCGTAAAAAGATTTAGATTTTATCTTATTTGTTTTTTACTATTCTATCTAGAATTTTATCTTCTAATACTTTTGTGTCAAGGTTTCCTTTAATAAAATTATCATCTTCCGTTAGTTTAATGTGAAACGGTATGGTGGTCTTTATATTCCCTTCTACGAAAAATTCCGATAAGGCTCTCTGTCCTCTTTTTATGGCTTTTTCTCTGTTCTCTCCGTGAACTATGAGTTTTGCTATCAGGGAGTCGTAATACGGAGGTATAGAGTAGCCTTCATATATATGTGTGTCAACTCTTACTCCGAATCCTCCCGGAAGTAAAAGTTTCTCTATTTTGCCCGGTGTAGGTCGAAAATTTTTTTTATAATCTTCGACATTTATTCTAAATTCTATTGCATGACCGTTTAAATCAGGGTCAGATATGTTAATCTGCTCTCCTTCTGCAGATTTTATTTGGAGAGCTATCAGATCTTTACCTGTTACCATTTCGGTTACCGGGTGCTCTACCTGAATTCTTGTATTCATTTCAATAAAATAGTAATTTTTATCTTTATCAACTAAAAATTCAATTGTTCCTGCTCCTTCATATTTAATGAAAGAAGTGATTTTACGAGCTGATTCGTAAAGCTTTATTCTGAGGTTTTTATCAACGAAAGGAGACGGAGATTCTTCAAGTACTTTTTGATGTCTTCTCTGAAGAGAACATTCCCTCTCCCCTAAGACTATAACGTTTCCATGTTTGTCGGCAATGACTTGAATTTCTATGTGTCTGGGATTTAGAATAAGCTTTTCCACATAAACTTCACCGTTTCCAAATGCAGCTTCGGCTTCAGCCATTGCCATTCCTATAAGTTCTTCGGCTCCTTTTTCGTTCTCTATGACTCTCATCCCTCTTCCGCCTCCACCGTGGGCGGCTTTTACAAGAACCGGGAAACCTATCTCTTTTGCAAACTGGAGAGCTTTTTTGGGTTCTTTTACTGCATCACTTCCCGGAACAATAGGGATACCGGCTTTCTGAGCTATGTTTCGGGCTTGAGCTTTATCACCCATTACAACCATCGTTTCGGAAGAGGGTCCTATGAATTCAATTCCACAGGCCCTACACACTTCTGCAAATCCGGGATTTTCAGATAGGAAACCGTATCCGGGGTGAATAGCGTCGGCACCGGATATTTCTGCAGCAGAGATAATTGCTGGAATGTTTAGATAACTTGCCGATGGCTTAGCTTCACCGATGCAGATAGATTCATCGGCTAAAAATACAGGAAGAGAATTCTTATCTGCGGTTGAATAAATTACTGTCGTTTTTATTCCAAGTTCTTTACATGTTCTTATTATTCTAACTGCTATTTCGCCTCTGTTTGCAATCAGTACTTTTTTAAACATATAAATCTCCGGATTTAGACTTTTTCTATTTCGAAAAGCGGTTGGTCAAATTCTACGGGTTGTCCGTCTTTTACAAGTATTTTTACGATTCTGCCGGGAGCATCCGATTCTATTTCGTTCATAACTTTTAAAGCTTCTATTATGCAGAGAGTTTGGCCATTTTCAACAAAATCTCCTTCTTTTACGAAAGGTTCGGTTCCCGGTGACGGAGCTCTGTAGAATGTCCCTACTATAGGGGATTTAACTATGTGGATATTTTCAGATGCAATCTTGTTCTGTTCAGGTATGTTTTTTTGGATCGCAGTTTGTTGAACAGGAGTTTCGGATATTTTTTCCACTATTAGAGTTTCTGTAGGCTTTTGTCTGTAATACTTCGCTTTGACTTTAAGGTCATCAATTTCTATTTCCAATTCTTCTATGCTGCTTGATTCAAGTGATTTAAGAAGTTTTTCTATTTTATCTATCACAATAGCCTCCACCTTATTTGTTAACTCTCTCGAGGTATTTACCTGTTTCTGTGTCAATTTTTACGTATTCTTTCTCGTTTATAAATGTTGGTACCTGAACGATGGCTCCGGTTTCAACGGTAGCAGGTTTGAAGACGTTGTTTACAGTGTCGCCTTTAAATCCGGGCTCTGTTTCTATAATTTGTAGAATTACGGTTTTCGGTAGTTTTACGGAAATCGGTTCTCCCTTATAAAATTGAACCTGAATAGATTTGTTTTCTTTAAGGAAGTTTGCTTTTTCTCCTATGTTTTCCGTTGATATACCTATCTGTTCGTAAGTTTTCGTATCCATAAAGTAGAAAAATGTACCGTCATTATACAGATATTCCATTTCTCTTTCTTCAAAATCAGCGACTTCAAGTTTTTCACCAACTTTATATGTTTTCTCAACAACATTTCCAGTTTTTAGGTTTTTTAGTTTTATTCTTGCGAAAGCTTGTCCTTTCCCGGGTTTTACATGTTGATATCCAATGATTTCATAAGGGTCTTCGTTTATTTCCAGTTTCATTCCTTTGGATATTTGATTAACGTCTATTGAAGCCATTTAAACCTCCTGTTGATGCGTATTTCCGGTTATTATACACAAATTGTTAAAAACTTTGTTATTCAGGTAATCCGGTTGCTCCTATCGTTATTTCTTCAACGATTTTTTCATTTAAAGGAACAACTTTCCTAAGTTTTTCGAAAACAAAACTGTTTTCAAGAACCTCGGCGGCTTTTTCGCTTTTTGTAAACCTGTAATGTTTACTTATCAGTATTTTAAGGAAGTCAGCGTCCTTTTGCGTTAGTTCTTTAACTTTAACATAACTGTGGTTTATCTTTTTTTCTATATCTTCATCAAGAACATAAGCAACTCCGCCGGTCATTCCTGCGCCGAAATTCATTCCTACGTCTCCAAGAACAACTACAACCCCTTTTACCATATATTCACATCCGTGCTGTCCTGTTCCTTCTACAACTGCGATGGTTCCGCTATTTCTAACGGCAAATCTCTCTCCAACTTTTCCAGAAGCAAAGAGCATTCCTCCGGTAGCTCCATAAAGGAGAGTGTTTCCCGCTATAACATTTTCAAAATGTTTTCCCCTGAATTTGTCGGAGAAATTCAACACAATGAGGCCTCCACCCATTCCTTTGCCGACGTAATCGTTGGCAATACCTTCAAGGAATAGAGATATCCCGTTTGATAAAAATGCACCGAAGCTTTGTCCGGCTGTCCCTTTGAAGTATAATTTTATTAGATTTTTGGGAGCATTATTTCCGTAATATCTGTTCACAAGATAGGATAATGGTATTCCGATACCTCTGTCGATGTTTTTTATTGTATAGGTTTTAGTGAATGGCTCCCCGTTTTCTATAAACGGTTTTGCGTCTTCGATAATTCTTTCGTTTAAAGCTGAAGAGATTGGATTGTATGGAGTTTTTTCTCTTGCCAACGGGTAGGGATTGTCTGTAATGATTTCAAAATCCAGATTCGATGTTCGTGTGTATTTTGAAATTCTATCTATATCCGGTTTTAAAAAATTATTTTTTCCGGTTATCTCTTTAAGATTTCTATAACCCATTTGAGCAAGGTGTTTTCTTATATCTTCTGCAACGAGTTTGAAGTAGTTCATTACAAACTCAACTTTTCCTTTGAACCTTTTTATTCTATCTCTGTCCTGTGTTGCGATTCCTACGGGGCATCTGTTAGTGTGGCAATCTCTATCCATTATACATCCTTCGGCTATCATTGCCGCCGTTCCGATACCAAATTCTTCGGCCCCAAGAAGAGAGGCTATAATTACATCTCTTCCTGTTTTTATTCCGCCATCAACTCTTAGTGTTACATTTTCTCTTAATCCGTTTTCTGAAAGGTTTTTATGTGTTTCCGGAAGTCCTATCTCCCATGGTAGTCCGGCACCTTTTATTGAGGTTATAGGAGATGCTCCGGTTCCGCCATCTCCGCCGGAAATTTGGATAATATCTGCTTTTGCTTTTGCAACTCCGGATGCTACGGTGCCAACTCCCGATTCTGCTACAAGTTTAACCGCTATTTTAGCTTTAGGGTTTGCAAGTTTGAGGTCATAAATAAGCTGTGCAAGGTCTTCGATTGAGTAGATATCGTGGTGCGGAGGAGGAGATATGAGGGTAACTCCCGGAATTGAGAACCGTAGAGAGGCTATGTAAGGTGTAACTTTTTTCCCGGGAAGGTGTCCACCTTCTCCCGGTTTTGCTCCTTGAGCGATTTTTATCTCTATCTCTTTTGCTGATGAGAGGTATGAAGGGGTTACACCGAATCTTCCCGAGGCTATTTGCTTTATCTTGCTGTTTTTAGTAGTTGAGTATCTTTTATGGTCTTCTCCTCCTTCCCCGCTGCAGCTTTTGCTACCCAAAAGATTCATCGCTTCCGCAAGTATTTCGTGAGCTTCTTTTGATAGAGCACCTATTGACATGCCGGGAACTATCAGGTGTTTTATTATGCTTTCTACAGGTTCGACTTCTTTAAGAGGGATAGGTTTTTTGTCGGATTCTATTTTAAGTAAGTCTCTTAGATATACCGGATTTTCTTTGTAGTATTCGTATATGTTTTCATAATCTTCAAAGTTTCCTGTTTTTGCACTTTTGAGAATTGCTCTTACTATGGGAGTTGAAAAGCCATGTTTCTCCTTTTTTGGTTTATAGTGGAGATA
>Ga0256840_1001861_pt1 | contig 19139 bp, 12 predicted proteins | sample 355202metaG_FD_185969 | JGI IMG/M metagenome (GOLD analysis project Ga0256840, IMG submission 185969) | Hydrothermal vent microbial communities from Mid Atlantic Ridge, Atlantic Ocean - 355-202 | ecosystem: Environmental > Aquatic > Marine > Hydrothermal vents | place: Atlantic Ocean: Mid...
TTATTTGAGAGAGCCTCTGCCCCCCCCCCCTTTTTTTTTATTAATTCTTACTCTGGGGAAGGCAGGTTGTTGTAAGACCGCCGTTACTTTTGTGAAGGGAGCATTAAATATGACTCTCCATATTTCAATGAAGGTGAAAAACGGCAGGGTTGTATTGCCTAGGCGTTGGGCTGTAGAGCCTACATTTTTGGTTAAATAATTTTCGACGCTTAGCTAAAGACTTTGATATTTTACCTGCCATATCTGAACATATGATAAGAATTGCTATGATAAAATTAACGCTTGCAAAATGTGTTGAAAGTTTAACTAAGCAGCTTCTTAGAGTATTAAAACGTTATTTTTTAGTTTAATACGATACATTTTTTGGTAGATTTGGTAGATTTGGTAGTTTACATATTCTATGTCTAGACTGACAGTTTAAAGGTAGAGCAGAAAAATCTCTATATTGAATGGCGCTAAAGGGTTAGGCTTGAAAAACAGTAAGGTCATCACAATATTATTTGAATAAAACACTTCAATCATGGTAAACGCAAGTAACTTAAATGAGTAATAATAAAGTAAAATCAGATTTACAAGAAGCCTTGATGCTTTGTAAAGGCGCTTTTATATCCGCAGCAGGGTTTAGTTTGGTTATCAATATCTTAATGTTAACCCCAACGATCTATATGCTACAACTATATGATCGCGTGCTGAGTAGCCGTAGCGAAGAGACCTTAGTTATGCTTACTTTAATCGTCATTGCTATTTTTGTTACACAAGGAGCACTAGAGTGGGTGCGCTCACAAATTTTAGTGAGAGTCAGTGCTAAGTTAGAAACCTTGCTGAATAAGCGTCTTTATGTCATAGCCTATAAAAAATCTCTTTATTCGTCTGGGCAGCAAGCAAGTTCACAGCCATTGGATGACTTAACATCACTGCGCCAATTTTTAACAGGGAATGGATTGTTTGCTTTTTTTGATGCGCCATGGCTACCTATTTATATTGCGCTGATGTTTATGTTTCACCCTTATTACGGTTGGGTTGCTATTTTTGCCGCAACAATCTTGATTATTCTTGCCATCATTAATGAAAAAAGCACCCATAGCATTCTTTCAGAAGCAAATGGTTTAGCGGCTCAAGGGCGTGCTTTAGTGAATAAAAACCTGCGTAATGCAGAGGTAATTGAATCAATGGGAATGCTGGAAACAATGCATGCACGCTGGTTAAAAAGCAGTGAAAAAGTGCTTTTTTTACAAGCGATTGCTAGTTCGAGAGCAGGGCTTATCACGGCAACGTCAAAAACCTTGCGTATGTTATTTCAATCACTCGTCTTAGGGCTTGGAGCTTATTTAGCGATACAACAAGAAATTTCCCCAGGACTAATGATTGCTGGTTCAATTTTATTAGGCAGAGCTTTAGCGCCAATTGATTTGATGATTGGCAGTTGGAAGGGTTTTGTGCTCGCCAGAGCGCAATATACAAGGTTAAATGAATTACTGACACAAATTCCCGATGATAAAGAAAAGATGGTATTACCAGCACCTAAAGGCCATATACTCGTTGAGCAAGCCGTGATTGCTCCGCCAGGAGCTAGAGCTCCCGCTATAAAAGGCATTTCCTTGGTAATTGAAGCGGGTGATTCAGTTGGTGTTATTGGCCCTAGTGGCGCAGGAAAATCAACACTAGTGAGAGCCTTGCTTGGTATTTGGCCGACAGCCAATGGAAAAATCCGCTTAGATGGTGCAGATGTATTTTCGTGGGACCGGATGGAGTTAGGTCCTTATATCGGTTATTTACCGCAAGATATAGAGCTATTTGAAGGCACAATTAGTGAAAATATTGCTCGTTTTGGTGAGGTTGATCCAGATAAAGTAGTAGCAGCAGCTCAGATGAGTGATGTGCATGAGCTTATATTGCGGCTTCCTGATGGGTATGACACCCTAATTGGTGCGGGAGGGAGTAACTTATCAGGAGGGCAAAGGCAGCGTATTGGTTTGGCAAGAGCTCTCTATGGAACTCCAACCTTAGTCGTTTTAGACGAGCCTAATTCAAACCTAGATGACCAAGGCGAAAAAGCATTGGCAAAAGCTCTAGTAAAATTGAAAGAGGTGGGGTCGACTGTTATTGTCGTAACGCACAGGCATAATATATTAAGCTGTGTTGATAAATTATTGATGCTTAATGATGGGGTAGCCGTTGCTTATGGGGGGCGCGATCAAGTGTTGGCACAACTGCAAAAGGCGCAAGCACCTGCGCAACAAACATCACAGGTAAAAACAGTCCCTATTGCATAGCGATTGATTCAGTATGAAACCTATTAATTAGGCTATTCACTTTATACAGCATGCATAAATATTTGTAGTCGGGTGAGCTTTAATCCGCTTTTTGCTAAAGGTGGACTAAAGCCCGCACTACAAATAGGAGAAGCATCTTGCCTATATTGACACCTGAGAATATTAATTAAGTAGATAAACAATGAAATTCAAAACAAATCCTATGGAAGGTTTAAAGCATAAACTTACAAAGCCTTCTCCGTCAGAACTTGCAAAAAGTGAGTTAGGTGACAATAAAGATATTTCAGTAATTTTAAAAACGGATGATACTTCTATACGTATAATAGGTTTTTTAATTTTATTTGTCATGATAGGAATATTCGGAACTTGGAGTTTTATTGCGCCTATTGATAGCTCCGCGCTGGCACCAGGAACAGTTGAGGTAAAGTCACACCGTAAAACGGTTCAGCACCTTGAGGGTGGGATTGTGGCTGATATTAGCGTTCGCGATGGAAGCTTAGTTGAAGAGGGTGATACGCTATTAAGCTTAGATGACACCCAAATCAAAGCGCAGATTAAAATCTTACAAGGCCAGTACATTAGTGCGGCGGCAATTAGCGCACGCCTTAATGCTGAGCGACAACAAGCTAAAAAAATTAACTTCCCCGAACAATTAACTCAACTGAAAGATTTGCGCGTTCAAGATGCGACTGTTGGACAGCGGCAAATCTTTATTGCACGCAGAAATAGTTTACAAGGTGAATTAAGCATATTAAAACAACGGATCAAACAATTATCATTAAAAATAAGTGGATTAAACAAACAGAAACAAAGTAAAGAAAAACTATCAAGCTCTTATGCTGAAGAAATTAAAGATTTAAAAGAATTGTTAGCAGAAGGTTTTGCAGATAAGCAAAGATTAAGAGAGTTGCAGCGGCAGCATACACAAACAGAAAGTGAAATTGCAGAACTTGTGACAGAAATAGCAAGCACACAAATGAAGCAAGGCGAAACTAAATTACAAATACTGCAAACAGAACGAAAATTTCAAGAAGAAGTCGCTACACAGTTAGAAGAGGTAGGCTCTGAATTATTTAATATTACAGAGCAGCTAGTGGTAGCCGAAGATAAGGCTCGACGCAGTGTGATTGTAGCACCTGTTCGAGGCATGATTTTAGGGCTGTCTACCCATACGAATGGTGGCGTAATAAGGCCGGGTCAGGCTATATTGGACATTGTGCCTGAGGATGAAGAGTTGATTATTAATGCCAAAGTGTCCCTGCTTGATATAGATAGAATTCATATCGGCACAGCTGCAGAAGTTAGATTTAGTGCCTTTAATAGCAAAACAACACCTGTGATGGAGGGGCGGGTACAAACTATATCTGCTGATAGCTTACTCGACGAAGTAACTGGCGTACAATACTATCAAGTTAAAGTTGAATTAACACCAGAAAGCTATGTACGCTTGGGAGAGCTTGTGTTAATCCCGGGAATGCCCGCGGAAGTGTTAATTAATACAGGGAAAAGAACTTTGTTCGAGTATTTAGTGCAGCCTTTAACAGATGCGTTTGCCCGTTCTTTTATTGAGGAGTAGTCATGACTAGGACGATATTATTATTTTGCTTGTTAAGTCTATCCACAAAGACACCAGCAGAAGACTTGTTAAATATTTATCGGCAAGCACTTCATTCAGACCCTAGTCTAAAGGCCTCGCAATTGCAAGTCGAAGTCTCCGAAGCGCAACAAGCACAAGCGGGAGGCGCATTACTTCCGCAAGCGAGTGCCAATGTTAATATATCTTACAATAACCAACATAGAGGAAGTGGTGCGGGAAATTCTTATGAAGGGGATCGCTATTCTGTCAATCTGACCCAGTCCTTGATTGATGTGCCTAAAATATACAATTGGCAGCGTGCTCAAGCATTAACAGAAAAATCCAATGCTGATTTTCAAGAAGCGGAACAAGCGCTCATGTACGATGTAGTCGAACGTTACTTTACCGTATTAGCGGCACAAGATAACTTTCAATTAACCCAAGAAGAAGCACGCACAACAGCAAAGCAGCTAGAGCAAATTCAACATCAGTATGAAAAGCATATAGTCAAAATTACCGATGTGTATGAGCTAGAAGCCAAATTAGATGGGTTAGCCGCACAAGAAATTGAATTAAGTACAAGCCTTGATATTGCACGGCAGAGTTTAATGGAGCTCACGGGGCAGCCGTTTAGGCGCTTAATCAAATTACGTAGTGATATTCAATTTCGAAAACTGGAAGGTGAGATACAGAACCTTACCGTAAAAGCCCAGCAAGATAGCCCACTTATTCGAGCGCAAAATAAAGAAATAGAAGCTGCAGACTATGATCTGATAGCTCAACATGCCAAGCATCTTCCCGTTGTAGATTTACAGTTACAATATTACAATACTAATAACGGCTTCCAAAATAACCAAACCCCTGTTATTGATACAAAAGTAGCTGCTATTAATATCACTATTCCTTTATTCACTGGGGGTGCAACCTACCAACGAGCGCAAGAATCTGCTAAGCAACTTGCTATAGGTAAGCAAAGAAAAATTAGTTTATTAAGAAGTATAGAAAAAGAAACAAGAGATGCCTTTTTAAGTGCAAATGCCAGTGTCAGGCGAATTAAAGCAGCTAGTAAAGCTCGCCAGACAGCCATAAAAGCACGTGAAGCGATGGAAAAAGGCTTTACTTATGGGCAGCAGTCCATTGGGGATGTTTTAATTTCACAGGCGCGAGAATTCGCAGCTAATAGAGATTTACTAGAAGCAAAGTATACCTATATCAAAAACCGTATTCGTTTTGAGCGAGCTTCCGGTATTTTAAGCCAGCAATCATTAAAAGAAATTAACAGTTGGTTAATTGGGGGAGATTAAGCTAATTACTAGCAAATATCATGCCGTGCATTACTATTATAAGCTAAGGAATAAAAGAATAAACTAGTTGTGTAAGATTTGCTAAGGACCTAGGAAATACCCCGAAACCGGCATAAGGTTTGTGTTCAGTTTCAAGGCATAAAAATAAGCGCACCCGTTTACTATACGAATGATGCGCTGTACACTTCCTAACCTCTTTACTTAATGGCAATGACGCAGGGTATAGGAGCTATTTTGAGACATTTTTAACGCATGCTACACTGTTAAAAATGAAACGCTACTTAAAAATCGGAAATTTGAGCAGGAAATAATCCATTGAAAACAGCAGTTATCACAGGCATTACTGGGCAAGACGGAGCTTATTTAGCTCAACTACTTTTAGACAAAGGCTATAAAGTTATCGGAGCTTATCGTAGGACAAGCACTGTTAATTTCTGGCGTTTAGAGGCTGTAGGTGTTGTTAAACACTCTAATTTAGAACTGATTGAACATGATTTAACAGACCTAGGTAACAGCATTCGTTTATTGCAATACGCAAAGCCAGATGAAGTTTATAACCTGGCCGCACAAAGCTTTGTCGGGGTTTCTTTCGAACAGCCGCAAACAACAGCAGAAATTACCGCAATAGGGGCGCTTAATTTATTAGAAGCAATCAGAATTGTTGATAAAACGATACGCTTTTATCAAGCCAGTACCTCAGAACTATATGGGCAAGTGCAAGCCGTTCCACAAAATGAAATAACACCGTTTTATCCTCGTAGTCCCTACGCAGTAGCCAAATTATTTGCCCATTGGAGTGTTGTCAATTATCGTGAGTCATATGGCATGTTCGCTTGTAGTGGGATACTCTTTAATCACGAATCCCCCTTGCGAGGGAGAGAATTTGTCACCCGCAAAATAACTGATAAAGTAGCAAGAATCGCACTAGGAGATACTAGCCCACTCGAATTAGGAAATATAGATGCCAGGCGTGACTGGGGCTTTGCCAAAGAATATGTTGAAGGTATGTACAGAATGCTCCAGCATGACGTAGCTGATACCTTTGTATTGGCGACCCATGAAACGAATACTGTGCGTAAGTTTGTAGAGCTTGCTTTTTCTGTTGTTAATATACCTATCGAATGGCAAGGTAACGAAGAACAAGAAAAAGGTTATCACGAGCAGACAGGGCAGTTACTGGTGCAAGTTAACCCAAAATTCTACCGTCCAGCCGAGGTGGAATTATTGATTGGTGATTATAGTAAAGCAGAACAAACATTAGGCTGGAAGCCACAAACCAAATTGATAGAGCTCTGTAAAATGATGGTAGAAAATGACCTAGAAAAAGTCAAAAATAGACAGGCATTCTAAAATGGTAATGATAGACAAAGTATGGGTTATTGGTGCAAGTAGTTTTACAGGGCAATATTTAATGCCGCAGCTCATACAGGCAGGATATCAAACCGATAGTACGAGTGTAGACTTAACAAATGCTCAGCAAGTAGAGCAAGCAATCTTACATATCCAGCCCGATTACATCATTAACCTAGCCGCTATTAGCTTTGTTCCGGATGGTGCTAATGCAGAAATCTATGCGCTTAACACGTTTGGAGCGCAAAATATTTTAGACGCCTGTCTAAAATTACCCCAAGCCCCTAAAAGAATTATTTTAGTGAGTAGCTCCCAGGTTTATGGGCAACAAAACAATGAAGTACTTGATGAAAATTGTATAGTAAATCCCATTAACCATTATGGATGCAGCAAATGGGCAATGGAACAAATAGCTAAAACTTATCGTGATAAACTCGCGATAACGATCACTAGACCTTTTAACTACACAGGCAAAGAGCAAGCAGAAAAATTTCTTATCCCTAAAATTATTCAGCATTTCCAACAAAAAAGTAGCACTATCAAGTTAGGCAATATTGATATTTGGCGAGATTTTTCCGATGTACGCTGGATTGTACAAGTTTATACTGCATTATTATCTGACCCCGCATCAGAGTTGAGCATCGTTAATTTATGCTCAGGAAAACTTACCAGCATTAGAGAAATAATACAGCAACTACAGAAAGAAACCGGGCACACTATAAGAATAGAAACGGATCAACGCTTTGTCAGAGCAACAGATATAGTTAGCCAGCGAGGTAGTAGTCAGCACCTAATGCGGATTATGCCTGGCTTGCATCCTATTCCATTGTCCCAAACACTAACTTGGATGATGTCATAAAAGGCATCGAGTTTAAAGCCAAGGCACTGGTTACCCAACTATAAGCAAACCTAGCGGCACTCTCTATGTTGTAGAATCGAATTGACTTAAACCTGCGGGCATACCATTCGATTAATACAGGCGACTAAAGTGTTAGTTAATTTTTTGCGAGTACTTATCCCCTTTTAAGCGGTATCGACCACTAATATAGGCTGAGTCATAAACAATCTTAACAACCTAGTTAAATATGAAATACATACAAAATTTATGGCAATATCGAGAGTTTATCCGCGCGAGTGTCAAGCGAGAATTTCAAATAAAATATCAAAACTCACTGCTGGGAGGGCTATGGAATGTCTTAAATCCACTTTCCATGATTTTTATATATACTGTTATTTTTTCTCAAGTGATGAAAGCCAGACTGCCCGAGTCAGATGCTTTCTATGGCTACAGTACTTACCTATGTTCAGGGGTTATTACATGGGCGTTATTTGCAGAAATCGTTGGGCGAGGACAAACTATATTTCTTGATAACGCTAATATGCTCAAGAAAATTAGTTTTCCTAGAATAGTCCTACCCATGATACTCGTGGCGAATGCAGGTTTAAATTTTATAATTATCTTCAGCCTTTTTATTGGTTTTATCCTCATTACAGGGCAGTTTCCTGGCTGGGCTATCATGGCTGTAATTCCCGTACTTTTAATACAAGTTTTATTTTCTATTGGCCTAGGGCTAAGTTTGGGAGTACTAAATGTTTTCTTTAGAGACGTTGGGCAGTTTTTTAATATTTTTTTACAATTTTGGTTCTGGTTAACCCCCATTGTGTACCCAATGAATGTGTTGCCAGAAAAAATCAAGCCCTTGATCATGACAGTCAATCCAATGGCCCCCATTATCGGAGCGTACCAAACTATTTTTGTAAAAGCACAAGCACCGAACTGGGATACTTTAACGTCCCCCTTAATACTTAGCCTAATTCTTTGTATAATAGCAATACGCTTATTTGTTAAGCATTCACATGAAATGGTGGACGAACTTTAATGACGGCAATACAAGTAGCGCAGATTGGAAAGGCGTATAAACACTACCCAACCCCTTGGGCTAGGCTAGCTGAATGGTTATCGATAAGAAACATACAAAAACATCAATTAACGTGGGTACTCAAAGATATTAACTTTACGGTAAAACCTGGAGAAGCAATAGGAATTATTGGTGTCAATGGGGCAGGGAAAAGTACCTTATTAAAAATGATTACTGGCACAACACAGCCCAGCACAGGGGAAATTACTGTTAATGGTCGCATTGCTGCACTGCTTGAACTAGGTATGGGGTTTCATCCAGACTTTACAGGGCGTGAAAATGTCATGCTGGCAGGACAATTGCTGGGCATAAGTCAAACTGAATTAAAGCAACTAATGCCTGAAATTGAGGCTTTTGCAGAAATTGGCGATTATATAGATCAACCCGTACGTGTATATTCCAGTGGCATGCAAATGCGCCTTGCCTTCAGTGTTGCAACAGCTAAGCGTCCAGAAATATTAATCGTTGATGAGGCTTTATCAGTGGGCGATGCCTACTTTCAGCATAAAAGTTTCGAGCGTATACGTGAATTTAGAAAACAAGGTACCACCTTACTGTTGGTCTCGCATGATAAAGGGGCTATTCAGGCTATTTGTGACCGAGCAATTTTATTAAATTCAGGTGCTATAGCCATGGAAGGACCGCCAGAGCAAGTGATGGATTACTATAATGCCCTGATAGCAGAAAAAGAAAATGCCACGGTAAAGACCGAATTAACAGCTCAAGGTAAAATGCAAACCAGCTCAGGAACCGGTGAGGCAAGCATCACCGAATTACAGCTATTAAACGAAAAAAATGAACCCATAGAAGTTGCTGATGTAGGGCAAGAAGTACGGCTAATGATGCAAGTTGATATTCTTAAAGATATTGATGAGTTAGTCTTAGGTTATGTTATTAAAGATCGTTTAGGGCAGTCAATTTTTGGCATTAATACACACCGGCTTAAGCAAACATTAAGAAAATTACATCAAGGAGAACGAATCCATTATCAATTTGATTTTCCGCTTAACTTAGGAGAAGGCAGCTACTCTATTTCAGTTGCCTTGCATGCTGCAGACTCTCACTTAGTCGCAAACTATGAATGGCGTGATTTAGCATTAGTCTTTAGCGTCATCAATATGAGTAAAGAATTATTTGTCGGTGTCGCATGGATACCCCCAGCGCTGAGGTTCATACGTGAGTGATCAATTTTACCGTGCATTTGAAGATAAATATCGAGGTACAAGAGGGCTTATAAAGTCTCGACTTCAAGTTTACCTGCCCTTTGTTAAACCTTTAAAATTAAAGAATCCACAAGAACAAATCAAAGCAATAGACCTCGGTTGTGGACGAGGTGAGTGGCTAGAATTATTGACCGAAGAAGGTGGGTTTCTTGTACACGGTGTCGACCTAGATCAAGAAATGTTAAAAGTAGCGAAGTTGTTTAAGCTGCAAGTTACCCAGCAAGATGCCGTTCAGTTTCTTAAGAGCTTACCAGATGAAAGTCAGGCAATTGTCAGCGGCTTTCATCTCGCAGAACATATTAGCTTCACCGAGTTGCAAGAATTAATTAAGCAGGCGCTCCGTGTTTTGCAGCCTGCAGGATTGCTTATTTTAGAAACACCCAATGCAGAAAATTTAGCCGTAGGCACGGTCAATTTTTACTTGGATCCGACACATAACCGTCCAATTCCTGCACAGTTAATGACGTTTATCCCTTCTTTTTATGGGTTTAAACGAACTAAAATTATTCGCTTACAAGAAACGCTAGACTTAGTGAATAGGCCCAATGAAGTTGGCTTGATAGATATCATAAACGGTGTTAGCCCTGACTACGCAGTCATAGCCCAAAAAGCTGCTGAAGCTAAGCAAATGTGCAAATTTGATGCTGCCTTTAATAAGCAGTATGGCATTACAGTAGAGCAAGTAGCTAAGTGTTATGAAGATAATATAGAAAGCAAGATAGAGGCTATATTGGTACGAGCACAAGCCGCAGAAGCAAAGACGCAAGCCGCAGAAGCAAAGACGCAAGCCGCAGAAGCAAAGACGCAAGCCGCAGAAGCAAAGACGCAAGCCGCAGAAGCAAAGACACAAGCCGCAGAAGCAAAGACACAAGCCGCAGAAGCAAAGGTATATAGTATGCTTAATAGTAAATCATGGCGTATCACTTTGCCATTGCGCGGCTTTATGAGTTTATTTAAAAAATCATGAAAGTAAAAATTTTAGTATTATGTACCTACCCAATTGACGAGCCGCGGCATGGTGGGCAAATAAGAGTCAGGAAAATAGTCGATAACTATCGTCAATCAGGCTTTCAAGTTGAAGTTGCAGGCGTTTTAGGCAGCGACAGCTATCTGGTCAGTGATGGTTTTGAGCCAAGCCCACCACCGGAGGCGCTAGCTAAAATACTAGACAACCCTTTTTTAATGGAAGATGTCGCCATTGCCCAGCTATATGCCAAAGATGAAAAGTATTTCAACAGTTTAGCTAAGAAAATAAAGCAAGTTCCTGATATTATTCACATTGAGCAGCCCTGGTTATTTTCATTCGCACAACGCTACAATAAAGAACACTTAAGGGCAAATGCCAAGCTTATCTATGGGGCGCAAAATATTGAATATCAGTTAAAAGATGCCATCCTAAAGCCTTATTTTTCGACAGAGCAAGTAAGGCTCAGAAAGGAGCAAGTTAAAAAACTTGAAATGTCCGCTGTTACAGGGGCTGATGGAGTTATCAGCGTCTCCAAACATGATCAAGAATGGTTAACAAAGCAGGTTCAAGTACCCGTAATATTAGCCCCCAATGGCGTGAGCCAATGGCAAATCACAGCACAAAGCATTGACGAAGCCAACCAAATAACACAGCACCAAAAGTGTGCGTTTTTTTGTGCTAGTGGACATCCGCCCAATGTAACAGGTTTTTTTGATCTGTTTAGTGATGGTTTTGGCTCGTTAGATAAACAACAAAAGCTCATCATTGCAGGGGGAGCAGGACATGCAATTGAAAGAGACGAAAGAGTTTACCAATCTGTAAATTTAGCAGCCAGTGTTACCATCGCAGGTATTGTAAGTGACACCTGTCTATCAGGTTTGCTACATATAGTGCACTGTATTATCTTGCCTATTACTCAAGGAGGAGGGACAAACCTTAAAACTGCTGAAGCACTGTGGTCGGGTCATCATATTATTGCTACAAGCACAGCCATGCGAGGCTTTGAAGGTTTTATTGAACAGCAAGGCGTACATATTGCCGACACCCCCGCTATGTTTAAGCAACAGCTCAGAAGAGTCATGCAGGCGCCCCCCTTAAAACTAAGTCAGCAAGATAGGGCCAGCCGAGCCAGTGTTCTATGGGAGCAATGCCTCAAACCTCTAGAGACATTTATCCGCAACCTAGTCTAAAAAAACGTATCATGAAAGATGAATCAGCCATTATTTGGATTAATGTCAGCACGAGCGCTAATTGGAAACGCCCGGTCGTTGGCATCGTACGAGTAGAAGTTGAAGTAAAAGCACAATTGCAAAAGCTTTACCCACAAAACATAGTAAAGGAATGCAGTTGGTTCGAGGGCAGATTTGTAGAACACAAAGCCAAGCAAACATCACCCAAATTACAAGACGCGCCCAAAGCAATAGAAAACCCTCCTCATCAAGAGTTGGGTTTACTGTACCCCATCTTACCGCGGCGCAAAGCGATCAAAGCAATAGCACAAGGGCTACTATCAATACTACCCAGCATATTGCAACCCATATTCAGCCAAATATTAATATTTTTTAAATATAAAATATCACATATTTTAGCCAGTCAAGCTTACCGTAAGCTGAAAGTAAGTACTTCGCAGATACACCGCGTTCAGCCACTAACGACGACTGATAAAAGCAGTAAAGAGCAAGCAAGCCCCTTTAAAGCAGGGGATGTACTTATCTCAGTGGGTTTAGATTGGGAATATCCCTATCTTCCAGAGTTTTCCCGCTTAAAAGAACAAGAGGCCGTTAAAATAGTCACCTGTTGTTATGACCTTATTCCCATCTTATTTCCACAATACTGTGCATCGGATGTCGCTTCGCGCTTTACACAGTATTTTATTGACCTAGCCAATAGTTCAGACCTAATCCTTTGCATATCCAAGCAAAGTGAAAGAGACTTAAAGCACTTTTTAAACCAAACAGGCGCAAGCCTCGTAGCGACACACGTTTTTCCACTAGGCGACAATGTACCAGAAGTAAAAGAGCCGGTGCTAAGTGACGAAATTGCAGCTATCCTAAATGCGCCGTTTATACTCTTTGTGTCCACCATAGAGCGTAGAAAGAATCACCAAGTACTATATCAGGCTTACCATATACTTTGTCAGCAAGGCAAACAAGCACAGCTGCCCAAGCTCATTTTTGTCGGAATGTCCGGCTGGGGCGTAGATGATCTATTAAAAGATATAGCGCTAGACCCATTAACACAAGGTTTAATTATTCAGTGCAACCATGTCACTGATGCGGAATTACGCCACCTATATGCGGCAGCACTTTGCTGTGTTTTTCCATCACTTTACGAAGGTTGGGGCTTGCCCGTAGGTGAAGCACTAGCGCTGGGTAAAATAGTTCTTTCCTCAGACCGAGGTTCACTGCCTGAAGTGGGGGGAGACTTAGTGACCTATATAGATCCATGGAATGCGACAGAATGGGCGGCACAGATATGGCGAGTGAGTAGCGATGAACGCTACCAAAAAGCACAAGAAGAGAGAGTGAAGGCAACTTATCAAGCGCATGGTTGGAGAGAGGCTGCACAATCTATCAAGACTGCTATTGATAAGTTGATAGCCCAGCCATTTAGCATGACTACTTTATATCCAGGGTATGACCTAAGCAGTCTTATAGGCGAGCATGTGGGGCCAGTGATTCGTAGCAAAGGCAAAGCCGGTACATTATTGACGGGGCCAAATAAAGCAATGCCAGCCGGCAAATATCAGCTAACTCTATGGGATGATGCCAGCTTTAGGCAAAAAGGATACTATACAATTAGTATATTAGCCGAGCAGCAACTAATAGTAGAACACGTTAATCAAGACATTCAATCAACAGAAAAATCAGGCATGCCATTAATAACTATAGACTTTAAGCTTGATCAAGCCATTAGAAGCCTCAATATACAATGCCAATTAATCTCAGGTGAGCTTAGTATAGAAAAAATAGAGATTAAGGCGTTGTAATAGGGCAGAAAATAGTTCTGAACTGGGAACGGGGTGGCTGTCATACAGCAGGCAGATAAATAGAGGTAGGGTACGCCTGTATGTCTTATCAACTGTAAAGGTAGGAATGATTTATTGCACCGTAAAATAAAATTACGCCAAAAGTAAGCCTCTTTACTTATCGTTGTAGTAAACCATTCCAATGGCTAGAGCCTAGATCCTAGAGGACATGAGAAAATTAGCTTTATATTATATAGGTTTTTATTCGTCACGAGAATGCGAACTATTAAATTTTATAGTAGGACGCGCACCTGAAAAGGCCAGAGAAGAACAGACATGAAAGCATCAAAGCTTCAAGCTTTTACACAAATAGAAACCATAAAATGCTAGGCTATTTCCGCTTAATACTCGCCATAACAGTCATGCTCTCGCATGCAGGTGTTCGAATAAACGGGTTAAATCCGGGCGTTATTGCCGTTGTTATTTTCTATATGTTAGCTGGCATGGTTGTGACGCACTTATGGCAAGATATTTTAGTGGGTGGCAAAGACAAGTTGTTGCGCTTTTATCAAGATCGTCTATTGCGTATTATGCCACTTTACCTTTATGCGGCAGGGCTAACCCTCCTGTTTTTGCTCATAAGCGATTATGGTGTTCCACAATACTCTAAAGTAGCGTTATTAAATAACCTATGGGTAATACCCTTAAATTATTATATGTATAGTGACAGCACTATCTTGACGCAACCCGCCTGGTGTTTGGTGCCACCAGCTTGGTCCCTTGGTGCTGAATTACAAGCTTATTTGCTCTTACCCATAATCATAAGCATAAAAGCAGTCAGAGTAATGACTTTTATAACAAGTTTTATCATTTATAGTGTCGCTAATTTAGCTTATATTCCCACAGATTTTTTTGGTTATCGGTTGCTTGCAGGTGTTTTATTTATCTTTATTATCGGCTTTTATATTAAACAAGCGTGTTCAGCCAAGTCAAAACGCAAGCTGCTATTGCTAATCTACCTATTAATTGGCATGAACTATTTATTGTTTATGTATTTTGAGAGGTTTACCCATGCTTATACACAAGAAACCCTGATTGGGTTATTAGTCGGCATTCCCTTGATTTTATTTTTTAGTCAGTTAAAGCAAAAATATCCATTAAATAATGTGGCAGGATCAATCTCTTATGGCATTTTTCTTATGCATTTTCTTGTTATTTGGGTGCTTGATGCCTATAGTTTGGCGCAAAAAGGGTCGTCGGTTTATTGGTTTTTGCTTTTTAGCCTAACAATGATTTTAGCTTATATAGGAGTTTATCTTATTGAAAGTAAAGTGAATAAAATAAGAAAAAATAAAAGAGACAAGAACGGAGCAAAAAAAAAATATTTTTTGAAAAATGTGTAGTTATCGCGTTTTTTATAAAACCTTATTCTCAATGTTAAAAAATTTGCTATACTGAAATTGGTATTTTTAAAAAGAAGTACTATCGATAGTGAGCTATTGTGTAATAGCTTTATCAGTTGTAACAAAAGTGCAATAAGCATAAGTTACAATCTAAGTGGTGCACCTATTGGATGTAATCGTTACAACAGTAGGCTTTTATCAATCAAGCTTAAAATTTTATATATTTCCTTTAGGAGAAGAACAAATGGCGATAAGCAAAACGCAAGTATCTCAGCTTTATGTATCTATTTTTGGTAGAGCATCAGAAGGAGAGGGTAATACTTTTTGGCAGACACAAGCCACTACAACATCCGCAGCGGATTTAATGTTTCAACAACAAGTTGTTAAAGATTATTTTAATGTGACGGATTTCACATCTGAAGCAAATGTCCGTACTGTCGTTGAAACAATCTACCTAAACGCATTAGGGAAAACGCCAACAGATGATCCAACAGGTATTCAGTTTTGGATTGACTCTGTTATTGTTAATGGTGACTCAATGGGTACAATGGCAGCTGCTCTAACTTTCGCCGCCACTCAGCCCATAAATGCAGGCCCAGCACAAGATGCTTTTAATAACAAAGTTGCGGTCTCTGATCATACAGCAGATACAATTCCAGCATTTACAAATTTTGCACAGTTCCAAGCTTATATTGCGAGTGTAGATAGCACGCAGGCATCAGTGGATGCAGCTATCGCAAGTGTTGATGCTGATGCGCCTTTGACTTTTAGTTTGACTTCTGATGCGCCTAATGGTCAAGTTCATGAAAGTGTCGCCGCAACTTACACAGTAACCGCTTCTGCACCCGTTACTCAAGATACGGATGTTGTCTTCAACGTTGTCGTTGGTGATTCAACGGCTGCTGACCAACAAACTAACAATACAAACTTCAATGATTTTGTAAGCGGTACATTTAATCCTGTAACAGTAACCATTTTAGCGGGAGAGACTACCGCGACTTATGCTGTAACAGGTGCTAGCGATGGTTTAACTGAATTACCAGAAGCCTACTCAGTAACCGCTGATGTTGCTGGTACAACATTGTCGGCAACGACATCCTTATTAGATGGTGGTAGTACATTCGTATTAACAACGGGTATTGATACTGTTACTGGTACGTCATTTAATGATGTGATTCAAGGTACTCTTCAGGCTACTGGTAGTACATTGACTGCTCTAGATAATATCGATGGTGGTGCTGGTATAGATATATTAAATCTTGATGTTCTTCCTGGTGCTCCTGCTGCTCCTACATCAACAATTACAGTTGCAAATGTTGAAATTGCAAATATTCAAAGTGCGGATAATGCAGCTTTATTACTTAATACATCATCATGGTCAGGTCTAACCAATCTTAATGTGCAAAGTGCTGTAAATGATGTGACTTTAACAGCGGCATCAACGACGGCTGTTAATGTTGATAGCATAATAAATAGTGATGCTGATATTGCCGTAACAGGGGGTTCTGCTGTAACAGTTACAACTAAACTAGATAATGATGCTGATTCAATTACAGTTAACGGTGCTGGCGATGTAACGGTTACTGCGAGTGACGTTAAAACTTCTAGTATTAATTTAGGTGTTGTTCCTGGTGCTGCAAACACAGGCGTTATATCAGTTACTTCAACAGGTGCTGCATTAACGGCTGGTGCTGCCATTGATACAATGGCTGCTATCAATGCAACAGGCGGAACAACAATGTCTGTAACGCAAAGCGCAAGTTCAAATAACGCGGCAGCTGCAACAGATACGTCTAATGCAACCATCACTCAGGGCGCAGTTACATTGACCGGTGGTGATACAACAACAGAAATGACTGTCATTCAAGATAAAGCGGTTACTGCTACAAATGCTGTTGCGGCTGTTGCGGCTGTTCATGGTACTAATGTCGTTACATTTGTTAACATGGCGGCTGGTGAGACCGTAACAATTAACGGTTTAACATTTACTGCTGCAAAAGCATTAACAGCGGCTGAAGCGGCTGCTGCCTTTGCTAACTTAACGACAAATGACTTGCAAGCGGCTGGTGGACCTTCTGTTAACGGTATTTATACCGCCACTTCTAATGGGGGCTTTACCTCTGGTGCGGTTGTTGGTGATACGGTTACATTTACTGAAGCAGTTGCAGGTTCAGGTGCCGTGATGAGTATAGGTGATACTGCTGTTGCAGGTAATATTTCTGGGGCTGCTGGCATAACAGGGGTAACTGCTGTTTCGGGTGTAACAGGTGTCTCAGGTGTTGTAGCGGGACAAGTAACATTAGCAGATGGGGGGACTGATTCTCTTACTACTGTGAGTGTTGATGCTTATGGCGCTGGAAGTACGCTGACTTCGAATGCTCTTACAGACCTATCACTTGCAAATAGTGGTAATGCTTCTATGACGGTAGCAACGACTGCTACAGCGCTTAATTTGGCTCTGAATAATGTGGAGGGATCTTTGGATCTTGATGTTGGTGGTGCTACTGTTGAATCGTTAAATCTTGCTGTTTCTACAAAGGGTTCAACGGGTGATTTAAAGGCTAATGCAGTGACCAACTTAAACATCAGTGGTGATACTTCTGCTAATCTTTCAGGTTCTGCATTTAATGCACTTCAAACTGTTGTTGTTTCAGGTTCAGCAAGTGCAACTTTTGATGCTAATGTAGCTGATACAGTAACATCTGTTAACACGACTGCTACATCAGGCACAGTGACAACTACGATTGGAACTGACACGGCTACTTATACTGGTGGTGCGGGTGTTGATAATGTAACTTCAGACAGCTCAACAGTAAACAAAGCAATTGCTCTTGGTGCTGGCGATGATAGTATGACATTAGCAACAGGTACTAGCGTAATTGCTGCTACAGGTTCAATTGATGGTGGTGCTGGTACTGCTGATACATTAAGTATGGCGACTGCTGATGCTGTAACTGCTTCAGGCTCCACTGCATTTGCAACTAAGGTTACAAACTTTGAACGTGTAACGCTTACAGGTGCTACTGGCAATCAAACGGTTGATGTGGCTAAATTAGGTGCTTATAACGATGTGACGGTTGCTGGATCTAGCACAGCGGCTTCACTTGTTATTGATCAACTAGCGTCTGCGGGTACAGTGACTATCACAGGTGATATGGCTACTGCTGCTGGTGATGAGCTTACGGTGCAAGTTACAGATGCTGCAACAGCTAATGTTTCATTGAACCTTGGTGTCTCAGGTGCTGCTAGTATCGGTGCTGGTACTGTTGTTGCTGCTAGTGTAGAAACAATTTCTATTGAGTCTAATGATACTGTTACTACTGGTAGTACTGTTCCAGTACATACGATGACACTTCAAGCGACAGCTGCAACATCACTTACATTAACGGGTAATGCTGCTCTTACTTTAACAAATACAGGTAATACAGCTTTAACGACTGTTGATGCTTCAGCAATGACGCAGGCATTAACATTTACCGCGGCTGGTACGGTTGCTGAAGTGATCACGGGGGGGGCTGGTGATGATGTATTAACTGCTTCTACTGCTGGAGACACGTTAATGGGTGGCGCTGGTAACGATACATTAGTCGCTGGTAATTTAGCACAGCTAACTGGGGGGGCGGGTGCAGATACATTTGATATGACGACTGTCACTTCAAACCTTAATGCGTATGCAAGCATTCTTGATGCAAGCTCTGGTGATGTTATTAAAGCTAATGCAGGTGCTTTTATTGCCACTGACATTGCGCTTGGATCAACTGCTATATTCCAGGACTTTGCAAATGCTGCAGTTAATAGCACATCCACTAATAATGATATTGCATGGTTCCAGTTCGCTGGAAACACATATGTCCTTCAAGATGCTAATACAGGGGGTAGTGCTTATGATGCAAGTGTAGATACTATCATCCAGATTTCTGGGTTGGTTGACTTAAGCACTGCATCATTCAATGCTACTCAAGGTACGATTGAAATTGCATAGTCCAAATTAAACAAAGAGGGTTACTTTTGTAGCCCATAATGTTTAATTCTTATTTATAAAACATAAAAGGCGAACACTTAATTTAGATTAATGAGTAACCTTACTACCTGACTTAAGGTGGTGAAAAATGAAAACCTCAGTTCAGCAATGGACTGGGGTTTTTCTTTGTCTGAA
>Ga0256840_1001862_pt1 | contig 19138 bp, 19 predicted proteins | sample 355202metaG_FD_185969 | JGI IMG/M metagenome (GOLD analysis project Ga0256840, IMG submission 185969) | Hydrothermal vent microbial communities from Mid Atlantic Ridge, Atlantic Ocean - 355-202 | ecosystem: Environmental > Aquatic > Marine > Hydrothermal vents | place: Atlantic Ocean: Mid...
ATTTCTGACAATAATATTTCTACATCGTATTCTTTATCTTTTTCTTCAATAATTGCGTTCATTGGTTTAGCCCTAAACCTTAATCATTTACCCCCTCTCCCTAGCAAGGAGAGAGCTAGGGAGAGGGTAGAGTTTTCGAGTATAATATATCTTCGAACTTTCTACCCCCTCACTAACTCTCCCCCTACTAGGGAGAGGGGACTTTATTTTATATCATCTATATCCGTTATTTTGCATCCAGTTTTCTAAAATAATGGATGCCGCTATCTTATCCACTTCTTCTTTCTTTACTTTCTGCTTTCGCCCACTTTGGCGCAATTGTTTTAATCGCTGTGCTGCTTCGATGGACGTAAATTGTTCGTTTTCTTGATCAACAGGTAAATTATAACGTCCATTTAACTGATTGCAAAAACGATCTATACGTTTCTTTAGTGGGTTTTCAGTGCCATCAAGTTCAACTGGCAGCCCCACAACTATTTGTGCAGGCTTCCATTCATCAATAAGTTTTGATATACCCTGCCAATCTGGTTTTTCATCTTTACTTATCAAGGTACATTCTGGTGTTGCGCTACCCGTTAAGGTATTGCCGACGGCTACACCTGTACGCTTTAAACCAAAATCAAATGCTATTACTGCTGTACTCAAGCGTGCCCTACCTCACCACTAATCGCATTGACATCTATACCCAATGTATCTACCGCACCATGCCAGCGCTTGTCAAAAGGCGTGTTAAAAATTATTTTCTTATCGATAGGGCAATTTAACCATGAATTATTCATCATCTCTGTTTCCATTTGCCCTGCTGTCCAACTCGCACAGCCTAATATTAATAAGAAATTTTCAGGACCATCACCCTGCGCTATATCAAATAAAATATCGCGAGATGCTGTAACGGCTAATTCATCAGAAATTTCTAGAGTATTCTCCCATTTTTTATTGCTGTCATGAACAACAAAACCTTGCTCAACTTGAACTGGACCACCTTGTAATGCGGTCATGCCTTTTATAGCGCTATTGTTGTTTTTAGTAGGGATATCCAGCTGTTCAAAAAGCTCTTCGATAGTGACTTGCATTGGGTGATTGATGGTTAGACCAAAACAGCCATCTTCATTATGTTGGCAAATTAACGTAACAGATTGCTCAAAATAAGGATCATCTAAATTAGGCATTGCTATGAGTAGCTGGTCTTTTAAAAAGCTAGTTTGTTGAATAGGTTGCTCTTCCATAATATCACCTAACTATTCCGTATAAGAATTATTGCTTATTTTGAGTAGAATCTTGCCTTACTATCTCCCGCTGCTTTATGAAATACGATAGTTCGAGTGATATTAAGACGATCATATTTTGCACGTATTTTTGCAGGTAACGGATCATAAGGTGCGGCTAGTTTTACGATTTTAATCGCTCCGTCATCCAGAATTTTAGAGCCTGATGAGGTTGTGATTTGTATTTCAACCACTCGCCCAGCACGATCTAGTGTGGCATTTAAGATGAGTGTACCACTTAAACTCAATTCGAGTGCTTTTGCAGGAAAGTTAATATTACCGATACGTTCTAGCTTTTTTGACCAATGGTGTATGTACTCTGCCTCGATACTACCCCTTGCACTTAATGAGTCAATAAAGTGTATACGTGGTCGCTTAGCATAGCGTTCTTCTTGTTGACTCATTTCTGCCATCAATTTTGCAATGGCTTCTGTTTGTTCTAAATTCTCTACTTGGCTTACAACTGGCTTTTCTTGTTCTTGTTCTTCTGGTTTTTTATCAACACGTTTATTCGTTTTACCCTTGGTTGTTAAAATTTCAGGAGTCAGCTTTGGCTTTACATCCATCACTGTTTTTTCTGCGGTAAAAAGCTCATCACCATTTTCAAGGTTTTCTTCATCAGCAGCAAATCGACTAGTGATACGACTCTTTTTTTCTTTACTACCACTGCCTTGTTGATTTGCGTTAGCAATAAAATCAGCCTTATCAGGCGCTTTACTATCCTGAAAATTAACCATGGTTATATCAAAAACAGGTGATTTTGGTGCTGGTTTCACATCGGGTAAATTAAAACCCATTGCAAAAAGACCAGCGTGTAGTGCAAGAGAAGCTGGTATTGTGTAGACGAGTACATCACGCCCAAATATTTTTAATGAAGAAGACATAAATTGATCTTTTTATTATAGTTAAAGTATTCTAATTAATCCCTACGGCATGAGCCTAATGCGCCGATTGTATCATAAGAAGTTGAATTTAAGATGAACGAGGTTCTGAACGAAGTTCTGAATGAAGTTCTGAATGAAGCTCTGAACAAAGCCTAAACAAAAAGATGAAAATAAAAACCCCGAGCGATGCTCGGGGTTAAATTTGATCACTTCCGTAATGATTAAAATGATTAAACATTAACTAGACAGCGTTATCCTCCAATAAGCACTGAAAAACTCATAGGAGTTTTATAGCAATCATTCCTCGGGTGGTATGTGAGGAGGCTGAATTGTACTATAAATGTATTCGTTGTTGCACTGATAAATATAAAAACAAAAATGAAAGTTTATTTAATGAACTTCAATATGTCTGCCGTAATAAAACCATCTTTACTACTAAGTGCATGACTATCTGTAGTTTTGGCAATACCAGACCGATTTCTTAATGCCCACACGTTATTCATATTTTGGCTACTCGGGGGAACGATAAAATCAAAATTTCCTGGGCTTGCGAGTATCTTGTTGATTCGAATAATCGACGCGTAATAAATATTAGGATGAGGTTGGCGGTTCATTACAAATAAAAAATTATAGGGCTTCTCTTCTTTAAGATCAGAAAACAAACCACGTGAGTTACGCAACTCCTCTCCACCAACCATACTCGCCATCATACCAAGCGGTGAATTACCGGCAAGGTAGGCAATATTTGCGGCAGGGGTACCCAAATGAGGTGATGCGATTGTAATTAGTCCATTAATTGCTTGGTGAGCAGGGTCTATGGCGTACAGCCTAGCAACAACACCACCTGCAGAGTGACCAACCAGTGTTATTGGTTCTTGTCGTTGCGCGTAAAGATGTGCGAGGTATCGCACCAATAGACTCTCTTGTATTTGCAGAGTGGCTTGCGAAGGAAGCTCTACGGTATAAAAAATATCACCCTTAAAATACAAACCCCGCGGCAAAAACATTGATTGTGATGAATACCCATAACCACCACCATCTTGCCAGCCCGCATTTAATAAAGGCTGAGTAAAACCTGATTGTCGCCAACTCGTACCATTACTCATATAACCATGCACTAAAACTAAGGTTTTTGCCTGCACAGAAAAAACAGGAAATATCAAAAAAATGAGCAACAATAAAAAGCGTTTTGGTAGCATAATACGTCCATGACAATACGATGCATTGCTTTTGATTTAGACGACACACTTTGGGAGTGCCATCCTGTTATCGAGCGCGCCGAACATCGTTTTTATGAGTGGTTGCAATCATACTACCCAAAGATTAGCCAAAAATATAGCGAGGCTGATTTGATAACGCATCGTATGGCGTTTATGCGCTCACATCCTGACAATCGTCATGATTTAACCACATTACGAAAACAATGGATGCGGGAACTAGCTAACGAAGTTGGCTATGATCTATCACAAAATGCACAAGCTAGAAGTTTTGTAGAAAATGGATTTGAAGTTTTTTGGCTGGCAAGAAATGAAGTCACGTTTTTTGATGATACATTAGTGCATCTAGAAGATTTATCGACTCGTTATTCATTAGGTGTAATCAGCAACGGCAATGCTGATGTTCACCATATTGGTGTTGGGCACTTATTTGACTTTGTTTTGTCATCTGAAGTTGCGGGAGTTGCCAAACCCCATCCTAATATTTTTGAGCAGGCACTTAAATTAGCACAAACCAATAAAAATGAGACCGTTTATGTTGGAGATGACCCAAAAAGAGATATTTTAGGTGCTCATGGTGCTGGCATCCATACCATCTGGTTTAACCCTAGCTTAAAACCATGGCCTGGCGGACAAACCCCCACTGCGGTCATCCAACACCTTGATCAACTTGAAGACAAAATTAGTAAACTATGAGATAGTTATTATGAATATACACATAATAAAAACACAAAACATCGAAAAAGAGGGGGGGTGGTCTATAAAACAGCCTATTTATGCTCTTCTTTTTCATATTTGGGGCTAAAAATGCAACACAGTCAACTCAGTGATACAAATGATCGTGGTCGTGCCGAATGGATTGAACGTCTGTGGATCAATGATAGCGATGCTGATAAAAAACAACTCATTGAAGCGATTGATTTGATGCTTGATGTTGCGGCGGTTGATCGTGATTCTCACGTACCACTCAGCCTTGATGTCGCAGATATTTTACGCAATTTGCAAGTTGACCAAGTAACGCTCATCGCCACCATACTTAGCGATATTCGCCTAAGTGACACCTACTCAATAGAAACCATTGCCGAAAAATTCAGTAGCACCATTGCTTTACTGGTTAAAAATATGCGTTGGTTACACAATTTTAAAGCGCCAACTGAAAACGAAACACCCGTACCAGAACAAGCTGAGCGTTTAAGACGTATGTTGTTAGCCATGGTTGATGATGTGCGTGCTGTATTAATGCACCTTGCGTGGCGCTTACAGCATTTGCGTTTGTTGGGCGATGCAGAAATGCATGAACGTCGTGCCGTTGCGCAAGAAACCATGGATATTTTTGCGCCGCTAGCCAATCGATTGGGCGTAAGCCAAGTAAAATGGGAAATGGAAGATTTAGCTTTTCGCTATTTAGAACCCATCACCTATAAACAGATTGCAAAATCATTAAGCGCCAAACGCATAGAACGCGAAGCCTATGTTGAAACCTTTACAAAAAACCTACAAAAGCTTTTAAAAGACAGTGATATCAAGGCAGAAGTATTTGGTCGCCCAAAACATATTTATAGTATTTGGAAGAAAATGCAGCGTAAGCATTTATCAATCGACCAACTTTATGATTTACGAGCTGTACGCGTAATTGTTGATGATGTACGAGAATGTTATTCAACCTTAGGTCTAGTGCATGAAAAATGGAAACACGTACCCGCAGAGCTTGATGATTACATCGCTAACCGTAAACCCAATGGCTATCAATCGCTTCACACTGTCGTTATCGGCCCTAAAGGACGCTATGTAGAAATCCAGATCCGCACACAGGATATGAATGTATTTGCTGAGTTAGGTGTAGCTGCTCACTGGCGCTACAAAGAAGGTGGTGGTCAAGATGCAGCGATGGAACGTGTAGTCGGTTCATTACGTCGATTATTAGAAAGTAATGAAAATGACAGCGAATTATTAGAAGATTTTCGTGCGGAAATTTTTCCCGATCGTGTTTTTGTTATCACCCCTCAAGGAGAAATTTTAGATTTATCCAAAGGCTCTACGCCGCTTGATTTTGCCTATGCTATTCACACCAGTGTTGGACATCGCTGCATTGGAGCAAAAGTAAACGGCGTTATTGCGCCTCTAGATCACAAGTTACACAACGGTGATCAAGTTGAAATAATCACAAAAAAAGAAGAACAACCAAGTCGAAAGTGGTTAAATCCAGCACTTGGCTACGTTGGCTCTTCAAGTTCGCGTAGTAAAATCCGCCACTGGTTTAGGCAACAAGATCACGGCAAAAATAGGCAAGACGGCTTAGATATTATTGAGCAAGAAAAGCATCGCCTTAATTTAAAGAAAATCAGCTTTAAACCATTGCTTAAGCGCTTCAATCAACAATCTGAAAAAGAGTTTTTAATTGCACTTGGGCGTGGAGATATTAGTATCGTTCAACTCGCTGATGCTTTAGATGTCCCTAAAAAAGAAGAGGTGAAATTCCGTAAAATCAGCGTAAAAGAAACGCATGATGATCGCGGCATCCAAATACAAGGCGTCAGTAATTTGCTCGTGGAAATTGGTAACTGTTGTAAGCCTGTGCCTGGGGATGAGATTATCGGCTATATAACCGTTGGGCGGGGAATCACCATTCACCGCAGTGATTGTGCTAATATTAATGTGAATAATCTCGGGCCTGAAAAAGCAGCACGTTTAGCAGAAGCCAGCTGGGGAACAGAAACGACAGCCTATACTGTTGATATACAAATCACGGGGTTTAATCAACCAGGTTTAATCAGTGATGTTGCTTCTGTTTTAGCTAAACAATCCATTAATGTACTTAATATCAGCACTCACCGTGGGAACACTGAGCTAATATCAATATTGACATTAGCCATTCAAATAGAAAATACTGTGCAACTTTTTGAGGTGCTGGAGAAAATTGCACAGTTGCCTAATGTAATGGATGCAAAAAGATATAACTAATCATTTATAAACTTGAAACCAAATAATATTTACTACTTCTTAATTTATTATTAAATAATCAAAAGGAAATAACAATGTCAGAAACACAAAACCCTTATGCTGCACCCGCTTCAAATGTAGCATCTGATTCACTCGGCCAAGATGTTAGCAAGATCAAAGCATTTAAACGCTTTACTACTTGGGGCGTTATCGGTTTAGCCATTATCACATTAGGAATTTACGGCTACTACTGGATGTATTCACGCACCAAAATACTCAACACCCTAATCCCAGAAAACAAAGTTGCACCATGGCTAGTACCCGCTGTTATCGGCTTGGGTATTCTTAATATTATTATGAGCATACTCCCTATGATTTTGCCAGAGTTAGCTCAATCTATCTCTCTTATATCCTTACCATTTAGTCTAATTGGCTTTGTACTAATCGTAATGTGGGCATTTAAATTCAGAAATAGACTCAATATTATTTCAGGTAGTAGTAAAGGCAACGTTTTTTGGCTTGGCCCAATTTTAACTTTCTTCTTTCAACTGTATTACTTCCAATACAAAATCAATCAAATGCACGATGCATCTAACCAAAGACAATCTTAATTCAATACAAATCTAAGCATTAATATTGGGCAATAGCACTTAATAGCGCCATTGCCCATTTTGTTGACACTTAACGCTTGACAAAAAAAAGCTAAAACGCTCTAATACGCACCTCGCGTAAGAAGCCACTCAAGCTTATTCCGAGATACAATTAAAAAATGGCCCGATAGCTCAGTCGGTAGAGCAGAGGATTGAAAATCCTCGTGTCCCTGGTTCGATTCCGGGTCGGGCCACCATTTTTATATTTCTACAATCACCTCTTTATAATATCTAAATCACATAAAAAATTTATTTAAATGACATTAATGTTATTTTTCCTTGTGTATTATTTATCATCAATCTTTAGTATGATAACCGATCAATCGCTACGGAAAAAATTTCATGAAATCAGTTTTAAATATCACCTTACTATTTATCTCACTTACACTCAGTAGCTTTGCTTTTGCCAAAGAAACAACTGGCATTATGGATAAATACGACACCATAAAAATTGCCGAACATACATGGGGAATATTTGGCTCATTAACGGGACCAAGCGTTGAAAACAAAGGATTTATGAATAATCCTATTTTTGTTATCACCGACAAAAGCGTTGTAGTGTTTGACCCTGGATCAAGCGTACAAGTTGGTCGCGCCCTACTCGAAAAGATTCGCAAACAAACAGACAAACCTGTTACCCATGTTTTTGATAGCCATGTACATGGAGACCATTGGCTTGGCAATCAAGCTTTTTTTGAGGCTTATCCTAATGTAAAAATCTATGCTCACCCTGAAATGATTGCAGAAGCTAAAGCTGGCGAAGGGCAAAGCTGGATTGATCTTATGGAAAAACTCACCGAGGGCGCAACCACGGGCACAAAAGCGACATACCCAACTATCGCATTAAAAAACAATCAAGAAGTAAAGATAGATAATATAACTATAAAAGCACATTTGAATAAACACGCTCACACCAAGACCGACGCTATGTATCAAATCATCGAAGACAAGGTATTAATCACGGGTGACAATGCCTTTAATAACCGCATGACGCGCCTTGATAATGGGACATACGCAGGCAATATAAAAGCAATGGATTTGGCTCTAAAACTTGATATAGATACCGTTGTACCCGGTCACGGCCCATCAGGAGGCAAAGAAATACTAGGTGATTTCCGTGAGTTTCTTCATATTGTTTACGACACGAGCAAGACTTTACTAGATGATGATATGGAGTCTTTTGAAATGAAGCCTATCATTGTTGAAAAACTAAAAAAATATCATGGATGGGAAAATTTTGACGGCGCTATTGGAAAACTAATTAGCATTGCTGTCCTTGAGGCTGAAAACGAATAGCAACCAATAAACTTGATCATTCGTATACTTGAAAACCTTCAAGTATACGAATGATCAACAAGCAACAACTTTACACGTAGAAAAAAACTAATTGACCTTTTTTATAAGCCACCCCCCCTCTTTTTCGATGATTTGTATTTTTTACGATGTTTCAACCAGCTTAACTTGCTTCACACTCGCAAATACAACGCCTGCACGTGCTACAGCATTCAAAACCGCTCGCAATGATGCTCCCACAATATCTTCACTTCGTCCAGCGCCACAAACGCGTTTCCCATCTATGCTCAGTTGAACATAAGCCATTGCCTCGGATTTTTCATCATCTCCCAAAGTATGCTCACTATAATCAATCAGAACTAAATCTCTGCCTAGCTCACTATTTATTGCATTCATAAAAGCGGCAAGTATTCCACGTCCATCGCTGGCAATTTCTATCCTTTCCCCTTCTGTAGTTAGTGTAGCACTAAGATGATCAATCCCTCCTTCACGTTTTGCTTGATATCGAACAACCCTAATTGGCTTATCAACATCAAGATAGGTCTGTTGGAAAATATTATGAATCAACCCTGATGAAACCTCGCTTGCGCTATCTTCAGCCTCTTTTTGCACATAGGGGCTAAAGTCTACTTGCAACCATCTCGGCAACTGCAGGCCATAATCTTTTTCAAGCACATAAGCCACTCCACCTTTTCCAGACTGGCTATTGATACGAATCACTTCTTGGTAACTTCTACCAATATCACGCGGATCTATCGGCAAATAGGCGACTTGCCAATGATGATTGGCACCATTCTTTGCACGCTCAAAATCATCTATCGATAAACATTTATTAATGGCATCTTGATGACTACCAGAAAACGCGGCAAAAACCAATTCGCCTGCATAAGCATGACGCGGATGAACTGCCAACTGCGTGCATCGTTCAACCACACTAATAATTCGATCCATATTTGAAAAATCTAATTCAGGATCGATGCCTTGGCTGTACAAATTCATCGCGGTGGTAACAATATCCATATTGCCGGTACGCTCGCCATTACCTAATAGTGTTCCCTCTAAACGGTCAGCACCTGCCATAAGGCCAAGTTCGGCCGCCGCCACACCACAGCCCCTATCATTATGCGTATGTAAACTGATGGTAATACAATCTCGTTGCGCGACAGTATCATTAAAAGTCTCTATTTGATCTGCGTATACATTTGGCGTGGCAACTTCGACGGTGGCAGGTAGGTTTAAGATCACTTTATTTATCGGTGTAGGCTGCCAAATGTTAACAACGGCATCACACACTTCTACCGCATAATCTAATTCTGTTTGAGTGAAACTTTCAGGCGAATATTGAAATTGCCACTGCGTATCAGGCTGTTTTTTCGCATAATCACGAACAAGCTCAGCACCCTGAGTAGCAATCGCTTTAATCTCATCGCGTGAACGCTTAAAAACTTGTTCACGCTGAATCGTTGAGGTTGAATTATACAAATGCATAATGGCCTGACGCGCACCTTTTAATGATTCAAAACTTCGTGCTATCAATGCCTCTCGCGCTTGAGTAAGCACTTGAATGGTTACATCATCAGGGATTAGATTTTCTTCAATTAATTGGCGCACAAAGTCAAAATCAGTTTGTGATGCTGCAGGGAAACCCACTTCAATCTCCTTAAAACCGACATCAACTAACAGTTGAAACATTTCTAACTTTTGAGCAGGGTTCATTGGCTCAATGAGCGCCTGATTTCCGTCACGCAGATCGACGCTACACCAATCTGGCGCATGTTCAATTACACGATCTGGCCAGCGTCTATTAGGCTTAGCAACAGGAGAAAATGGGCGGTATTTTTTATGATTAAAGTTAGGCACTTTCTTATATTCCTTAAGGATTTATTTGTAAGCCAAGTATAAACAATGATAATGAGTTAACCATTGCAAACTACGCAGCATATTGCACTAATATTAAAATAATTAACTAATATGTTCTATATATATAGTTATATTCACCACCAGGATCAAATAATGTAGAATAACCAATATGAAACTAGACCGAATTGACAAAAAAATATTAAGCCTAATGCAAGAAAATGGGCGGATAAGCAATTTACAATTAGCCGACCAAGTAGGCTTATCACCCACTCCTTGCTCTCGCCGAGTCAAACAACTTGAAGAGTCTGGCTTAATTCAACGCCATGCCACATTGTTGGATGCTGAAAAACTAGGGCTTAACTTAACAGCAATCATTGGCATTTCAATGGATAGGCACACACCCGATAGATTTGAAGAGTTTGAACTAGCCATCGTTAGTATGCCAGAAGTAATGGAATGCAGTATTGTCACAGGGCAAGCGGCTGATTTTTTATTAAAAGTGGTGGTGCGTGATATGCGCCATTATGAAGAATTTTTACTCGGGCAACTAACAAAATTAAGTGGCGTTAGTGGGGTTCATTCTAGTTTTGTTTTGAGACAAGTAGTTAATAAGACGGCATTGCCTCTAGATTAGCTTTTAAAATTTACTCACAAAAAAACCGACATTAAATGTCGGCTCAGCATATTTAGCATCTAGATTACCTCTAAAAGGTTCTCAGATCGGGGCGAGAAATGTGCGCTAGCACGTGCAAGATATTTCTCAACAAAGAGCTGGCAAGTTTTAGAGATGAGCTAGGTGTTAAATACTATATATATAAACAGATGTCACTTTCACCTGCAAATTCGAAGAATGTTGCAGCACCAACGTAATCGATATCGTCGATGAAATCTTTCTCAGCGTTAAAGCCAAATAACTCAACCGTCATCTGACAAGCAAGGAAGCGAACTTCAGCTTCTTGACATAATTCACGTAGCTCGGCAATGGTAGCAACACCGTTGTTAGCAATTGTCTTTTTCATTAGCGTTGTAGCAACCGCTTCATACCCTGGTACGTTTGACTGGATAATGTTTGGAATGTTCCAGTTAATGTCTCTGAACCATGAAGGCCCCATTGGCATTTTCATTGGCATGCCCGGATTTCCTAGAGGACTAATCTGTAGATCACTCACGTCTTTTTTCAATAACTGTAAACCGTAAAAAGTACAAAATACTTCAACATCATAGCCAAGTGCTGCCGCTGTAGATGCTAGAATGAATGGAGGGTATGCCCAATCAAGTGTGCCTTTAGTTGCAATTATCGCGAGTTTTTTAGTTTCCATGTTCAACCTCTTAAAATTTAGTCGGACTGTGGGTGCAGTCATATTCCCTAACGGGGTCAAGTATTTCCCTGCTGGGAAGAGCTCCCGAGTATAACAGAGAATGTTAATATACTGAAATATTAGTTAATGATAATATTATATAACGCTAAAGTGCTTTAAATGGACGCATTATTCCAACTTATAATGGATTATTAAATGAAAATATCTCGATTTTACCAGCAGAGTGAAATGATCATTGGTGATGAACTTGAATTATCAACGACTAATCATCGCCATGCCATTCAAGTTTTACGTCTAAAACTTGATCAAACCCTTATCCTCTTCAATGGCGAGGGAGGGGAATACCAAGGCAAACTAGTTGATTCAAACAAACGTAGTTCTCGTGTACTACTTGAAAGTTTTGATCCTTTAAATAGAGAGTCACATCTATCAACTACACTAGCACTAGCGATGATTAAATCCGAGAAAATGGATTATGCAATTCAGAAATCTGTTGAATTAGGTGTCTCTATAATCCAACCAATCTATACAAAACGAAGTGTTATTAAAATTAAAGCCAATCGGATTGATAAAAAGATGCAGCATTGGCATGGCATTATTATCGCAGCTTGCGAGCAATCTGGACGTACTAAACTACCTGAGTTACGAGAGCCATTAAAAATTGAAAGTTTCTTAGATTTACAACTAAATACAGGCCAAGAAACTAGCTGTATTGCAATGCTACCAGGTAAGCATCCCAAAATACATGAGCTCAAAACCAGAACAAATCTTTCACTATTAATTGGCCCAGAGGGCGGTTTCACAGATGACGAAGAAACTATGATGTTGCAAAAAGGTGTGTCACCCATCAACTTTGGAGTTCGTATTCTTAGGGCAGAAACGGCCGCCGTTGCAGGGCTTACTGCTTGCCAGCAACTGTGGGGCGACCTATAAATTATCTACATAAAAGCTAAGATTGCTCTTTTTCTTTTTCTTTAGCTTCTTTCAACATTTTTTCAACCTGCGCTGTCGTTGCTTTTTCTGCCTCACGCACAAATTGCTCTAATGAAATACTCTTATTTAAACGTGTATCGCTTGGTAATAATGTTTGACTGTACGATGGTACTTTTGAAAAGCCTGAAGTCAACGACAAATCATCCACTAAACCCAATACTTGATACGCCAAAAATGGTGAATAAACTAATACCGCTACACCCAAGGCTGGCAACCATTTAGAATGTATGGTCTTAACAATAAATACAGCTAACAGTGCAGGAATAACCAAAAATCTTGCTGAATTCTTTAACCAGCTACCCAATGCATCAGATGTAAATAAGTAAGAAGCGAAATGACCGATGTAGTCAAATAACTGTGGTACTAAAAATATTAATGATGCAATACTGATAGCAGGAATAATCTCCCAACGATGTGTCGATAACCGACTTACTCCCGCAATAACCACAGCAATACCCAACATAATCCAAACTGACGGCAAAACATTACTTACATAATAAAGTGGCTCTTTGGCAACAGGAGTTGCAAAGTATCGCTCTAAAAAGAACAAACCTATTGTCACTATCAACAACGCAAACGCCCAAATAGGGCTAGAGAAAATACAAAAGAAACCACTACAGTCTTGAATATGTGTTTTTTCTACTTCCATATCGGTAGATAGTAATCGTGCTTTTAAATTACTAATCTGAAAATTCACCGGTAGCGTTACTTCTTGAGGACTACTATCAACTTTTTTACGGTTTATTCTCGTGCCATTTTCACCCGCTAAATCCGTTATTTGGTAGCCACCATTCTCATTCGTAATGCTTAGGTGATGAGGTGAGATAGTTACATCTTGTAAAATAATATCATTATCAAATGCTCGCCCTACCGTAACAGGGAAGGAATCAATTTTATGATAACGGTGTACACCACGCTGAATCGTCTCAAGTATTATTTTTGCCATTTGAAAGTCTCCAACATACGTGCAAATAAAGCTAAAGCTGTCTTTGCATCAGTGCCTGTAAAATCTAAATTAAACAAAAAACCTGTATCTTTTTTGCCCACCATCGCAGTGGTAAATAACATATCACTTAAACCTTTGTATTTAAGATAGTCACGGCGACACACCGTTGTCTTAAACTCTTGTGTCGCTATATTGGTAAAGTCCGTATGGCATGAGAAATTAGTCACGTCACGCTTACCCGCCCTACTACCAATCACACTACTATTTACTTTTTCATAGCGACGATAAAAACGTGTTGGGCTAAGCTTATCCGTTTCTAGCCACATATATTCGTAGTTGATTGTGCCAACGTTTAAACGCGAAGAAATAAAAATATTATCTTCATTTGAACAGCGAGTGAAATAGGTGCGAAATAGATCATCTTTCTTTGGAGTTCTACTTGCATCCCAACAACGTAATGATTTATCCAATTCGGCAGGTACAATTAGATTACCTATTTTTGTACCACTCCATTTGCTATGAAGCATTTTATTAACAATCTTTTCAGAGTTTTCTACAATTTGTTTAGCACTGTGTGCAAAACGATCATCAACAGGCTTGTAGTTATTTTCTTTTAAACGGTCTAGCACTACTGTCAGATACTCAGCGGGCACTAAAAAACTAATACCATTGCCTGATGTTGCCACATTTACCCCGACAATATTTCCATCTTCGTCTAAGGTTGGCCCACCGCTCATACCAGGATTTAAGCTACCAGAAAATAAAACATTTCCATCTTCAGCCTTGCTTAATATTCCATTATTGGTGCCTTTAACAATTGTGAACCCTAAATCCATTGGATTGCCAACTGAAAATAAAGTTGCACCTTTTTCAGGGAGAAATGATATTTTTAATGGCGTACCCATAGGTTGTTTAGCCTTAACAACCGCTAAATCATGCACAATATCAAAATCAATTAACGCTAAAGGGCCTGTAGATCCGTTTGTAGCTAAATATTCAAGTTGAAAAACATCAGGGTCATTAACGTATTCGCTTACCACATGATAATTGGTTGCCAATATATTATCTTGGTTAACGACAAAACCTGAGCCAATACTCGATTTTTTACCCGTTTGTTTGTTAATAACACGGATTTGATAAACTGATTTTTCTACATTAGTGTATATATTTGCGGTACTAAATTCTGCGTGCACTTGGGTAACAAGTAATAACAACGTTAATAATATAAAGATTGGTTTTTTTAACATTCCCTGTTTCTCTTTTATTTTAGGATTTATTTTGTCGGCTCAAGTTACGCGAACAAGCTATCGCCTACTAGTATAGTTGGGCAATTATTACACAAACGGACTAATTAAGTCGCTGAAGTGCCCAATCAATATGTTCTTTCACTACATCACTGGATGATAAATATTTTTCTTCAAGCGCAGATATAATCATGGGGGATGATGGCGCGTTTCCCAAGGCTATAGATATATTTCGTTGCCAGCGCTCAAAGCCTATACGCCTAATAGGTGAGCCTTCCATTTTTTTTAAAAACTCCGTTTCTGTCCAAGCAAACAACGTGAGCAACTGCGCCGAATCTAAATTATTTCGAATAGAAAAATCTGCTTGCTCGGCATCACTTGCAAAACGGTTCCAAGGGCAAATCAATTGACAATCATCACAACCATAAATTCGATTGCCCATTGCCTCACGAAACTCTTCAGCAATAACACCTTTGTGCTCAATGGTTAAATACGATATACAACGGCGTGCATCCAGTTCATAAGGTTTAACAATCGCTTTTGTCGGGCAAATATCAATGCAAGCGACACAATCACCGCAATGCTCTTCCACTGCCTTCGTCTTCTCAAGCGGCAAATTGGTATATATCTCACCTAAGAAAAACCACGAACCAGCATCTTGACTTAGCACATTGGTATGCTTGCCCATCCAACCTAAACCCGCTTTTACGGCGATAGGCTTTTCCATCACAGGCGCACTATCCACAAAAACACGATATGTCATATCAATGCCTTTTTCTTCCAATTCATTTTGGAGTCTCGTTGCCAGTTTTTGCAAGCGCTTACGCATCATTTTATGATAATCACGCCCCAAAGCATAACGAGATATATAGGCGCGCTCAGGATGATTCAAAATCATAATTGGGTCATGCGTTTGTGGCGGACGATAATTCATCCGCACACTGATAATACTAATAGTCTCTGGCTCTAACTCAGCGGGGCGGGTTCGTTTATTGCCGTGGCGCTGCATCCACTCCATATCACCATGAAAATTTTTACCCAGCCATGATTGTAGATACGTCTCTTCAGCGGATAAATCTATATCACTTATTCCTAGATCTTGAAAATCCAGCTCTTCTGCCCACTGCTTTAATTCAGATTGTGTGATGTATTCGTTATTCATTACCTTAGATTTTACCATCATTATTCATCCAAACTTGGCATTTTTGTGTCTTTTGCCGACGGGTTTGAGTCATATCACACGCCAATTTTTTTTCTCATATTTTTAAGCTCTAATACTGCTAGATTCCTGTAACACCAATTTAATAATTATCCCCTAGGAATCCACAATGCTTAGAAAACTATTTTTAACATTGATCGCTACAATGATCAGTTTTTTTATCAGTACCTCCACTGTTTCTGCAGAGACCATTACTGTTACCGATACATTAAATCGTAAAGTTGAAGTACCTGCCCACGCAAAGCGCATTCTACTTGGCTTTTATTTTGAAGACTTCTATGCCATTGGTGGTGAAAATGCTTATGACAAAGTGGTCGCTATCTCTAAACCTGCTTGGCACGATTGGAGGAGCTCTCAATGGAAGGCTTATGTAGCCGTAAATCCTAAAATAGAGAGCCTTATTGATGTGGGTGAGGCTGATGCAGGTACCTTTTCTATTGAGACAGCAATCGCCGCTAAACCAGATATAGCTATTCTTGCAGCGTGGCAATTTAGGGCTTTGGGCGAAGTTGTTAAAAAAATGGAAGCCGCAGGTATCCCCGTAGTAGTTGCTGACTACAATGAACAAACGGTAGAAAAACACGTCATTAGCACATTAATGATTGGAAAAATTCTTGGCACAGAAGAGCGTGCTAAAAAATTAGCCGATGAGTATGCAACAGCCGTTGCTGATGTTGTTGCACGTGTTAAAAAAGCGGGTGGTGAACCACAAAATGTTTACATTGAGCTGGCAAAAAAAGGCGCTGGTGAATTTGGTAATTCTTATGGCGATACAATGTGGGGGGGAGTAATTGGGCTTGCAGGTGGGAAGAACATTGCACTGGGTAAAGTAGGCAACTGGGGTCCCCTGAACCCTGAGTACATAATCGCATCTAATCCAAAAGCAATTTTTCTCGCTGGTTCATATTGGACAAAAGCAAAAAACGCTGTATTAATGGGTTTTGGTGTTAAGCCAGAAGAAACACGTAAACGTATGCTACCTTATACTAAGCGCCCAGGATGGAAAGCTCTTACTGCTGTAAAGACTGGCGAGGTACACGCGTTGTATCATGGTGGTGCAAGAACCTTATACGATTACGCTTTTTTACAATACATTGCGAAAGTACTCTACCCAGAAGCATTTACCGATATTGACCCTATAGAGACACATCGTAAGTTCTACGAAAAATATTTACCCGTTAAAGCAGATGGTGTATTTATGATTAAGCTCGATAAATAAATAATCAATGCCACCAGAACTTAGCAGATCACAAACACCTGCGATTAATGCATACACTCTATTAGTCAGCCGCCGTTTCTGGTGGCTGTTAGTAGTGCTTGCCAGTCTATCTATTATCACCCTTGTAGATATTTTAGTCGGCCCTGCATTTTTAAATGTATGGGATGTACTAAAAGCCTTGGTCACACCTCAAAGCTCATCTGATCCTACGGTTTATGTCATCGTCCATAGCATTCGATTACCTATGACATTAATGGCGATGATTGTTGGCGCGTCTTTAGGTATCGCAGGAGTTCAAATGCAAACCATTTTGGGCAATCCTTTAGCAAGCCCTTATACGCTTGGCTTTTCTGCCGCAGCAGGTTTTGGTGCTGCTGCGACTATTTTGCTTGGCTTACAACTACCTATATTTCCTGAATTTACCGTGCCCATTGCTGCGTTTGTAGCAGCAGGTTTTGCTTGTGCAATTGTTTATGGCATCGCTCATATTCGTGGTGTAACTCCTGAAATCATGATATTGGCAGGTATTGCCACGTTATTCCTTTTTCAATCGTTACAATCACTGCTTCAATACTTAGCCTCCCCTGAAGTTTTGCAGGAAATTGTCTTTTGGCTATTTGGCAGTATGTTAAAAGCCACTTGGTTTTCCGTATCTGTCTCAGGTGGTATTTTATTGATTAGTTTTTTGTTTTTATTTAAAGATGCATGGAAACTCACCGCTCTTCGCTTAGGTGACGAACGTGCAAGAAGCTTGGGCATTGATGTTCATCGCTTACGCTTAAAAATATTCCTCATTGTTTCACTACTCACCGCCGGCGCTGTTGCCTTTGTTGGTACGATTGGTTTTGTAGGGCTGGTAGCACCACACATTGCACGAATGCTAGTGGGTGAAGACCAAAGGATTCTCATGCCCGTCTCAGCCTTTATGGGTGCAATCATTATGGTTGGTGCTTCTATTGCATCAAAACTCGTTTCCCCTGGAGCCGTTGTTCCTATCGGCATTGTCACCGCAATAATTGGTGTGCCATTCTTGTTTGCGCTGATTTTATCTGGCAAGAAGAAGCACTGGTAATGTTAAATATTACTGATGTAAGTGTTAGCTATGGTTCTGTAAATATCCTTAAAGATATAAACTTCTCATTACCTGCTGGGAGTGTCACTGCGCTATTAGGGCCAAATGGTACGGGCAAATCCAGCCTATTAAAAGCCATTGCAGGGCTTACTCCCTCCACTGGCTCAATTGGTCTTGAACAGCATAAAAACTTATCCCATGCAGAACGAGCATCCACCATTGCCTATATGCCTCAAGATACAGGAGCTACCTCATCACTTACTGTGCTTGAAGTGATTTTATTGGGGAAACTTAAATCTCTAGGTTTGCGTGTCCCTCAAGAATTACAAAATCAAGCTGGCAAAGTATTGGCAGAATTTGGCTTGCTCAATTTACAAGATAGAACGCTGGATGCAATCAGTGGCGGGCAACGTCAACTCGTGTTTCTCGCACAATCATTATTTCGCAACCCCAAAGTATTATTACTGGATGAACCTACGGCTGCTCTCGACCTTCGCCATCAACTGATTGTGCTTGATAGAGTAGTCAAACATTGCAAAGAAAATGGCACGATTGCCATTGCTGCCATGCATGATTTATCTCTTGCAGCTCGATGCTCTGACCGCATGATCTGCTTGCATTCTGGCTCTATTATCGCAGAAGGAAAACCAGCAGATATACTGACAGCCGAGAGTGTAGAAAAATTATATGGTGTTGAAGCAGATATAATAACAGGAGCAGACGGCATACTACACATCACTCCGTTACGAGCGATTGAAAACAATTTACCCACATGAACCAATGCGAGCTTCAAATATGTATTGAGTGCAAACATCCCTCACGATTTAAACGCTGGCAAGGTGAAGTTGGTGGGAAATTCCTCATTGAAAAGCTTGAACAACAAACGACATCGTGAATTCAACTCGCAAGTGCAATCCTATTTCCAGCAAAGAATACCTCATTAGGGGTTCTGCCCTTAAGACATTTCCTAGGTCTATTGTTTAACTTATCAATGATCCATTGAATGTAACCCTTAGA
>Ga0256840_1001863_pt1 | contig 19136 bp, 15 predicted proteins | sample 355202metaG_FD_185969 | JGI IMG/M metagenome (GOLD analysis project Ga0256840, IMG submission 185969) | Hydrothermal vent microbial communities from Mid Atlantic Ridge, Atlantic Ocean - 355-202 | ecosystem: Environmental > Aquatic > Marine > Hydrothermal vents | place: Atlantic Ocean: Mid...
AATTTTTAGATGCCCCTTTAAAATGCCATGTAAATTAGTCCAAAAATCACGAAAAGCATTAAAAGCGTGTTCTTCAGGTGTTGAAACAGTGCGCAAAATAAACTGTTGTTTGCAATTGGCAGCGTAGGTTCCTTTAATAATTATTTTTCCTGATTCGTCTTTTGAAAACTTTGGCTTGTAGTGTGACTTTCGGCATTTACCTTTGCTTAGTTTAATTTGATTATCAAAGTCAAAGCCAATAATTTTTGGAAAAGGAATAATCTCAATATGGCTATATGAAACTTTATTTTTATTCTTCTTTTTATGTTTCTGATTTTTCCCCTTTTTACTTTTTTTAGATGTTTGTTTTTCTTTTTTATCACTTACAACAGGTCTGAATAAAAAACGTGTTGCCTGAAAGTTAAACATCAAAGCAGACACCTGTGCGTTATAAACTCGAAATGGTTTTGCGTCAAAGGCGGCTGGATCATAAGGTGGTAAAGAAAAGTAACTATTATCAATAATAATATCGCCCTGTATTTCTTTTAAGCCTTTATCCCTAAGTGTTTTAACCAGTTTCCAAAAATTTTCATAAACTAAAAATGGATCACCATAACCCTTGATGATTAAATCTCCTGCCAAAATACCTTTTTTTAATTCGCCTCTAAGCCAGATTTCAGTACGCCAAGAATAGTTAGGCCCCAGTTTTTTTAGTGCCGCAAAAGTTGTTAGTAATTTCATGGTAGATGCTGGATTACGCAACACATCGGCATTATGTTCAAGCAGTGGCTTACTAGAATATAAATCACGTACATAGATACTGATATTATTCTGCGAGATTTTATATTTTTTTAGTAAATTCGTTATGCTTGTAGGTAACTTTTGTACTGAATTAAGTTCATTCTCTCGATCAAAGTGCATTATCGCTGGAGAAGGAGGCAATTTATCAACTTTCTCCATTTTTTCTATCGGTAGTTTGTCATCTTTACTATTTTTAGCGTATGTAGGAGTGCTTATGCCATAAAAGCATAGCAAACAAATAATAGTTAGGGATGAGCCAAATAATCTACTCATTATAATGCAGGATTTTTGCTTTTGATCAAGACATTTTAATAGGCACATAGATAGGTCATCAGATAAATAGGTAGATAAGCGCATAACTATTTTACGCAACAATTTGAGATGTTTGATCAGGAGTATTAGTAAGAATAGGGGGGCTATTTATAGTATCATCCCCTATTTCCCATAAGTGTATATTTTTGTTATTAAGCATTATTAAGAGAAAGCCCCAGTACAGTAATTGTGCTATTTTCGCAGTATTGCCAGCGAAGGTCAAAATCATAAAGTTTCATTGCATAAATCCTTGAATTAACTTTATGCTGTTGATAGGAAGGTCGTGGATCAAGCTGTAAAGTTTCTATGATGAGATTTTTAACTTCTTTTTTCAGCCTTTTCTCAGCTAAATCACACTGTTCTTGAGCTTGCTTGCAAAAACTTACCTTCATTTTAATTTCAGGTATGATATTAGCAAATCCACCTTTAGCCCCAGAGAGTGCATCAACATAAGGCAGATAGGGTTTAATGTCTAATACAGGCGTATTATCAAGAAAATCACAAGCACCAAGATGTAAAACAATACCTGACTGTCGTTTTTCTATACTAAGTAATTCAACAACAGACAAACCTAGCGGGTTAGGACGAAAAGGTGAGCGTGATGCAAAAACCCCAATTTTTGTATTGCCACCCAAACGTGGTGGACGAACCATCGAATGCCAGCCCTGCTGAAGTGTTTTATGAAACACAAAGCTGATCCAGAGATGTGAAAAACCATCCAAACCACGCACACACTCTTCACCAAACGACTGATTCAAATGCAGTTCAGCAAATGCATTTTTAACCAAACCTGGTTGACGAGGTATTCCAAATTTCTCCTTAAAACAAGAAGAAATTATACCGATGGAAGAAAAGCTAAATTCATTCATGGATAGAATTATACCAGTGGCTTATACTAATGTTATGAGTAATTATGACATTCAAATAAGTGTAAGCACCCAATATATTAAGGCTGAATCTAACCCCGAGGCTAGTCGCTATATATTTTCGTATACCATCACCATTAAAAATACAGGTGATATTGCAGCCAAGCTATTAAGTCGTCACTGGATTATTACCGATGCGAATAACCGTATTCAGGAAGTGAGGGGTAAAGGTGTTATTGGCGAGCAACCCTATCTTAAACCTGGTGATTCATTTCAATATACCAGTGGCACAATGCTAGAAACCCCCGTTGGCTCTATGCAGGGAAGCTATCAGATGATAGCTGATGATGGTCGCAACTTCGATGCGATAATAGAACCCTTTTCTTTAGCACTTCCGAGAATGCTTAATTAGAACACCATAGTAGAAAGCTATATTGGAAAGCTATAGTAGAAAATTATACGGCTGAGTTTAGTAGTATAAGAAGTCTAAAAAAGGGGAGGGATGGGTATCTACAAGCATATAAACATACCATTGGAGCAGAGGCTTTAGCCTCAAATAAAGGCAATGAAGAGTAGTCTAGGAGGCTGTCCGAGAATAGAGAGCCTACTGCGAAAAAGCTGAATTTAGCTAGATTTTCCTCCAATCTTCGGCGAATAGAACAACTATTCCCCTCAAATTAGTGAAAAACCTAGCTCAAATCAGCTTTCCCTCGCTACGACTCCTATTCTCGGACAGTCTCCTAGGAGGCTGTCTGAGAACTAGGATTGAAACGAAAATCCCAGTAATATTATAAGGTGAGCTTATCAAAAGAGGCGAATAGTTGCTCTATTTAACGAATTTGATAAGCTTAGATTATGATGTTTATGGGATTTGCAATCAATTCTTAGTTCTCAGGCAGCCTCCTAGTGTAGTGGGATAATATTTTCTATAGATCAGATTAGTAATAACGTAATCTGATGTAATTCAACATCTGTGCATCAAACTACAGATTTAAATACATCTAAAAAGTTATAGCAAATCATATTTATTAAAAAAGATAGGTTTATTGCTTTGTTCTATCCTACACTATATAGACATAAAAGGGCTGAATATCTCTTAGGAGGTAGTAGTGAAGAAATATTGAACCTTTATTTGCAATTAAAATATTAGTATATTAGTATTTGCTTAAGTTGAAATATACTTCTTAGGCTTAGAACCGAATAATTTGTGGAACTTACCATAGATTTTTTGTTTTAGTTTGAATAATCTTAAGGGAAGCCTGATTAAGTCGATTAGTTTTGGCAAGCTAAAAATAATTGGACTTGATCAGAGTTTCCTTAATAGATACATGGCAGAGCTATGTAATAATTGAGTTTATTCAAACTGGGGCAGAAAATACTATCCCATTTTTTGGGCACACATTAAGTTCCGCAAGTTATTTAATTTTGAGTCATTAATTCAAGATAGGCATAACGTTAGGAGATTTACTATGAAATTACGTATCGCAACATTCGCTGCTTTAATCGCTCTCTCTGGAACCGCATCAGCTAACTGGTGGGATGGCTGGAATAATGGAAATGGTTCAGGGCAAGGTTATGGAAATGCTCAAGGTAACACACAAGGTGCTGGAAACGGTTCTGGTGATGCGCAAGGATCAGGTCAAGGCTGGGGAACTGGTAAAGGTGATGCTGATGGTGAAGTAGATTTCACGATTACTTTCAAAGGTAAAGGCAGAACTGATATGGATACTGCTGGCAACTTACAAGGTAATGGTCGTGGTAACGGCAATACTGCTGGTAACTGGGCTGGAAACGGTAACTCAGCAGGTAACTTTGCAGGTAATGGTCAAGGTCAAAATAGTGGTAATGGCTCTGGTTCAAACATGCCTTGGGGTGGTAATAACTTCGGTGGTGGATATGCGCCAGGTGGTGCAATGTATGCTCCACGTCCAACACATCGTATGATGGCTCCTGGTTATGCAATGCAAGCTCCAAGCTTTGAGCAAATGCAAGCACAGATGGAAGCACAACGTAAACAGTATGAAGCTATGGCAAAGCAAATTGCTGCACAACAAAAAGCAGCAATGGAAGCATATCAGCAACAAGCACAAAAAGCAGCATCTACTGCTTCAGCTCCTGCCGCTGCAGTTGTAACTGCACCAGATGCTCCTGCTGCTGAAAAGAAATAATCTAATAAATTTATTAGTTAAAAAAAGCCACCCTGTTATTTCAGGGTGGCTTTTTTTTGTTTTAGATTTACAGCTATCAGTTGAGGAAAATGATTCTATGCGCGTTCCTTAGCTCACTGAACCGTAATAAGCTCATTCTTATTTGGGCGTGCTTCGATCATTTGTCCTATTGGTTCTAGCACTAGACCATTTTCTTGGGTTAGTTTAAGAAGTTTATCTTGGTCTGTATCATTTACCATGACTAGCAAGCCACCACTGGTTTGAGGATCACAGATAATCTCTCGTTGACGCTTTGTAATTTCACCAAGTGAGTCTTTGTAACTATCAAAATTACGTTGTGTGCCGCCGGGTGAGCAGCCAAGGTCAAGATATTCATGAACGTTTGGTAGGAGTGGGAGTTTGTCAAAATGGATAACTGCATGTAATCCACTACCCTGACAAACTTCTTGTAGATGCCCAGCTAATCCGAAGCCTGTAACATCAGTGATTGCACTTACTCCAGGGATGGTAGATAATTTTTCTCCAATCTTGTTCAGTTGGCACATGGCTTCAATTGCAACATTTAAATCTTCTATCTTTAGCTTGCTTTTTTTCTGTGCGGTAGTGAGAATGCCGATGCCAAGAGGTTTGGTAAGGTATATATGATCGCCTGCTTTTGCCGTATTATTCTGTTTTAGTTTATCTATATCAACAATGCCTGTTACTGCTAAACCAAAAATAGGTTCAGGTGAGTCAATACTATGACCGCCTGCAAGTGTAATTCCAGCATCCTGACAGGTTTTACGACCTCCTTCTATGACTTGTTGTCCGATTTCAGGTGCTAATTTATCAATTGGCCAGCCAAAAATAGCAATAGCTAACAGAGGTTTTCCGCCCATAGCATAGATATCACTAATAGCATTAGTTGCTGCGATTTGTCCAAAGGTAAATGGATCATCAACAATGGGCATAAAAAAATCAGTGGTACTGATGATGGCTGTACCATTTCCTAGATCATAAACAGCCGCATCATCACGTGAGGCATTTCCGACGAGCAAGGCGCTATCTAATTGTGGTGTCAGTTGAGTTTTAAGAATAACATCGAGAACAGCAGGGGATATTTTGCAACCACAACCAGAACCATGGCTGTATTGAGTTAAGCAGATGTTATTAGTGATACTTTCTTGATTTTGCATATATTTTCTTCTTCTTTCTCTAATTAAGGGAAATACCCATCCCCCCCCTTTTTTGAAATTTTCATATGGATTTGTGAGGTTAATGCGAGGGAGTAACCTTAACTCCTTTGCGTATATTCTTACAAAATATGTAGAAATAGGGGGGGATGGGTTTTGTATATTTTGAGGTATTGTAGGATAAATAGCCGTGCTATGCACTATGCGTACTATGCGTGTACCAATCAGATTCTATCGTTTTAGATGTTTTAGGAAGTGATTTTCAGCCAGTTTGAAGATAAAAACAATAGTGAAAGTAATTACTAGGTAGAATAGACCTGCACTGATAAATGATTCAAACGGGGCGTAATGGCGGGAGTTAATAATTTTAGCTGCACCAAATAAATCGACCAGTGTAATGACTCCTGCAAGTACAGTGGCATGTAGCATAAAGATAACTTCATTGCCATACATGGGGATGGAACGACGTAAGGCACTGGGTAAGATAATATGTCGATATTGATCAAAGCGTGACATGCCACAGGCTTCAGCCGCTTCGATTTCTCCTTTTTGGGTTTGTAAAATAGCACCACGAAATATTTCGGCAGTATACGCAGCAGTATTTAGAGAAAAAGCAATAACAGCGCACCAGTAGGCTTGTTTGAAGATAACCCAAAAAATACTTTCACGTAGCCAGTCAAACTGTGAGAAGCCATAATAAATAATAAAAATTTGAATCAATAAGGGGGTGCCACGAAAAATATAGATAAAGGTTTTTACTGGGATTCGTAACCACGGGTTTATTGATGCCGCCATAATCGACAATGGTATAGAAAGAATAAAGCCAATAACTAAAGAAATAGCCAGAAGTTGTAGCGTTAAACCAAGCCCTTTAAATAGTAGCGGTAGGTTATCGATGATAATGGAGAAATCCATTGTTAATGATCTCCCACATTGTATTTACGTTCAAACCAGCGCATTGCCAAATCACTGACAGCAGTGATAAGTAGGAAGAGAAAGCCGACTAGTACATAAAAAGTGAATGGCTGACGCAGTGTATCCCCCGCGACTTTGGCGCTATAGACCATATCTTCAAGACCAATTACTGATACTAATGCAGTTGTTTTAACCAATACTAGCCAATTATTAAAAAAGCCAGGGATAGCATGGCGAATCATTGCAGGAAAAGTAATATGAATGAAAACCTGTAGCCCTGTCATCCCATAGGCGTGCCCTGCTTCTATTTGACCTTTGTTGACTGCCATGATTGCACCACGAAAAGTTTCACCCATGTATGCCCCAAAAATAAAACCAATAGTGATAATACCTGCGATCATTGGGTCAATATCTATATAATCCGAACCAAATTTGTCACCGATATTATTGATAAGAATTTGCCCACCAAAAAAAATAAGCATCATTAACACGAGGTCAGGTATGCCACGAATTATCGTGGTGTAGCTTGTTGCAATTATTCGTGAAATTGCTCCGCCATAGAGCCGAGCAGAAGCGGCTAGAATACCGAGAAAAAGGGATAAAACCAACGATAGTAGTGCAACTTCGATTGTTATGATCATACCCTTGAGGATCATAGGTAGATAGCCACCGAAGATTTCATTCATAGTGTTTATTGTCGCTTAGAATTGGGAGAATAGAATAGAATTGATTTGAATAGTGGGTTAAATCCATGTTTTATAGATTAGCGATAAGTGTAATCTGATCTACAAAACATGGATATGGGAGGTTTTAATCTTTGCCAAAAATATCGAAATCAAAGTACTTTTTACGAATCTCATCATAAGTACCATCTTCACGAATACCGGCAATGGCTTTATTGAATTTTTCCTTTAGCTCAGTATCTTTTTGGCGTAGTGCAATACCGATACCTTCCCCAAAATATTTAGGATCAGAATAGCTTTCTCCGATAAATTCGTAGTCTTTTCCTTTGTCTGAGTTAATGTACTCAAGTAGAACAAACGCATCAGCAAAAACAAGATCAACACGACCTGCATTGAGGTCTAAATAGGCTTCTTCTTGAGTGCCATAACGCTTGATGTCAATATCTTCACCAAATTCACCCGTGATGAATTTATCAGAAACAGTACCACGTTGTACGGCAACACTTTTACCTTTTAACCCATCTTTTGAAATTTTAATTTTGCCACCCTTTTTGGTGATAAAGCGTGCGGGTGATTGGTAATAACGATTACTGAAGGCAACTTTCTTTTTACGCTCGTCAGTCATTGACATGGAGGCTATAATAGCATCATATTTTCGGGCAAGTAGTGCAGGGATAATACCATCCCAATCTTGTTTAATGAGTTTGCATTCAACATCCATTTTTTTACAAAGTGCTTTGGCAATGTCTATATCAAAGCCTTCTAAAGAACCATCTTTAGTCGTTTTACTAAAAGGGGGATACGCACCTTCTACGCCAATGCGTACGGTATCTTTAGCAAAAACTGATGTGCTAATCAGCAGTAAAAAGCTGAGTAATAATGACATGATTGATAGATTTTTTTTCATAGTGAAACTTCTCCTTTTGTTAATAATCTTTCGATATAAATTGTTTAAATTGTTTAGATTTAGGCGTATTAAAAACTTCCTGCGGTGCTCCATCTTCAACAATGATACCATCATCGAAAAAGATAACACGATTAGAAACATCACGTGCAAAAGCCATTTCATGTGTAACAACTAGCATGGTTCGCCCCTGTGTCGCCAAGTCTTTAATCACATTCAGTACTTCTTCAACAAGTTCTGGGTCGAGTGCTGAGGTTGGCTCATCAAAAAGTAGAATATCAGGCTCCATTGCAAGTGCTCTAGCAATGGCTACACGTTGCATTTGTCCACCTGAAAGCTGTCCTGGATAGTAACGTATTCTATCCATCATATTTACCTGTGCTAAATATTTTTCAGCGCGTTGATTAGCTTCTTTTTTAGATAACTTTAGTGAAGTTTTAAGTGCAATAGTGACATTATCCAAAACAGTCATGTGAGACCAAAGATTGAACTGCTGAAAGACCATTGCCATGCGTGTACGCAAGCGTCGCACCTGCGCTTTATCTGTTATTTCTGAATTACCTTTACGGTTATCAGAAACAGAAATAGCTTCACCACTTAAACTGATTGTGCCTTTTGTGGGTGTTTCAAGAAAGTTTATACAACGTAAAAATGTGCTTTTACCAGAACCACTTCGTCCAAGGATTGAAATTACATCACCTTTTTTGGCATGAAGCGATACACCTTTAATAACTTCAAGTGAATCAAAGCTTTTATGTAGATCGTGAATTTTTAACAAAGTAACTCATGAATTTAAATAGTAACAGTGCTGATTGTAGTCTAGTTTTTGTTTTTTTATTAGCTAGATTTGTAGGCAGCGGATTAAATCTGTCATTTTCACAATTTTTTATTCATTTATTGGACTTTCTAAAGATAATCTTCTTTAATGAAATAGCTATACTGGCAAGCTTTGAGAATAAAATGCAAGAATCTTCCTATTTATTAGAATTAAAAAACATAAGCAAGTCATTTCCAGGCGTATTGGCGAATGACTCGATTGATTTGAAAATAAGCTCAGGTGAAATTCATGCATTACTGGGTGAAAATGGCGCAGGAAAATCAACACTGGTTAAAATGATCTATGGCATCTTAAAGCCAGACTCAGGTGAAATTTGGTTTGAGAATAAAGCTACCAGTATTAAATCCCCTGCTCATGCCAGAGAACTCGGTGTGGCAATGGTGTTTCAGCACTTTTCACTCTTTGACTCTCTAACAGTGGTGGAAAATATATCATTAGGGATGAATCACCAATCTAATCTCAAACAACTTGCCAAACAAATAACAGAACTTTCTAACCGTTATGGCTTACCGCTTGATCCTGATCGTCATGTTTACACTCTGTCAGTTGGAGAACGGCAGCGTATAGAAATTATTCGTTGTCTCCTTCAAGAACCTAAGCTCCTGATTATGGATGAGCCAACTTCGGTTTTAACTCCGCAGGAGGTTGAAAAGTTATTTGTCACACTTAAAAGATTAGCGAATGAAGGCTTGGCCATTTTATATATTAGCCATAAACTCGATGAGATTAAGAGCTTATGCCATGATGCAACTATTTTACGTTTAGGTAAAAAGGTAGCCACAGTTTCTGTTGATACAGAAAGCACGGGTTCATTAGCAGCCATGATGATGGGTGAGGAGCTACAAGCATTTAAACATCCTGATGCCATTGAGTTAGGTAAAATTCGTCTTAAAGTGAAAAATTTAAATGTGAAAGCCAATGACCCTTTGGGCATATCCTTAAAAGGTATAAATCTTAATGTTCGTGCTGGTGAAGTAGTAGGAATTGCAGGTGTAGCAGGTAATGGTCAAGATGAGCTATTAACCGTTTTAAATGGTGAAAACCTGAATTATCAGGCAGGTACAATTCAGATTGAAGCTCAGACTGCTACTAAATTGAATCCCAATCAACGACGTTTATTAGGTATGGCAAGTGTGCCAGAAAAAAGATTAGGGCATGGAGCAATGCCTGAAATGGATCTTACTGATAATGCCTTTTTGACAGCTTATGAACGTATGAGCTTGATTAAAAGATTCTTAATAAGTTATAAAAAAACAAGAAATTTTACCCAAAATATCATCAAAGAATATTCTGTTAAGACACCCAATGAAGATGCCCCTGCTGAGAGTCTCTCAGGAGGCAATTTACAAAAGTTTATTATTGGGCGAGAGCTAAGCCAAGAACCAACCATTTTAATGGTTTCACAGCCTACTTGGGGTGTTGATACTGGGGCAGCACAAACTATACGTGAAGCATTACGAGAATTAGCATCTAAAGGTACTGCGGTGCTGGTAATTTCACAAGATTTGGATGAGTTAATGGAAATTAGTGATCGGATTGGTGCTATTTGTGGAGGGGTACTATCAAGGTTTTATCCTACTTCTGAAATGAATATTGAAAAAGTCGGTTTATTAATGGCTGGTGTCGAGTTAGATTTAAATTTAAATTTAAATTCAGATCAAGATCAAGATCAAGACAAAACTAAGTTGCAAGGAAATAACATAAATGCTGCATAACTTACTCCTGATAAAACGCCAAACACCATCAAAGACAATGATTTATTTATCACCATTGTTGGCTATTTTCTTAACCTTAATTGCTAGCGTTATACTTTTCTTGATTATGGGTGTTTCCCCTTTTGCTGCTTTGCATTCATTTTTTATCGAACCTATATCAACAGCTTACGGCTTAACAGAGCTTGCTGTAAAAGCCACTCCACTGGTTTTAATTGGTGTGGCTCTATCATTAGGTTTTCGTGCTGGAGTTTGGAATATTGGTGCAGAAGGCCAGCTTATAATGGGAGGTATATTTGGTGGGGCTACCGCCTTGTTTTTCTATGAGAATACAGGGTTTTATATTGTTCCACTAATTCTAATTGCAGGAATTATAGGGGGTATGTGTTGGGCTGGAATTGTTGCCTTCTTAAAAACTCGGTTTAATGCCAATGAAATTCTAACAAGTTTAATGCTGAGTTATGTAGCCGCATTGCTCTTAAATTATTTAGTACATGGTGCGCTGAGAGACCCTGATGGCATGAATTTTCCTGAATCCCGTTTATTTAGTGATTCGGCTTTATTACCTATTCTTTTAGAAGAAACACGTCTGCATATTGGGGCAATTATTGCTTTAGTCACTGTTGTATTTGCTTGGATTTTATTGTCTCGCACACTCTTGGGCTATCAAATAAAAGTAACAGGCGATGCTCCCGCAGCTGGTGAACATGCGGGCTTTAGCCATTCAAAAATTATATGGATTACCATGTTTATCAGTGGTGGAATTGCAGGCTTAGCAGGTGCGATTGAAGTATCAGGTCCGATAGGGCAATTATTACCGACTATTTCTCCTGGCTATGGTTTTACGGCAATTATAGTCGCTTATGTTGGGCGCTTGCATCCTGTTGGAGCTTTGCTGGCTGGTTTACTATTGGCATTGACCTATTTAGGTGGCGAGACGGCACAGATAAATTTAAGATTACCCGTTGCAGTTACAGGGGTTTTTCAAGGCTTATTATTATTTTTCTTATTGGCAAGTGATGTTTTAATTCAATATAAATTAAAACTCAATAAATCTGTTGAGGTCGCACCCTAATGGATATTTTAATCCCTGCAATCTTGACGATTATAACTGCTGCAACACCCTTGCTATTTGCTGCTTTAGGTGAGCTAGTCACAGAAAAATCTGGTGTGTTAAATCTGGGTGTTGAAGGCATGATGATTATGGGTGCAGTGATTGGCTTTGTCGTTGTGCATTATACGGGTAGCTCTGTTTTAGCTATTTTGGCAAGTATGCTAGCGGGTGCATTGCTTGCCACTGTTTTTGCAATGCTAATATTAGTCTTTCATGCTAGCCAAGTGCCAACTGGCTTGGCGTTAACCATTTTTGGACTAGGTTTAAGTGCGTTGATAGGTCAGAGCATGATCGGTATTGCCTATGATGGTATTCCTAAAATATCCATACCCGTATTATCGGAACTCCCCATTATTGGTGAAATTTTCTTCCATCAAGATATTTTAGTTTATCTCTCTCTTCTTATGGTTATAGTAGTCTGGTGGTTTTTAAATAAAACACGTTCAGGACTAATTTTACGAGCGGTGGGTGATTCACATGATGCCGCCCATGCGATGGGATATTCTGTATTTAAAATACGTTTATTAGCAACCTTATTTGGTGGTGCAATGGCAGGAGTTGGTGGTGCTTATTTATCACTTTCTTATTCACCACTCTGGGTAGAAGGCATGACAGCAGGGCGCGGTTGGATAGCCTTAGCACTGGTTGTTTTTGCAAGTTGGCGAGTAGGGCGGGTATTATTAGGAGCTTATTTATTTGGCGGTATCACCATCTTACAACTTCATGCACAGGCACTGGGAATAGGCATCCCATCACAGGTAATGTCAATGCTACCTTATCTTGCCACCATCGTTGTGCTGGTTTTAATATCACGCGATAAAAAACAAATAAAACTCAATGCACCAGCAAGTTTAGGAAAGGCTTTTCAGCCAAGTCGCTAAGCATGAGGACTATATTATTACTGCTTCTGTCCCTCTTTTTATCTTGCTTATCGGTAGCTCATGCAAATTCATTAAGTGCAAAAAACAAAACACTAAAAAATGGTGCTCATTTTGAGCCGACAAAATGCTGGTTTGATCTTACTTCACTACCATCAGGTTTTAAGGGGCTTAGTTGGGCATCGGGTTTAAAAGTAAGGCGTATAGAATGTGGCTACCTATTCACTAGAAAAGAACAGGGGAAGTCTTATTTTCGTTTGCCAATTGTTATTATTCGCAATTCACTATGGAAAAATAGTAAAAATCCAGTGCTAAATATTCCTGGTGGGCCTGGTAGCTCTTCATGGCTTAATCAGAAAGACATTTCAGAATTTTGGTTGCCCTATATTAACAAAGCCGATTGGCAACATGACATAGTTTTGTTTGATGCTCGTGGTACGGGCTTAAGCAAACCTGCACTACACTGTGACCATTTTTTTGAGGATTCAGTAGCACTGTTAGGCAAAAATTTTCAGCCAGAAGAAGAAGCTAAATCCTACTATAACTTAGCCAAAAAATGCTATCAAAAACTAGCAAGTAAGCCAGATAAATTAGCCGCATTAAAACAACTAGGCACACCTAAAAGCGCAGATGATTTAGCCGATTTAGCCAGCTTATTAGGAGTCGAGGCATGGCATTTATTTGGAACATCCTACGGCACAAGATTAGCATTAGAAGTAGAGCGTCGCCACCCAGATAAAGTAGCTTCACTTATATTAGATTCAGTTTATCCACAAGAAATAGATGGTGACGAAACATTGCCAGACCTCTACCTTGACTCGCTGGAAAGAATTATTAATGCATGTTCTAGTGATTCACAATGTTCAAAACATTATTCACAATTGGATAAAAAATTACACGAAATATTACGACGCTTACAACAAAAACCAATAACTCTAATGCTAAAAGATGGCAATAAACTCGTTAAATATGTGCTAACACCATCACGTCTTTTCTCCATACTTTTTGATGCTGGATATAGTATTGAAAGTATCGTTGTAGTACCCAATGCCATACACTCCCTCCATGCGGGAGACACTGAGCCCTTACGTTTTTTAGCACAAATATCACTTGAATTAATGCGTGATAAAGATTTCAGCAATCCCGTTTTTATGGAAGTTGAGTGTAATGAAAATGAAATAAAAAACCAGAAAACGCATGTAGAAAACATTATTAAAAAATATAAAAACTACCCCATATTAAAGCGTTGGCAATTAGCTTTTTTTAGCGAAGATGTCTGTAACCCGTGGGGATCTAAAGAAGTTGATAGTCATTTTCATCATCCAGTTTACTCAGACAAGCCAACTTTAATCTTTGCAGGGGTGTTTGATAATGTTACACCATCTAAGTGGGGAAAACAGTTAGCTAAGCACCTTACAAAAAGCGAATATCATGAGTTTAAAGCATCGGGTCATGGTGTACTATTTGATGTCGATTGTGCCCAAAAAATAGTACGTCGCTTTCTTAACCCTGAAAAAAACTATCCTAAAAATTGTCAATCTAAAGATCGTATATTGTGGGAATCACCTGATATTAAATAAATACTGATTGGAGTATAAAGTGAAAATCACAGACTTGCCTACTATTTGCGTTATGTAGTGTAGCTTCGGCGGGTTATTCTTTGGCTTTACGGATTCAGGATTATGTGAAAAAGGAGCTTACTATGGCAGAAAAAGGTTTTATATCAAATAAACTTAAACCATGGATTGATGCCAGAAAAAAATATCAATTATCTCATGCACAAGTTCAAATGGCTCGAGAACTTGGACTGAATCCAAAAAAACTTAGTAGTATGGCAAATCACAAGCAAGAGTCTTGGAAGAAACCATTACCTGAGTATATCGAGGATCTTTATGAAAAGCGTTTCAAGAAAAAATTACCAGATGACATAAGATCACTAGAGGTAAGAGATGCCACAAGAAGAAAGAGGAAAGCACAGAGAAAGCTAAATAAAATAATCAATAAAGATAATCCGCCTCCGTCAGAATAGTTATTTTATTGCGTCGATCTTCATGGAAAATATCGGCAGAATTGGCAAGTTAAAAATAGTTGGACTTGATCAGGGTTTCCTTAAGGTACAGTTATAAAGCAAAAATAATGTACATACCCATCCCCCCTGTTTTTTTACACTTTTTGTAACACAGAGAATTCGCAGAAAGCCACAGAGTTTGCTATTGAATTTATGAGGCTAAGGATTTATTGTCTCAAATCGCTAGTCAAAACTATGCGCTTTAGTGCAAGGCTTTAGCTGATGTATTGGGAAAAGCCATTGCCTACAACCTCAGACAATGGCCAAAACTAGTGCGCTATATTGAAGATGGCAACCTCAATATTGACAACAACCGCGCCGAGCGCGCCATCAAACCCTTTGTTATTGGCAGAAAAAACTGGTTATTCAGCAATACTGAAAATGGGGCAAATGCCAGTGCGGTACTATACAGTCTGGTTGAAACAGCCAAAGCCAATGGACTCACCCCCTTTGACTACATCAAGTTTTTATTTGGAGAGCTTATCAAAGAACCTGAGGACATTGATTATCTGCTACCTTGGAATACTAGGTTGGTGGCTGCCAAATAGTGTGGTTTGCTAGACGTTTACGGTTAATCTACACTAATGCATCAAATCATAAATCCCAGATTTAACTCATTAGCCTACAAATTTTCTCTTAGCCATCCATTGTTAGTGAGGTAAATCGCTTTCTGCTAAGCTTGCGAAGCCCAATAAACAGTGCAATATTGGGCTTCGCGCCTCAGCAATCAGCTACAAAAATATAGATTTAATCAACCCACTGACGTGCATTTCTGAATATTCTCATCCAAGGGCTGTCTTCCCCCCACTCATCAGGATGCCATGAATTCGTTACAGTACGAATGACACGCTCAGGGTGTGGCATCATAATGGTAAAACGTCCATCAGTATTTGTAAGCCCTGTGATTCCTAATGTTGAGCCGTTTGGATTTGCAGGGTACTGCTCGGTCGGATTTCCTGCATTATCTAAATAACGCATACTGGCAAGATTATTATTGAGCGCAGAGTCTGTATCAAAAACAGCGCGTCCTTCTCCATGAGCGACAGCAATTGGCATTTTACTCCCCTGCATACCTTTCAGAAGTATCGAAGGTGAATCCATTACTTCTACCATCGTAAAGCGTGCTTCAAACTGTTCAGATTCATTTCGATAGAAAGAGGGCCAATGGCTTGCGCCAGGGATCATTGCTCGTAAGTGTGAAAACATTTGACAGCCGTTACATACACCTAAACCAAATACATCTTCGCGTTCAAAAAAAGCACTAAATTCATCTTTCGCTCGGCTATTATGCAGAATAGTTTTTGCCCAGCCACCTCCTGCACCAAGCACATCACCATAAGAGAAGCCGCCACATGCAACCATTCCTTTAAAGTCATCTAATGCTACGCGTCCTGAAATTATATCTGTCATGTGAATATCAACGGCTTTGAATCCTGCGCGGTCAAAGGCTACTGCCATTTCTTGCTGACCATTAACGCCCTGATCGCGTAAAATAGCGATTGAGGGTCGTATGCCTGTGTTGATATAGGGCAGGGCGGTATCTTCATTAATATCAAAAGTCACTTCTGCAAATAAGCCAGTATCTTCTGTATTATTAATTTGTTCAAACTCCTGCTTAGCACATTCATCATTATCACGAAGTGCTTGCATTCGATAACTGGTTTCTGCCCATATTGATTGCAACTGTGCCCGAGATTGTTTATAAATTATTTCTTTAGCCCAGCTAAATTCAATCTCATCACGATTATTTAAATGACCAATAACATGAGAGCAACTTCCCAAATCAGCCTCACGTAAAATAGATAAAACATCCTCAGTATCAGTATGATGCACTTGAATAACCGCACCGAGTTCTTCTGTGAAAAGAGCTTCAAGTGGTGATTTTGCGATATCATCAAGGTGAATAGTGATGCCACAATGTCCAGCAAATGACATTTCAGAAAGTGTTGCAAGCAAGCCGCCATCAGAGCGGTCATGGTATGCCATTAGCAGATTTTCTTGATTTAATTCTTGAATAGCATTAAAGAAATTAACTAAAGTTGCAGCATCATTAACATCGGGTGCGTGTGCGCCAACTTGAGAATAAACCTGTGATAACGCCGATGCGGCAAGACGGTTTTTAGCCTTGCCCAGATCAATCAGAATCAAGTCACTATCACCACCGTCATCGCCAACATCACTGCCTCCATTTTTTCTCAGAGTATCAGTGCGTAACTGCGGCGTTAATGTTTTTCGCACATCTTCAACAATGGCAAAGCTGGTAATGATTAATGATAGCGGTGCTGCCATTTCATGATGTGTCGTTTCTTTTTCACCATGCTGATCCCAGACAGTCTTCATTGATAAGGAATCTTTGCCAACAGGAATAGCAATGCCGAGTTTAGGGCAAAGCTCTTCACCCACTGCTTTGACAGTATCAAATAAAGCCGCATCTTCGCCCTCAAAACCAGCGGCTGCCATCCAGTTGGCGGAGAGAAAAATATCAGATATTTTATTTATTTTGGCTGCCGCAATATTGGTAATCGCCTCACCAATTGCCATTCGCCCTGATGCCGCAGGTGAAACCAGAGCAATTGGTGTGCGCTCGCCAAGTGCCATTGCTTCACCGTTATAGCCAATATAATCGGCACAGGTGACAGCGACATCAGCAACAGGAACCTGCCACGGCCCTACCATCTGATCACGGTTTATCATGCCCGTAATCGTGCGATCACCAATTGTGATAAGAAATGCTTTTGAAGCAACAGCGGGCAATCTGAGAACACGCTCAATAGCCTCCTCAAGTTTTATATCATCCAGTGCAAATTCAGGTTTATGAAAGGTTTTATGATGAACATCGCGTAGCATCTTGGGTGGTTTTCCAAGCAGCATATCCATTGACATATCAACAGGATTATTCTCGAAAAGTGCATCACCAACCAGCAAATGTTGCTCTTCAGTCGCATTCCCCACTACCGCATAAATAGCACGCTCACGTTCACATAAGGCGATAAAACTATCCAGCTTGTCTTCGGCAATGGCAAGCACATAACGCTCTTGAGCCTCATTACACCAAATTTCCATTGGTGACATACTTGGCTCATCATTAGGAACAGTGCGTAATTCAAATTTACCACCACGTCCAGCATCGTTTACAATTTCAGGAATCGCATTGGAGATTCCACCTGCACCCACATCGTGTATCCATAAAATAGGGTTGTCATCACCCATTGCCACACAGCGGTCAATAACCTCTTGTGCGCGACGCTCCATTTCGGGATTGCCACGTTGAACAGAAGCAAAATCAAGGCTTTCAGCACTCGTACCACTTGCCATTGATGATGCCGCACCACCACCTAAGCCAATCAGCATGGCAGGGCCACCGAGTACAATAATCGGAGTATCAACAGGGATATCCCTCATATTGATATTATTCGCACGAATATTCCCCAAACCACCTGCAAGCATAATAGGCTTGTGATAGCCACGTAGCTCTTTCTCAGAACTAGCACCAGGGACTTCAGCCTCATAGGTTCTGAAATAACCCGTAATATTAGGGCGACCAAATTCATTATTAAAAGCCGCCGCACCAATAGGGCCTTCGAGCATAATATCTAATGCGCTATCAATACGTTCGGGTTTGCCATGATCTTTCTCCCAAGGCATAGCATAATCAGGGATTTTTAGATTTGAAACAGAAAAACCACATAGCCCCGCCTTGGGTTTTGAACCATTACCCGTAGCACCTTCATCACGTATTTCGCCACCAGAACCCGTCGCAGCACCAGGAAAAGGAGAAATAGCAGTAGGGTGATTATGCGTTTCGACTTTCATTAGCATGTGAACAGGCTCTTCTGAATAGCTGTATTCATGCGTTCCAGTATCAGGGAAGAAGCGAGTCGCCTGAGAGCCTTCAACGACTGAGGCATTATCATGATAAGCTGAAAGAACACCCTCAGGAGATTTCTTGTAGGTATTTTTAATCATACCAAAGAGTGTTTGATCCTGTTTTTTGCCATCAATAATCCAGTCAGCATTAAAAATTTTATGACGACAGTGTTCAGAGTTTGCCTGTGCAAACATCATCAGTTCAACATCGCTTGGATTACGATTTAAAGAAGCATAATTATCAGCAAGGTATTCAATTTCATCAGGTGAAAGTGCCAAACCTAAATCAATATTAGCTTGTTGAAGCGCAATCTGAGGGTTAGAACCAAGCTCAATAATTCTCATTGGCAAGGGTTCAGCATCACTGAAGAGAGCCTCTGCTTCACTGGCATCGCTCATTACTACTTCAATCATTCGATCATGAATTTTTTCACGAATAAAAACTTGCTGATCAGCACTGAGTTTTTTATCACCATCATTTAATTCAATAAAATAAGCAATACCACGCTCTGCACGCTCAACAGACAGTAAACCACAATTATGAATAATATCCGTTGCTTTACTCGACCAAGGAGAAATTGTACCCAATCGAGGTGTTACCAGAAACAACTCACCTGCGGGTTCTTTATCATCACCTTCACCGTAGTGAAGCAACTCATTAAGAATTGTACGTTGTTGCTCATCCAGCGTTTGAGAAATTTTTACAAAATGCCAATAGCGAGCATGAATATCTTGTATTGCGGGGATGCTGTGTTGCAAGATTTTAAGTAATTTATTCTTGTTAAAGTCAGAAAAAGCGCGGTTTCCGGGGAGGATTAACATACGACTAATACCCTTATTTGCCTATCAATAATGAAGC
>Ga0256840_1001864_pt1 | contig 19133 bp, 20 predicted proteins | sample 355202metaG_FD_185969 | JGI IMG/M metagenome (GOLD analysis project Ga0256840, IMG submission 185969) | Hydrothermal vent microbial communities from Mid Atlantic Ridge, Atlantic Ocean - 355-202 | ecosystem: Environmental > Aquatic > Marine > Hydrothermal vents | place: Atlantic Ocean: Mid...
GATTGAGGTGATATAGGAGCTGTTGATTTTTTAGACGTTACAGGTACTACAACCTTTTTCACTTCAGGTGCTTTAGTAACTGGCGTTGCTACTTTACTCGTTTGCGATTTCTTTTCGGCAGGTTTAGTGACTGAGGTTGATCCTAAAGCCTCTATTTGAGAATCAATATTGAGAAAGCCTTGTTTTTGTGATTTTTTAAGCTGTTGCAGTTCATGTTTAAGCTCCTCATTACTACCGCGTAACTCACGTGACTGGCTTTCAAGCTTGTCCAAACGATTAAAAATATCTACGATAGACTCAGGGCTAACTTCTGCTTGTACCGTTGAGAATATGCAAAGTACGCTGATTAACAGTCCCGCTCGAATTGAATACATGATTTCCCCTTTTTTATACAGCTATCAGCATCAGACAGATGCTGAATAAGCTTTGAAGCATTTTTAGTAGTTATCGTATTTAATCTCAACACGACGATTTTTTTGCCATGAACGCTCACCTTTTCCGGCAACAATAGGTACTTCTTCACCATAGCCAACGGTGCGAATTTGGCTTGCTCTTGCGCCCTGAGTACCCATTATTCGCTTCACTGATTTTGCACGGTTCTCAGAGAGTGCCACATTATATTCACGCGAACCTCGCTCATCCGCATGCCCACCCAATGTCATTCTTAACTGTGGGTATTTTGCTAACAGTTTAGCATGTGTATTAATAAGCACCATAAACTCTGGGCGTATGGCAGCTTTATCGTAATCAAAGTAAATGATGCGTTGCGAGAGTAAATTATTAGGATCTTTTAAACCTGCTAGGGTTAAGTCACTACCATCTGCTCTATTTATATTCGCAGCACCTCCACCACGTTTCACAGCACGACTTTGATTATTACGAACGTTAGATGAGACAGTACTCCTTATATTACTTTTCTTTGAGCCACGGTTAGCTCCTTTTCCTGAACTATTTATCACTGCTTCACCCGCATTTACTGCAACCCCAGCATCAGGGTCATTTTGGACTTGCTGGCTACATCCAACCAGAGTAAAAAAACCAATGGTTATTGGTATAAGAAGTTTTGTTTTTAATGTATTCATGGTTAATAATCCTTTTGCTTAAATATTGCTCAATATAGTTATTCTAACGTAAATATGGCGACCATGCAGGTTCTCTTATATCACCAGCAGGTGCCGATAAAAATTGTCGTGCTCTACCGTTATCACTAACGACGGATAATCTATTTTGGTTTCCCTTTTTGGTAACATAAGCCACCATTGCACCATTGGGTGAAACCGAGGGTGATTCGTCTAATCGTCCATTTGATAAGATAACTTTATCTGTGCCGCCCAATGTTTTAAGCGCGATATGAAATGCACCACGTTGCCCTGTTACAAACGTAATTTTATTATTAGCTACATCAGCCGCTGAGTTATATTTATCATTAAACGTTAATCGCCGCGCCTTACCACCAACTGCAGGAATTTGATAAAGTTGTGGGCTCCCACCCCGATTTGAGGTGAAGATAATCGAATTAGTACCACTCCAAACAGGCTCAGTATCAATCGCATCTGACTTAGTTACCTGTGTTAATTGACCTGATTCTAAATTAACCGTGTAGATCTCAGAATTACCGTCAATGGATAAATTCATCGCCATGCGTTTGCCATCGGGTGACCATGCAGGCGCACCATTAATGCCTCGTCTGCCTGAAACCATAACCTTTTCACCAGAAAAAATATTTTGCATATAAATGGCTGACTCACCACCTTCAAAAGAAACATAGGCCAAAACCCGTCCATTTGGCGACCATTCAGGTGACATAACGGGTTCTTTTGAGGTAAGAATTGTTTGCGCATTTTCCCCATCAGAATCAGAAATCATTAAACGAAACTGACGGTTTGGGCTAGCTTTATTGGTTACTACTACATACGCGATACGGGTATCAAACGCGCCTTTGATACGGGTTATTTTTTGATAAATTTTATCAGCTGCTTGATGTGCTACTCGGCGTGCACGTTTATTCGCTGGTATATTAAAACGGGTTACTGCCGCATCTGAGGTACTGATAAGTTCAATGGCTAAAACCCCTTCTTGATTCACTTTTCCGCGCACAATATAGTCAGTAACATCTGAAAACTTATTGATACCCGCTATTGAACCGCCAAATGGGCTCACCCCTATAAGCTTTGAATGGTTAATTATTTTTAAGCGACCACTGCGTTTTAAGTCCGCTGCGATAATGCCACTAGCTTTACCTGAGATTGGCATAATAGTAATAGGGATACTATCGTCAGTCTCCTCTAAGCTCAGCTCTAAAGCGAAGCTCAATGTCGGCAACAACAAAAATAAAAGAGTAAAAATTATTTTCTTCATAATTAAGCACTTTATTTGTTTGTGGTAAAAATCATACACTACCCATTAGTCCGCTATTGTGTAAATAGTTCAGTTAATTTTAAAAGTAAAGCCAATCGTTCTTTCAGCCTTACTAAAGCGATATTTGCTAGGTGGTACAGGTAATGGCTCTGAACGCATCACCGCCTCTTTAATTGAAGCACAAAAACCTGGGGTTCCGGTACAAGAAGAAACTTTCACGGACCCAGCTATAAAGCCACTTCCAGAAACAGTAAACTCTACTCTGCCCTTACTTCCAGGGCTATCAGAAGGCTTATGCCAATGCCTTTTTATATGCTTTACAACTTTCCCGCCCCATGAGTTGAGTGCTCCACCTTTTGCTTTTTCAAGTGACTTCCTAGTTGCTGCGGCTACAGCATCTGATTTCTTTTTTGCTTCAGCAGCCGCTGCAGCTGCTTTTTTCTTCTCTTGCTCTTCTTTCCATTTACGATGATATTCTGCTTTTTTAGCAGCTAGTTTTTCTGCGGCTTCTTTCTCAGCTTTCTCTCTTGCTAGTTTTTCAGCCGCTTCTTTTTCTTTTACTGCCTTAGCTTTTTCTTGTGCTTCTTTTTCAGCCTGCTCTTCAGCCTTTTGTTTTGCTTTAGCAGCTTCAGCTTTCTCTTTAGCCTCTGCAGCTTCTTTTTCTTTCGCTGCTTTTTCTTCCGCTTTCTTTTTGGCTTTTTTAAGCGCTTTTCTTCTAGCCTCTTTTTTCTGTTTTCTTTCCTTCGCTTCTGCTGCTTTTTTTGCTTTCTTTCGTGCTTCCTTTGCTTTTGCTTCCTCTTCAGCTTTTTCTTTCTTTTTTGCTTCCTGCATAGCTTTTTTACGCGCGGCCTTTTTTTCAGCTTTCTTTTTCGCTAGCGCTTTTTCTTTTTCAACTTCCTTTTCTTTCTCTGCAAGCGCTTCTTTTTCGGCTTCTTTCGCATCAGCTTCTTTTTTTTCATTTTGTTCTTGCTCGGCTTGCTTTACTTCCTCTTCCTTAGCTTTCTCTTGAACCTCTGCCTCTTTATTTTGTTTTTCTTCTAGCTCGCGCTCTTTTTTTTCTTTTTCTTCGGCGTTCGCTTTTTCCTTAGCCGCCACTTCTTTTTGCTTTTTAATTTTTTCTGCCTTCTTTGCTTTTTCTATGGCTATACGCTTTTTTTCTGTCTTACGTTTAGCTCTTTTCCTCGCTTCTTTTTCTTCTTTAAGTTTTTGTTGGCGTTTTTTTTCTAACATTACTTTTTTCTCAATGCGCTTTCTTTCCGTTTCCTTCTTCAATTTTAAAGCTGCTAAAGCCGCTGCCTTCGCTTTATTGCTCTTTTGAGACTTTTCTAGTATATCTTGCTTAGACTCGTTAATTTCTTCCACTTTTTGAGCAGGATCCCCATTAGTTTCTTTCGCAACCCTATTACTCTGAATTACCAAGGATTCAGCAGAAACTAACACCACAGGTATACCGACAACAGCCTCTTTTGGCTTATCCGTCCAGTCAAAACCAAATACAAACAAAGCAATAATAATCAGGTGCAACAGTATTGCAGCGGTTATTGCCTTGGGATGTTTTAAAAAGGTTTTTATCATGAACTTATTTTAATTGAGACTTTTAATTTGCTTCTGGATCGGCTTTTAGACCAATTTTTTTCGCACCCGCTTGTTGCGCTGCGACCATTGCGCGCAACACGATATCGTAGGATATTTGACTGTCAGCGCTTATATATACGGGACGCTTTCCTTCTTTACCCAGTTGACCCGAAATCTGTTGAGTAATATCTGCGGTACTTTGTAACTCGCTAGTTTCACCTTTGTCATCAATACTTATATCACCTGCTTGATTAATATTTATAATTAAAGGCGGCTCATCATTACTGCTTTCAAGTGGCTTTGCATTCGCATCTGGCATGTCAATTTGCACGCCTGACTGGATCATCGGTGCTGTTACCATAAAGATTACTAACAAAACCAGCATGACATCGATATAAGGCACAACATTCATTTCTGCCATCACTCTACGTTTTTTACAGCGGCGAGACATTAAGACTGTTCCTCATTGTTTATAATCGCTTGGCGCTCTAATAAAGTGGTAAACTCTTCCCTAAAATTTTCATAACGCACAGCAACACGATCAACTTTATCGGTGTAGCGGTTATAGGCGATAACGGCAGGTATTGCCGCAAATAAACCAATTGCTGTCGCGATAAGTGCTTCTGCAATACCTGGGGCTACTACCGAAAGTGTCGCAGATTGCATCTGACCCAATGATAAAAATGAATTCATGATTCCCCAGACTGTACCGAACAAACCTACATACGGACTTGTTGACCCCACGGTTGCGAGAAAGCTAAGGTTTTGTTCAAGTTTGTCAATCTCACGAGCCTCTGCCACTCGCATAGCTCGCATGGCGGTATCTACCACAGGTAATTTACGTGGGGTTGCGCCTTTATTTAAACGCGCATACTCATGGTAACCGTTAAAGAAAATTGCTGCCATACCTTCGCGGTCTTGCCTTTGAGAGAGGTCGGCATAGAGTTTATTAAGAGAAATACCACTCCAAAAGCTATCTTCAAATTTATTCAATTTGCTAAGTGCTTTATTCAACTGACCACTTTTTATAAAAATAAGCACCCATGAAGCAATTGAGGCTAATAATAAAATTACCATCACAACTTTTACAACCAAGCTGGCCTCAATAATTAAGTTCACGATAGACATTTTTTCAGATAACACTTTTTATACTCTCCAATATTTGTTGAGGTAAACGTATCGGCTTAAATTTTGTTGCATGCACGCTAACGACTGTAACCTGCCCTTTTGCCAAAACTTCACACTTGGTTGAAGAGCTTGCTGAAGCCTTCATCACTTTTTGTTCAAATTGAATACTTGTTTTGCCTAGCGTTATGATTTCTGCGGAGACAAAAAGTTCGTCATTAAATTTTGCGGGACGTAAATATTCACAATTTAAGGCACGAACCACGAAGATTAATTGCTCATTTTCGGCTAATTCATCCAACTCATAACCTAACTGCCGGAGCCATTCCGTTCGTGCGCGCTCGAAAAAATTAATATAGTTTGAATGATAAACCACACCGCCTGCATCCGTGTCTTCATAGTACACACGTACGGGTAAAATAAAGGTCTGGTGGGTGTTTTGAGGATTTTCAGATTGATCAATCATTAAGCAATCATAGCATAGCAAACAAGAAAAAAACGTCCACGAAAGACATGAAAATCGTGAAAGGAAAGGAAAACAAAATAATCTGTCGTTCGTGTTTTTTCGTGCCTTCCGTAGACTTCTTTGTTTAAGGTCAGGAAAAGTAATGTTTCATTAAATATAACGCTGCAACACTGCGCCCTTCGGCAAAATCATCTCGTTCTAGCAAGGTATCAATTTCACTGACTTTCCATGGAACGACTTCGAGTTCTTCTGGCTCATCACCTTCTTCTCTGTGTACGCTCAGATTTTCTGCAAGTACAATATGCGTAAGATGCCCCATATAACTCGGGGCAAGGCTCAACTTTTTAAGTACGGTGAGTTTTTCTGCTTGGTAGCCAACCTCTTCCATGATTTCACGGTTGGCGGCATGGAGTATTTCTTCGCCCGCTTCTACTTTACCCTTGGGAAAACCTAGTTCGTAACGCTCTGTACCCACGCAATATTCACGAATCAACAATATTTCGTCATCGCCAGTACTATTTGCTCGAATCGGTATAATTAACACAGCACCATTGCCACGGCTCGCAATGCGTTCATAAACACGCTTCTCACCGTTTGAAAACTCCAAGTCAACGGCTTCTATATTTATCAGCTGGCTACTGGCAACAATTTTGGTGTTGTGTATAGTTGGCTTTTTTTTCATGCTAAGAAGTGTACAGGTTGATGCAAGTAATTCCTATTGATTGGCAAGCGATTGAGACCGTATTTTTAGATATGGATGGCACGCTGCTGGATTTACATTTTGATAACCACTTTTGGCTGGAACATATGCCGCAACGCTATGCCGAAAAACATAGCCTGACTTTAGAAGAAGCACGCAAAAAGTTGATGGATAATTATCAATCATTTGCAGGCTCATTAAATTGGTACTGCCTTGATCATTGGCAAGAAATATTGCAAATGGATATTGTGGGTCTTAAGCATGAAGTGGCTGATCGTATTGCACTTCGCGCCAATGTGATTGAGTTTTTAGATTATCTACGCAGCAAGGATAAACGATTGGTACTGCTCACTAATGCGCATCAAAAAACGGTTGATCTTAAATTTGAATACGTCAACTTACGTCCTTATTTTGATCGAATAATCACCTCACATGATATTGGTTTAGCCAAAGAAGAATCGGGGTTCTGGCAAAAACTAGAGCAGGTCGAAGAGTTTGACAAAAACAGCAGTTTATTTATCGATGATAATCTGGATGTTTTAAATGCCGCAGATCATTATGGCGTTAAACATTTATTGGCAATCCATCAGCCGGATTCAAAGCAAGCCACAGTCAAAACTAGCAAATTTACAGCTATAAAGTGCTATACCCAGCTGATGACAAATTAGCCAATTCTCAATATCTATTTTAGTATCCCATTATGTTCTTCCAACAAATTCAATAAGCAATAGCTGTATTTAGCCATGGAAATATTCTCTCAAAAAGTCCTTAAATGGTTCGATAAGCAAGGACGTAAACATTTACCGTGGCAGCAGAATATAAACCCTTATCGTGTTTGGGTGTCCGAAATTATGCTTCAACAAACGCAAGTTAAAACAGTGATTCCTTATTATGAACGTTTTATGAAAAGCTTCCCGAGCGTTCAAGCATTAGCTAATGCCGATCAGGATGAGGTTTTAAAACATTGGTCGGGGCTTGGTTATTATGCTCGGGCACGAAATATGCATAAATCAGCCAAGCAGGTTTGTGATGAATATGCGGGTGTATTTCCTGAAAACTTGGATGAGATCGTCTCATTATCGGGCATTGGGCGTTCCACAGGTGCTGCGATACTCTCCATTTCACACGGTCAACAGCAGGCTATTTTAGATGGCAATGTGAAGCGTGTTTTAGCACGAGTATTTGCTATTGAAGGCTGGCCGGGTAAATCTACCGTATTAAAAAAACTTTGGGAAATTGCCGACTCACTCGTACCCAACACACGCAATGCCGATTATACCCAAGCTATGATGGACTTAGGCGCAACCGTCTGCACACGAACAAAACCAGCTTGCGACAACTGCCCTTTACAGGCGGACTGCTTAGCGCTCCAGCAAGGCAGTCAAACAGACTACCCCGGCAAAAAGCCCAAAAAAAGCTTACCCGAAAAACATACTGTAATGTTGTTACTGCAAAATAAAGCAGGCGAAATTTTTATGCAAAAACGTCCACCCGTGGGTATTTGGGGCGGCTTGTGGTGCTTCCCGCAATTTGAAACTAAAGCTTTAGCGAATGAATATTTGATAGAAAACTACCAGCATGATTCTGCCAGCATCAACACTTTAGCAGAATTTTCACACACCTTTAGCCACTTCCGACTACATATCCAAGCCTTGATTATTCAAATTGAAACCCCATTAATGATAGGTGTGATGGAGCCTGAAGACAGTCTCTGGTATAACAGTCAAACAGAATTCAACGGCGGGCTTGCGGCCCCCGTACAGTTACTACTTAATACACTTAATTTAACACAAAAGGATAAAACACATGGCACGAATGGTTAACTGCGTAAAACTCGGCAAAGAAGCAGAAGGATTAGAAAGACTACCCTACCCTGGCGAAGTCGGTCAGAAAATTTTTGATTCAATTTCAAACGAAGCATGGCAGGGCTGGGTAAACCACCAAACCATGCTATTAAACGAATATCGTTTATCACCCATTAACCCGAAAGATCGTAAGTTTTTAGAAGAAGAAATGGAAAAATTCTTATTCGGTGATGGGCCTTCTGCGGTGGATAATTTTGTCCCTGAGTAACTAGAAACAAATTAGTAAGAGGAAAAATGGCAGCAAACTGGGTTACAGCAAAGGTTATTGAAAACCAAAAACTCACAGATCGACATTATTCGTTGATCTTTGACGCTGAGCTCATGCCTTTTCAAGCGGGGCAGTTTGCGCGCTTACAAATAGAAGCAAAAAATAATAAAGGCGAGCTAGAAAAATTTGCCAACCCCTACTCCTTAATCAATACGCCTGATGAAAAGTATGCCGAAGTCTATTTTAACACGGTACCTGATGGTAAAGTTTCAAATGGTTTAGCGGCACTTAAAGCAGGTGATACACTTGAAATTGCCCAGCCTTGCGTCGGTTTTTTTGTTTTATCTCAAGTACCTAAAGATGTTAAAAATCTTTGGATGCTCTCCACAGGTACAGGCATCGGCCCTTTCCTTTCCATGCTTAAAACAGCCGAAGCTTGGCAGCGCTTTGATCAAGTCATCCTCGTTCATGCAGTACCCCATGCCAATGAGCTTTGCTATGCTGAGCTTATTGAGCAATTCAAAAGCGAACACCCAGAACAATTTAACTTTATCCCTATCGTCAGCCGTGAAGATAAAGAGGCTGCGTTACGTGGCAGAATCCCTGCGCTACTCAGTGACGGACAACTAGAAAAGCAAGCAAACTTGAAGCTAAGCAAAGACAACTCACACGTCATGCTATGTGGTAATAGCGGCATGTTAAAAGATACCAAAGCAGTGCTAAAAGATCAGTTCAAAATGGATCGGCATCTAAACCACAAACCCGGCCATGTCTCTGCAGAGCAGTATTATTAAGGAAAGCCTGATTAAGTCCCATAAAATTCTGTAAGTCTCTAGGGCAGTATATCCTAGGCGTATTTTGATATGAATGCTTATTGCCTTCATGAGAAATACAACAACGGAGATGCTGCCCTAGAGCCTTACCCTTTGGGGCTTAGCCAAATTCCCAGCCTCTGTGTTATGTTCACTTTAAAGGCAGTAAGCATTAAAAGCTCACATGCCTTGATGCTGAAAATTTGGCGTTGCCAGAATTTATGAGACTTGATCAGGCTTTCCTTAACAACATCTATCTGCTCACAAAGGTTTGCCGAGACTCACAAAAGTGCGCTGATGATTTCAAGCAACTTCTAGAGCTGACCGGTTGGAGTCAAAATATACTTTACGCAGTAATTTTTCTAGCCATATTTTTGCTACTATTGTTAATTGTTTTTGTACTTTATAAATTACAAAAAAGAAAAGTTCGCCCTTATCGCTACAGAACGAGAAAACGACCTTTTAAAAAATATAAAAGGTAGCTGGATTTTTGGGCTCTAAAGGAAACTCTGAACAGGTTCCTTTACCTATCTAATAACAATATTTGATCCTTTTCAATCTCAATCCAAACATCTTGACCGTTAGCGACAATTTTATTTCCTCGTAAATGAGATTCATCCGCTAGAATACTATGACCATTAGATAACACAGAATAACGTACTGTCTCTCCTAAAAACTCACTGTATTCAATGTTACCTTTTAAGCTGTATGAGCGATTATTTTCTGTTACTTCCGTTTCAGAAATAGTTACTGATTGTGGTCGTATAACTAAATAAATATTTCCTGTTAAATCTGTTTTAACAGGAATTTTAAAGTCTTTTTCAGCTACAAAATGACCTTCAGTTATTGATCCTTCTATAATATTGGCGGTGCCAAGAAAAGAAGCTACAAAACGATTTTGTGGCTGGTCATATAATTCTACCGGAGTGCCGATTTGCTGAATGATACCTTTGTCCAAAACCGCCATCCTATCTGAAATAGTATTCGCTTCTTCCTGGTCATGGGTAACAAAAATGGTGGTAAGACCTAATTCTCGTTGCAGCGCCAAAATATCTCGGCGCATTTGAACCCGTAAGTTTGCATCTAGGTTTGATAAAGGCTCATCAAGTAAAAGTACTCTTGGCTCTACTACTATCGTTCTTGCTAAGGCAATACGTTGTTGTTGGCCGCCAGAGAGCTGTCCTGGTGTTCTATCGGCAAGGTGTTTAAGCCCAACTAAATCTAGCGCATCATCAACACGACCGTCAATTTCAGTGCTAGAGACTTTTCGCTCTTCCAAACCAAAAGCAACATTTTTACGAATTGTCATGTGCGGCCATAGCGCATAGCTTTGAAAAACCATACCAACATTACGTTGCCAAGCGGGTAAGCCCGTAACCTCTTCACCACCAATTTTAATGCTTCCTGTGGGGTCAGGACCAAAGCCTGAAATGGCTCGAAGTAAAGTCGATTTTCCTGAGCCAGATGGCCCTAAAAATGAGAAAAACTCACCAGGCTCTATTTCTAAATTCACACCTTTTAGCACCTCAGTTGTGCCAAAGCTTAAACCTAAGTTTTTGATGCTTATCCCAGCGGTGCTTTTATTCTGTGTCATATTCTCTCCTTCGGCAGTTCTAGTGCTGGTCTGGCGACATTGCATTTTTCTGATTAGCTTTTTGAATGATCCGATTTGAAACGTAGGTTCCTAGCGCCACGATAACTACGGCAAGTATGCCTAATGCAGCTCCTGGGCCTCGCCCTGCTGCTGATTGCATGAAAACATAGATGCCATAAGCGATTGGCGCATCTGCTTCACTAGAAACCAGCATAATGGTTGCGGATAGCTCGACAGCAGCTGTCGCAAAACTGGTCACAAATCCTGCGAGAATCCCTCCTGTCATGAGAGGAATAACGATGCGTTTAACGGTAGTCATTTTTCTTGCGCCTAAGCTCTCTGAGGCTTCTTCTAATGAAACTGAAACTTGTTGCAGTGCGGCTACACAAGCTCTCATTGCATAAGGAAGCCTTCTAATCGCTAAAGCAATTACAATAATCAGCCAATAGTTAGCCAAAGGAATATCCTTGAACGGTACATCAAATTGATAAAACGTTCGTAGATAGCCAATGCCCAGTACCACGCCCGGTACAGCTAATGCCGACATCGCCAAATAATCCAATATCTTGCGCCCTTTTATTTTTGTGCGCCAAACAATGTAAGCAATAGCAGTGCCAATAACGACGTCAATGGTGGCAGCCATTCCTGCATAAAGCAGTGTGTTTTTAATGAAGTCACCCGCTGAGCTAAATACCTCGACATAATGCTCCAAGGTATACGCATCAGGTAAAACACTGTATGACCAAATGGTGCCAAATGAAAGTAAACCTAAGGCAAGATGCGGAGATAAAACGACCGCCAAAATAAATAGAACGATGGCATAAGCGATAAATTTTTCTGCGGGTTTCATATCACGCTTCATCAAACCACCACCGCCTTTCTGAGTGGTTGCATAATCTTTTCCTCGTAAAGCGAGGAAGGCAACCCACATAGCGAATAATGAAAAAATCACCAGTATTACTGAAATTACATAGCCCATTGGGTCTGAAATGCCTACGGAAGATATGCGCAGATAGGCCTGTGGCGCTAGCATATTATTCACATTCAATAATAACGGCGTGCCTAAATCATCAAAGACTTTGATAAAAACAATGGAAGCTCCGGCAACATAACCCGGCATACTTAATGGGAAAACAATACGCCGAAACAGCCGCATCCCATTCGAGCCTAATGACAATGCCGATTCTTCCATTGAGCGGTCAATATTTGCCAGTGCCGCTGATAAATTAATTAAGATAAAGGGGAAATAATGGATGCTTTGAACAAATATTACGCCATTCAAGCCCTCCATAAAGGGAATGGTAAACCCTAGATGCTCATCCAGTAATAAATTTACACTTCCATTGCTACCAAATAGTAACTGCATTGCAACTGCGCCTACAAACGGCGGCATGATCAAAGGCACAATGCCTAAGGTTTGGATGATAACCGTGCCACCAAAATTAAATCGTGAGGTAAAATACGCCAGTGGTAAAGCAATAATTGAAGCGACTACGACGGAAACAGAGGAGACGTAAAAGGAGTTCCAAAAGGATTCTCTAAACAATGAGGTTTTGAAAAAATCAACAAAATTAATCAGTGTAAAAGAGCCCGTACTAGGGTCTTGAAAGGCGACAATAAAAACTTTTGCGACAGGAACAGCCAGAAACATTATTAAGAACAATGCAATGAGTATTGCTAATGCTTTAGGGCCGAAGTTTGACCTGGATAAAAAACCAGATGAGGCTTTAACTGTCATAGAATGTTGCCTTTTAGCTTATAATTTTTTTAGCTTAATTTGGTATGAGGGGGATGAGTAACCCCTCACGCCATGAGTCACTTTTAGTTACAACATTGACTGCGCTTTCTCGGCTAGTTCTTTAGCTTTTGCATAATTTTCGACAACAAATTTATCCCACTCTTGCTCAACTTCGGCTTGTCTGCCAGTCACCTTATCCGTAGCTTTCTTCCGTTTCTTTTTAAAAATGCCAGCAAACTCTTTATCCAAAGATTTAGCTTCAGCAATCGGTAGTTTTGCAATTAAAGCACGTGCTTCAGCAATCAACTTAGCGGCATCATCATTAGGCTTTTTAGCCAGTGCGGCTTCGGCATCTTGAATGGCTTTAGTGGCTTTTCGTAAATCATCTAAGCGATAGGTGATCATCACATCAAATAATGAATTAACTAAGTTATAACGGTTCTTAGATTTAGTCAGGTCAAACTTCACCGCCGCACCGATTGAAGAGTCCTTAAACGGATTAGGGAAGCCTTCAGGTGCTTTAGCATAAGTTGCTGGATTAACAGGCAAACGTCTGATTTTAGGGTCTAGTAATAGCTCTTGCCCATTTGGCTCAAGCAGATAATCAATAAATTTTCCTGCATTTTCTTTGTTAGGCGCATTCGCAACTATAGCGATGTTTGCAGGTACTAAGGTTGTTGCGGTAGGGTAAACAAAATCAACAGGGAAGCCAGAACCTTTGGAAGATAAACCAAAGAAATCAATGACAATACCAATGCCAAAATTACCGCTGTTTACGCCATCTGGCACACCAAAACTGCGTTCTGTAACGGTTTTAAAATTGCCAGCGATCTCTTTTTGCATTTTCCAGCCTTCATCCCAACCTTTGCCTTGCAGCAAGGTTTCAACCGTTAAGTGAGTTGTGCCAGAGCGCGAAGGGGCAGACATGCCAACATGATTGTGATAAACCGCTTTGGTTAAATCAGCCCACTGTGCAGGAGCGGGTAACTTTTTAGCTTTAATATAACGCTCATTCCACATAATGCCGTAACCCGCAGCGGCAAAACCTTTGTAGTAGCCATCAGGGTCATTGACTGGGAACGCACCGACCTTGTCTGGCAAACCCTTTACACTACTTTCATACTTTTGTAGTAATGAGTCATCCTTTAGCACTTCAAAAGCATCGGGAGCAGAAGCCCAAAAAAGGTCTGTTCTATTTTTGGCTGAAGTTTCTTGAATGTACTTAACACCTGCCGTGGTCTTCTTTTTAAGTATTTCTAATTTAATTCCTGGGTTATCTTTCTCAAAAGCTTTTTTAAAGACTTTGGTTAAATCAGATGGAAATGAGGTAACAATAGTGAGTTGACCATCTGCAGCATTAACTGACAGTGATAACATTAAAGCAGTGCTCCCTATCACTACCGTCGTTAGCTTTTTAATGACTTCTTTATTTTGAAATGCCATGTAATTCTCCTATTCTTAAGAAATGAATGCACACTACTTATTTATAGCTTACTTTCAGTAACTTGCACTGATTTTATAAAAAGAATGGATAATTACTGTGATATGAGAAAGTACAATAGAGTTTGGCTTAGGGCAGTGCTTCTTATTCAGAGGAATAAAAAAGTTAACTAATGCCAGAGTGATAATAATGAAGTAGGTAAATCCAAGAAATAATAAACTTTACACTGCCCCCCCCGTAATTCTTAAACATCTCTTTATTTTGTGTATCTTATAAGATACAATGAGTATTATGAATTACATTGTTAAAACAACACCATATTATGATAGTTGGTTTAAAAAACTTAAAGATGGAAGCGCAAAAGTCCGTATATTAGCTCGCTTAGACCGTGTTTCACTTGGTAATTTTGGTGATGCCAAGTCAATAAATAATGATATATCTGAACTACGTTTTTTCTTTGGTGCTGGCTACCGTATTTACTATGTAATTCAAGAAACTACGATTGTTCTTTTGTTAAATGGTGGTGATAAGAATAGTCAGAAAAAAGATATTGAAAAAGCAAAAGAAATACTAAAAGAACTATACGAGTAATAAATTATGAGCATTCAAACAAAAATATTTGACCCAGCAGAGCATATTGAAGTTGATAGTCCTGAATTCATACAAGAATATTTAGAAGTTATGCTTTCTGAAAATGGTATTGAAGGATTACAACGCGCATTAGGTCATGTTGCCAAAGCTAAAGGTATGAGCCAGATTGCTAAAGAAACCAACTTAGGAAGGGAAAGTCTTTATAAGTCGTTATCGGTAGCGGGTAAACCAAAGCTAGAAACCATTGATAAGGTGCTTAAAACGTTAGGTGTTGAGCTATCAATCAAGCAAATTCCTTCATGCTAAAATGCAAGATTAACGGTCATTCTGACCTGCCTTTTTGAGCTGTCTGAACTGTAATAAAAATGAGAAAGGTAGACTTAAAAAAACATTACACTGACCCCAATGCCAAACTTTAATGAATAAGTTGTTTTTCCAGCACCTGTTTGACCACAAACAATTATTACTCTACTCATAACATCTTTGTTTCACTGTTTATCGCTTGAAAAGCTTCTAACGACTTTTGCAAACTGCTGTTTGTAACATTTTGTAATAGAGAATTAGATACTTCCTCTAAACCAAGCATTGCATCGTTTAGAATTCTCTCTCCCGATGATGTGATTTTGACTAAACTAACTCGCGCATCTCTTTTATTTGTTTCTTTTTCAACTAATCCGATTTTTTCCATTGGAGATAAAAGCCGTGTTACACCAGAGGCTGTTAATCCGAGGGTTTGGGCTAAATCAATGCGACGCAGTAATTTAGCCTCACTGCTCTTTAGATGAAATAAGACCATATATTCTGTAAAGCTTATTCCGTGTATCGAACCTAACTTACCATCAATTCTTTTTGAAATGATTGTGTTTACTGTCCATAAATTCATTATAAAGGACATCTTTTCTGTTATTTCACTCATAGTATTAATTTGACATATTGTTGACAAGTCAAGTATCTAGCAATTAGAAGTTTGCGTCAAGTTTAATTTGAAATGATACGATTACGGTTGTGATTGCCTAACGCCGCATTAAAGGGCTTGCCGACTTAACTTAACTAAACTCAAAACTAGCACGAACTTAAACGAAACTGCAGCCCTAAAACCAGAAGCCATACTTAGGTAAGTCCTTGTTTTAAATGCCTTGTTAGCATTTTATATAACTTTTACACTCAGCTTGTAACTTTTCAATTTCTTTATCTAATTCTTTTTCAGGTAGAGGGTTATTAAAACGATCAACTTTACTTTGTGAATTGGACAATATTTGATTTAATTCATTGGGCATAAAGTCATTTAAATCTTCAAAAAACTCAATTTCATCAAAAAAAATTGTATTTGTTCGACCATGTTTATCATCCATTAACAAGCATCGAATAGGAAAAGCTTCAATTAAATTCTGAAATCTCCTATCAAAGGTTGCAATTAGAGGAATATAAAAATCATGTTCATTAGAGGAAGTATTAGCCATTTTCTCTTGATGCCTCAGCATATATAAATCCCAACTCATCCCATTTAGTTTTTTTAGCGCCTTTTCGCTAGGTTGACGAATTGGACCAAAAAAATTGAATTCTTTTGCGTACTTCAAAAGTTTCCAACCAAAGTAAATTTCAAGTTTTGCAAACTGACCTAAGGTCTTTACAGAGTACTCCAAAAGTTCTGCTAATGATGATGAATGTTTTTTATTCCCCCAAAATAGTTGAGTTGCCTTTAAAAGGATTAAAAATAAACCCTTTCTTTTTATTAAGGCTTGTACGGTGATAGCTTGAAAGGAAATGATAGTTTCATTCGCCCGCCTCCCTGCGGATACTATATTTTCTGTGAACTCTGGTTTATTACGGTTTTTCTTATATGAAACCATATCTAAACTATCAAAAAGTTTTAGGGCTTTAATAGTATTAAATGGTCTTAAGTTTTCAAAATCAAAAGTATGACAAATATCTTCAGTTAAATAAAAGTGATAATCAAAGTTAAAACCCTTTTCTTTAATTAAATGTATGATTGAATGAAAGCGTTCACTATCTTGAATATTTTTACCTTCAGAAAAGCATCGAAATGCATCTGCCACTTGAGTATCTATACTTATAGAGAGCCATATTAATGAGGTTGTTTCCCCTTTTTCCAAAATCTCCGAATATAAACTATCTTCATAAAATAATAAGCCACTACCTCCAAAATATTTTGTTATAACAGGATACTTTATTTCAATATCTTTTAGAGACAGGCTATTAAAGTTTGAAATTGTATTATTTGTAGAATAAATTAATCTAAATCCATTAAAAAGCTCTCTATTAGAATTTATTAACTCATAAAAAGAGTTTGAATCAGGGTACTCAATAATTGCATTTCCTGCTTTTTCTAACCTAATGTTCCTTTCAACTTGAGATTCAGACAAGTTTAAATCCTATAATTGGTTTTTTATGCTAACGCCTTGCTAAAGGGCTTGCCGATTTAACAAAGTTGCACTCAAATCCAGCACAATTGTAAACAAAACTACATCACTTAAAAGAAGCCCTGAGTAGGCAAGTCCGTTTTTGAGCAATTTGTTAGCTTTAATTCTTTTCAGTGACAAGCCCACGCAATAGCCAATTTATTTCTATGAAGTTTACATTGAGTTACATGAGAGCAACCTGCATCTCCAAACATATAATCAAGATTATCATCAGAATCGATTTGAAAAATATAACTCATCCGTTCACCGCATTCTGGACACTCTGGGTACTCTATACCTTGAACCCATAATGGCCAGCCAAGCAATTTATCATTTGGCAATGATGTAAAATTACTATCATAAGTATAGTCATCCTGTTCATCAGTAAGGGAGACACCGAGCTCATCTAACTCTTCACCACTTGGATAATCATTTTGAGGCTTCCAACTGATAATAGTTTTTTCAGGTAATTCTTCTTTTACCTGAGAAGGAATTTTTAGTTTAGAGAATTTTTGCTCAAAACTTAAAACTCTAACTAACGTACTTTTAGAAAATGGAAAATATGCTTCTGTTTCGATTTCGCATTCTTTTTCTGTGTTTGTACAATAAAATACTTGTAGATAACCTTCACCAAAAGGTTTTTCCGCTTCCAGAGGAAGCTCATTAGAATTAAGCTGAACAAACAATTGCATTGGCTCTTTACAATGACCACAGCAAGGCCACTCTTCTGATTCCAATAACATTGGACTACCAGAAAACTTAGAGGTATCTTTTTCACCCTGCTCTGTTTTTACTAAAGGATACCAAGCAGTCTTTTTATGTGGTTCAAGTATTTGTTTTATTTCTTCATCTGTTACTGTGCTCACTGGATTTGTTGCAGTTTTTGCTTTTTCTTTTTTTCTCAGAAAATCAAAGATACCCATTTTTATCTCTTTTACTCACTTCCATTTCTATTATCTAGAAGCATATCACGATGCTGCTATTTATTCTTTTGCGTCGCAGACAGCTAACAGTATGTTTTAAGGGATTGCATCCCATAAAACAATATTAGCGGGAAACCTTAATCTTTTTTTTGGCTAAATACAAGTTGTTGTATTTATTCGTTTTTTAATCTGCGAGGATAATTAAGTGGGATTCTATCCTACTTAATGCTAAGTTTGGCTATTTTCTTATTCTCTTTTGATTTTCTATGTATCAGTCTCCATTTCTTAATGATATTCATGATTTTATGCTGGCTCAACGCTATAGTAAAACGGAATTAGTAGAGTCAGTGTAACGTTTATTTAAAATATGCGAAGCCATTAAAAGAGGAAACCACACTGCACTTCACCAGATATTAAAAAACACACGAATATTGGAAATTAGGGAAAGCGCTAAGAATGCAAAATTAACGCTTAACGTTAAAAGTTAATTCATCTGTACGCATTTTTAAAGCGCCACTGTTATCAACTATTTGGGCACTTAAAGTATGCTTACCTTCTGGTAAATTACTGAAATTAGCAATACGTGAACGGGTCTTTTTCTGTGCTTTTCCATCTATGGTGATGATTAATTTATGCGCTTTTTTTAACGGTGGTTTTACTTTAAGCATTGCCGTGATGTCACCGTCTTTTGCTTTAATGGTTTGTCCAGATTTAGGGGCGATAAAATCAAGTGTTGTATAGCTAGCTTGGAAGCTTGATTTTACAGCGACCTTTTTGACACTAATGCTTCGAAATTTTGCTGCTTTAGGCTTCTCTGACTCAAGCGGTAACCACTGTTTTCCATAATCTTCCACAACAGTAATTTGTGGCATATCAATGGCTTTAGCACGTTGATTTCGCGGTGCTTCATCACCGTAGTGAACAACTCCTCGGGCATCCGTCCATTTCAAAATACCCTCGGCTTGTAACAATACGGGGCTTGTAAGTAATGCTATTAGAATTATTTTTATACTTAAATGAATATGACTTGTTTGAGAAAGCATAATAGTCCTGATTATTATAGTAATGTGTTTTTAGACGTTGTTAACTAACAAGGGTTCATATGCGTCCAAAGCCCCATGAAAATTTCATTTTTAGTTTGTCTGTCCCGCCAATTCTAACACCATGAAACATGGTTTCTGCAATTTTAGTTGATTGTCTGATGCGTGCTATATCTATCATAAATTCAGCATCGGCAATGAGGCGTTCTACATCTTCACCTGGGTAGCCTGCCCAATATTTTAAATCATGTAGGAAACAGGCTTGGTAGATGCTGAT
>Ga0256840_1001865_pt1 | contig 19126 bp, 19 predicted proteins | sample 355202metaG_FD_185969 | JGI IMG/M metagenome (GOLD analysis project Ga0256840, IMG submission 185969) | Hydrothermal vent microbial communities from Mid Atlantic Ridge, Atlantic Ocean - 355-202 | ecosystem: Environmental > Aquatic > Marine > Hydrothermal vents | place: Atlantic Ocean: Mid...
ATCGTCTTTCTTTTTATCGTCCTTCTTCTTATCTTTTTTATCATCTTGCTTTTTGTTCTCTTTTTTCTCTTGCTCCTCTTTCTTCTTTTTGAGCAATTCCAAATTAAAACGGGTATCTTCATCATCTTCTATTTTCAACGCCTCTTCATAAGCTTTTATCCCCTCATCTAGCTCTCCTAATTGAGCATGAGTGTTTCCAAGGTTATGCCACTTTTTAAAGGCTAAAGACTCTTTTTTTATACTGCTGTAAAGCTCTTTTGCTTTTTTATACTCTTTAAGCTTGTAGTGGCTGTTGGCTTCATCATAAAGTACCTCATCACTCTTCTGCTCAATTGTCTCATAAGCTTCTATGGCTTTGCTGTAGTTTCCTTCTGCGTAGCCCTCTTCTGCTCTGTCTAAAGCTCGAAAGTCTAAGAGAGAGGCAGATAAAATAAGAGGTGATATTAGAAATATTATTATTTTGTTCGGTGTTACCGAACCTACCTGTTTTTTTATCATATTTTTTTTCCTCTTGGTAGGGAGCTAAACGAAATAAAAAAGAGCAGCATTGCTAAAAATAGTGGAAACATAAACAACTCCTGCGTATCTCTTATGGTCTGCTCTTTGCTCTCTCTGCTTTTAAATTTACTTTTTATGTTGTCACTGAGGGCTTTTATATCTTGCTGTTGCATACTGTGTTTGAGGTATGCTCCCCCACTCTCTAGTGCCAACATTCGTATGTTGTCATTTCGTTTGACAACCACAATGTCACCTTTTTTGTCTTTTAAGACACCTGTTTCACCTTTGATTACCCCACCTTTTTCTGTTCCTATTGTATAGATAAAAACAGATACTCCATGCTCTTTGGCATACGCTATCTCTTGAGTGTAGTCACGTTTATCTCCACCATCCGTAAAGAGGAGAAGGGCTTTCTTTTTTTGTTTCTCTAAAAGGTTAGAAGTTACCTCCAAAGTAGCATGAATATCGGTTCCCTTTAGACTCATGTTGTCAAAACTCATGTTTTTTACTAAAAACTTTAACGAACCCATATCTTTGGTTAATGGAGAGATTAAAAATGCCTTGGAACTAAAACCAATAACACCAATACGTGACTCTTTCATCTCCTCCAAAAAGGCATCAAATTTTCTTTTAGCAAACTCAAAACGGTTGGGGTAGACATCTTCAGCAAACATCGAATGAGAGATGTCAAAACCAACCATTACATCAATGCTACTGCTCTGTACTTTTACCTCACCATTATTTATAATCGGTCGTGCTAAAGCAATAACACCTAATCCTAACGCCAAGAGCAGAAGTAGATTACGATTTTTTTTAGAGAGTGTCCTATGGCTATGTCGCATCTTTTTAAGTATGCTTGGGTCAAAATGGGCTTCTAAACTCTGTTTACTCTCTTTTAAAAAAAACCCTAAAGGGAGCAGTAGCAGTAGCAACCATAAATATTCACTGTTTTCAAATACCATTACATCCTCCTGTTTCTATAGAGAAAATAGAGCAACACAAGTAGCAGTCCTGCACCCAAAGGGTACTGAAAATAGTGACTCTTTTTAATGTACTTGTCCACTTTTATCTCACTCTTCTCTAACTTGTTTATCACTTGATATATCTCTTGTAACTTCTCAATGGTATTGGCTTCAAAGAACTGACCATTGGTCTCAGTGGCGATGCGTTGTAAAATCGTAGGATTGTACTCTCCACGACTCCCCACACCAATCACATAAACCTTTATGCCATACTTTTTAGCCGTGTTGAGTGCCACATCAAGAGGAACGGTGTCAACATTGTTGACACCATCCGTCAAGAGTATGGCTATCTTCTCTTTGGCTTGGGACGCTTTAAAAAGTTTAGAACTCATAAACAATGCCTCATAGAGTGCTGTTCGACTCTGCCCTGCTATTCCTACATCTATCCGTGAAAGCAGACGTTTTATACTCTCTTTGTCATAGGTCAAAGGAATCGCAACATAAGAGAAGTCTGCAAAAATGGTCAAGCCCAACTTGTCATGTTTTCTCATATCGACAAACTCCGTCACTATCTCTTTAACAATACCAAACTTATTGTACTCTTTCATGGAACCACTGGCATCAAGTATCATCGAAATCTCATACCCTTTGTCTTTTTCTAGCACCACATCATCTTGAGTATAGGGTGAAGCCAATGCTATGCTTAGCAGTAGAACGGCTAAAAACTCTAGCACAAGCACAAAATAGTTTTGTCGCTTTGCCACCTGTTTAAATATCTTCATATTTGGGAAAATCAGCTGTTCATTTCTCTGTTGACAGAACCGTTTACAAACCAAGTAAAGCAACAAAAGCAAAAATGCAAAAGGGTACTCAAAAGCTATGTTGTTCATTAACTCAACTCCTTTATAATGCTCTGCATCATCTTTTTGTCCTCATCACTAAGCTTGGGAACCTCTTTTTTAAACTTATAAGCTTCCAACGTTGGTAACAGTGACAAGAGTGCTGGATGTTCAGGAGAGACCATCTGTGCATTCTCCGAAAAACTATAAACAGCCTCTTTGGTATCTGAAAAGTCTATCTTTTGAAGTTCCAACTTTGCCAAATCTTTTGGGCTTAACTTTTTAGACCTACGTTTAGGTTTTCGTAACCAAACATAGAGCCAACCTAAAAAAGCCAACAACAAACCCAAAACAAAAAAAGTCAACACAAGGTAAAAAAATGATTCATCGGGAACTTCTACAAAGCCCTTTATATCTCTTAACTCTTCCATTATCGCACCAAATTGTTCAGTTTAAAATAGGGCTCTTCATCGGTATATATTTTCACATACCGAATATGATGCCCCATAAAATGTTCGTAGAGTTTTTTATCGTTTTTCTCTATCACTTCTTTGTAATCGTTTATCATCTTTTGATTAAACTCAAAACCACTCGATGCCATGTTTTGTGGGTCTATTAAGTCCAACATTCCCATAAGTTTAGGCTCCTCTTCAAACTTGTCACGTACCACTACAGCGTAGACCTCATGTTTTGCCGAAAGCAGTGTTAAGTCCAACTCTTCAAAAAAATCACCGATAATAAAGATGATAGATTTCTGTTTTACACGCTCCAACATATAGTTAGAAAAGTTCTCATAGTCAACCTCTTTACCCAAACTCTCTAAACTTAAAAGGTTAGGAATAATCTCTTGCAGAGCGTTAATGCTTTTGGTTGCTTTTCTAAAGTACTCCTCTTTGCTACTAAACGCCAAAGAGCCAACACTGTCTCCATTTTTCATCGCTGAGAAAGCAAGAAGAGCAAACACCTCAGTCATCAACTCTTGTTTTATGCCTTGACTTCCAAAAGCAATGCTCCCACTGGTCATAAATGCCAAGACAATGTTCAGCTCTCGCTCTTCGGTAAACAGATTAATGTAGGGTCGCCCAGCCTTGGCTGTTGCTTTCCAGTTGATTTTACGGACATCATCACCAAAATAGTACTCACGTAACTCATGAAAATCCAGACCATTACCTACAAAGGTGGTGCTGTTGTTCCCCAAGTTTTGACTAAAAATCTTACGCTTGGTCTTAATAAGAATCTCTCGTGCGACCTTCTCTATCATGCTCTTTTCATTTAAATTATTTTCATCTTGCATACTTCCTACCTCTTAAGGTAATTTAATATGCTGCATAATGGTTTTAACAATATGCTCAGCAGTAATCCCATTGGCTTCAGCTTTATAGTTGAGTATAATTCTATGTCGTAACACGTTGCCCACCACTTCTGCAACATCCATAGGCGTTACAAAATCTTTTCCTCGAAGTACAGCCACAGCTTTTACTGCTTTATAGATGTTAATAGAAGCCCTTGGACTCGCTCCATACTCGATGTATTTCCCCAGTTCAGGTATACCAAACTGCTCAGGGTTACGTGTAGCAAAAACAATATTTAAAATATACTTTAAGACAGCATCATCTACATTTACCTCTTTGGCTGCCACTTTTAGTGCTTTCAACTGCTCTGGACTCACAACTTGGTTGATAACACCAAAAGCATCTTCTGCCACCCGTTTAACGATTTCAAACTCTTCTTCTATAGAGTTGTAATCCACAATAACATTAAGCATAAATCGGTCTAGTTGTGCCTCTGGTAGTTTGTACGCCCCCTCTTGTTCTACGGGGTTTTGTGTTGCCAAAACTAAAAAGGGGTCATCAAGTTTAAAAGTCTCTTCTCCAATAGTAATTTGACGCTCCTGCATCACCTCTAAGAGTGCTGCTTGAACTTTTGCTGGAGCCCTGTTGATTTCATCGGCTAAAAGTAAGTTGGTAAAGGCTGGACCTTTACGCACTTTAAACTCGCCATTTTTCTGGTCATATATCTCTGTACCTGTAATGTCCGAAGGCAACAAATCGGGTGTAAACTGTATACGTTTGAAGTTCAGACCAAGCCCTTGAGCCAAAGCATTAATGGCCGTGGTTTTCGCCAAACCAGGAACACCCTCAACCAAAATATGCCCGTTCGAAATAAGTCCAATGAGTAGTGCGTCGACCAACTCTTCATGACCTACGATTACTTTTTGAACCTCTGTTTTTATATCTATAATTGTTTGATTCATTTAGATTCCTATATTATTAATTTTTTTATGGCTCTAATTATAAAATCTATTTATTAACAAGAGATTAATATCCTATGCTATAATACATAATGAAAAAAATAGTACTCGTTTTAACACTAATCTCCAACCTTTTACTGGCTCAAGAGAGCGATGAAAACTACGAACCTCAAAAATTTTTTGACCGTTCCGATGTGGATGCTTTTTTTACCTCCCAAACAGGTGAACTTTTAAAAAAAATCATGGTTGATGGGCATGAGTACTACATGCAACAAGATGGTGACCTTTTTGAAGAAGATGTCGCCACCATAGAAGATGAACTCTTTACAGCAAAAGGTCAAACCTTCTCATTTGGAAAGTCAAAACGCCTACTCGCTACCAAAGTTTACCCAAGCCATCAAAAAGCTTTTTACTCCAACTGTGACTACAAGGTTAAAGAGAAAAAGCTTATTCCTCTGCCTAAAACTTGTGGATTTAAGTACCGTAAAAACAAAAACCGTTCAGAGCGTATAGAGTGGGAACATGTGGTTCCTGCTTGGCACTTTGGACATCAGCTTCGTTGTTGGCAAAACGGTGGGCGAATGACCTGCCGAAATACCAACACCAAGTTCAAACAGATGGAAGCAGACATGCACAACCTTGTCCCTGCCATAGGTGAAATAAACGGTGACAGAAGCAACTTCAAATATGCCATGATAGAGGGTGAAAAACGTCTCTATGGTAAGGTCAATATGGAGATAGAATTTTCAAGCAAAAAAGCAGAACCAAAAGAGAGTGTTTTTGGTGACATCGCTCGAACCTACTTCTACATGCGTGACCGTTATGGCTTACAAATCAGTAAATCCCAAGAGAAGATGTTCATCGCATGGAACAACATGGACCCCGTAACAAAATGGGAGAAGAAAAAGAATCAAATCATTAAAGGTCTCCAAGGTGATGAAAACCTCTACATCAGCAACTATACACAGATAAAACAACTCGGAACCACTAAAAAAGATATTGCCTCGACCAACTACCAAGAGGTAAAAAAAGAACTCTCACAAGAGTATGCATCTCTCTTTGAAAACCTCTCTGCTCCCATAGCAGGTGGATTACTCATGCTCATGACATTTTTTGTTATTTACAGACGTAAAAAAGAGCAGAGTTTAGGAGAAGAAAAAATAGAAAAGGTGATAAAAGTAGAAGAGAAGAAAGACCCCATCCATACAAAAAGTTTTCTCCTCATCTCCAAACTCGGTGACGTTGCCATCAGTATTAATGATAAAGATGAAATCATTATAGAAAAATCTGACAAAAACAACCCCAACCAACAATGGATCTTCACCAAAGCCAACAAACAAAAAGCCTATTTTTTCATAGAAAATGCCACCACAGGAAAAGTTATAGAGATAAAAGAGAGCAACAGCAACGATGGAGCCAAAATTATTTTAAATAAAAAAAGAAGCCGTAAAAACGACCACCAAGAGTGGGAACTCGAAACCTCTGACGATAAAGGTTACGTTTTCATCGTCAGCAAATGGTCACTTAATGTGTTGGATGTCAGATACAAAAAAACGACTGATGGAACAAAGATACAGAGTTTTCATAAAAAAGTGAGAGGAACAGAGAATCAGGAGTGGAAGGTGGAGAGAGTTTAATTGACTTCCCTCTCTTTATATCTAGGTAATTTTTTTCTCTTTTTTCTTTAGGTTTCAGTTATCCTTATATAAAAAGACTTACATAACCTTAGGTGTATTTGGCTTAATTTATTTGTGAAGTTAGAAAGTAATTTTGACTCTTTAAACCCCTTTTTATTTCTAGTGACAATCATATTTATTTTAGAGGAGAGACTTCAAAAAGCATTAACAACTTTTCAATAATTTCATTTGCTTCTTCTTTATTGTGTGTTGAACGCCCTATCAAATAAAGAGTGATGGTAAAAATGGCTGATTTCTATGATGTACCCCTTTTCTAAAACGAAAAAAGGATAAATAGCAATAAAATTAGTTTTTAAAAACAAAGGGGTCAATGGCGTTAAGTTAAGAAGAGAATTTGTTTGGAAGGTTTGTTTTAGCAAGACACCTGAAAGATTTATGTTAAAATAGTCTATGAATAAAAATATTCGACTTCTCTCAATATTGGAACAACTTTTACAACATAGAAGCGTAAATGTTAATGAATTTGCTATTTTATTTAGCGTTTCCCAAAAAAGCATTCAAAATGATTTTAAAATTTTGAAATCATTTTTTGATGAGAAACTTATAAAAGATGGTACTTCTTATACTCTTCTTGAACAAGAAAATATGGCAAGAGTTTTTAAGAATAATCCAGAGACTACTAGGCATTTCCTACGTTTGGTTTTTATGGTTGATTCTAAACTATATAACGACTTTACTTCTGAATATGCTTCTGTTTTAAAGAACTTAAACTTAACAAATAGACAAGCTTATCAGATTGTGGATAATCCCTATGAGAAGTTAAAGGCTCAACAACATAAATTTTTAGATAAATTGGAGGAGGCTATTGTCAAAAGAGAATATATCTCTATTGCTTATGCTTTACCTAACCTATCTTTACAAACTTTTCATCATGCTATTCCTTTAAAAATTATCTATTTAGGCTCTAATTGGTATTTGGCTACATTGACAACTAATAATCCTCTTCAAAACCACTCTTTTCGATTGCTTCGTATTAATTTCATCTCTAAAATCTTAAAAAGTTCTGTAGAACCTCTACTTTTTCATAATGATAATATTGCAAAGATAGAAGCAGATAATTTTTTAAAAACTATTCAAAGCTCATTTAGCACTATCAAAATAGTACCTTATGAAGTGCTTATAAAAATTGATGCTTCTAAATCAAGATATTTCCAAAATAAAAAATATTTAAGTTCTCAACGCATTATAAAAGAGTTGGAAGAGGGTTCAATATTGGTCTCATATATGATTAGTAATGATATGGAAATAATTCCTATTATTCAAAGATGGATACCATTTATAAAAGTAATAAAGCCGTTAAGGATAAGAGATAAGATTATAAAAAATATAGAACAATTTATGAAAGGGGTTTAAAAAGGAAAGATTTGGGAGTTTTTTTGAAGTATAATTTTTTATAAGTCATTTTTTGACCAATAATTTAATAAAAAGGGAAATTATGGGTATTCGGTTTGAGTTTTTTGAGGCAGGTTGTGGGGATAGTATTTTAGTTTCTACAGATGAAGGAACTAATATTTTGATTGATGGGGGATTAGTTTCTACTTATACAAAAAGTATAAAAAGAAAGCTTACAAAAGTTAAGGAATTAGATAAAGTGATTGTTACACATATTGATAATGACCATATTTGTGGAATTATTGCTTTAATTAAAGATAACGTAAGACGAAAAAAAATAAAGAAACTTTGGTTTAATTCTTGTGATGTAATAAAAACTTTAAATAGTGGAAGAGAAATAGGTGCTGGACAGAGTATATTTCTTGAAAAATTATTATTAAAACATAATGTAAATTATCGTAGTGATATTTATTTAAAAGAAAATAATTGTTATTCTATAAAAAATGATATTTTATTAACATTACTTTCTCCGAATAAAGAAGATTTAGATGAATTGGAAGATAGGTTAAGAGGAGAAGATGCTACTCATTGCAATGGGAAAAAAGCAGGAGAAATTGCTAATAAAAAATGTTCTGATAGTCGAACGCTTAAAGAGATTACTAATAACTATAAGCGTGATGGTAGTTTAAATAATAAGACTAGTATTGCATTTATTCTTGATTATAAAAATGAACAAAAATTCCTTTTTTTAGCTGATGCTCATATTGAAATCATTAATCAATCATTGAAAGACTTAGGTTATAGTAAGACTAATCGATTAAAAGTCAATTTTGTTAAATTATCACATCATGGAAGTAAACATAATATTAATAATGACTTTTTAGATTTAATAGATACAACTAAATTTGTTACTTTAACTAATTGTTCAAAATTTGAACATCCAGATAAAGAGACTTATAGTTTAATTTTAAAAAACTCTTTTTTTCAAAACAAGTGTATTGATTTTATATTTAATTATGAAAAGGCATTTAAAAATAAATTTTTGGATATTGATTCTCAAGAATATTGTTATACTTTAAAAACAAAAAAGGAGATTTTATGGAAAGCATAAAAAAATATTCTTTCAAGATTGATTATTATAATTCTCAAGGGAGTGGGGTTTTAGTTAAAGTTGATGATGAACATTGTTATTTGATTACAGCAAAACATAATTTTAAACAGGAAGATGATGATAATCATTTAGATGTGATAACATCAAGTTTAAATTTAGATGAGATAAAAATTACTGACCCAAATGGAGCTGAAATATGTCAAGTGGAACAAGTAGTTTATGAGGAAAATAAGTTAGATTTATTGGTTTTTAGTATAAAAGAGAAGTCTCAATATATTAAGAATTTACCTATAATTGAAGTCATAAAAGATAGGCATACTATAAATAAGAAACATTTTTTTTATGGTTTTCCAGATGGAGAAGAGATACCTAGTGGTGAATTAACTGCTCTTACTTTTAAGGTTAAAGAAGATGAGAAGCATATTCTTAGTTTAAGAGCTGATAAAGCTATAGATTTAGATTATGAAAAAGGGTTTTCAGGTAGTGGAGTATTTGTTAAAGATGGGAATAGTGAGGATGGGTACACTTACTATCTTACAGGGATTGTCATTAAAGCTCATGAAGGACAATCTCTATTTGAAACAATTTCTTTATCTGAAATTATTGATGATATTAATCATAAGATATATCTTAAGACATATCCTAAAATTAATGTTCAAGAGGCTGTTTTTGATGTTGATTTTTCACAAAATATTTATACTAGAATTTTAAAAAGACGAAAAGCTACATATTTAGTACAAAAGTTTTTAGAATATTTGCCTAAAGATGAACGAAAATTGAATAATTTAAAGGAGAATTTAAATTGTAGAAAAGATATTATCACTTTTTTAGATAATGATGAAGAACTTCTGAAAAGAGAAAAAGAATTAGCTGATTTATATCTTTTAAAAGCAATAACTTATCATGCTGATAATAATTTATCTAAAGCAAACACTTATTTGAATAAAGCAAAAAGATTTAATAATCAATTTAAAAAGTATAAATTAGATAATTCAGCTGAAATGAATACTTCTGATAGTGAAGTAGAAGATAATATTACGATTTTAGAAAAAGCAAAAATTTCTTATATTGATGAAGCATATATGAATGCAATTGAATTATTTAATAAGGCAGTAGAAGAGGTTAGTGATAAAAATGATAAATTGGATATTTATCAATATTTAGCAAATAGTTATAAAGAGGTTAATGAAAATCAAAAAGCGATAGACTCATATACATATGCTCTAATGTACTTTGAAGAGGATTCACTAGACCAATCAGAAATATATTATGAACTGGCATTATTAACTGAAGAAAAAGAGGCTTTAGGTTATGTTGATACTGGATTGAAAGTATTAGAAAGGGATATAAATAATGAATATTTGGGATTAAAATATAAACTAGAAATTTACAAAAAGAAACTTTTAAATCTTGAAGAGGGTAAGATTCTTAATCCTACATTGATTAAATTATTTCAAAAAAATCCTCTAAAATATATGGATGAATTTTTAGAAAATCTTAAAAGTGCTAATGGAGAGATTTCCACTAATGATATTTATCAAAAACTTGAGGGTATGCATTTAGATATTAAGGGGATTAAACCTTATGAAAAAAAGAACTAACCCCTAAAAGAAACGTTTCAATAGAAAAAATAAATAATTTTCTTGATGAAAAAGTTTTACCTTCTCTTTTAGGGGTATTGAGTCTATTATTGATTAAATAAAAAATATTTTAGCCCATTTTAACCAAAAAAAGCTACTATATACTTATAACTAATAGTATAAGGATAGTAAAATGCAAACAGTAGGGATAAGAGATTTACAGATAAATCCAGCTATATTTACTAAATCATTAGAAAATAATGAGTTTGTGATGATTACAAAAAGAGGGAAGCCTTTGGGGGTGGCTACCTCTTTTGAAGATGATATATTGCGACATGGTTTTTTAGAAAGTTTGGTTCTTATGGCATTTGAGAGAGGAAATATTTCGTTTTCTCAACTCTCTAAATCTCTGAAATTAACCAAAACAGAGACTATGAAACTCTTATCTACATTAGATATTCCTCTAACAGATTATAAACTAGAAGAAGATTTAAAAGGGATAAAGAGTTTTTTAAAATGAGATTAATTATTAGTGATTCTACCACTATTATTACGCTTTTAAATATTGATAGAGTTGATGTTTTGACCAATATTTTCTCTTTGGTTTATATTCCTCAAAAGGTGTATGATGAGATAGTTATAGAGGAGCAAATTTCTTTAGATAAAGATTTTTTTGTAATTAAAGAGATAGAAGATAAAAAGCTCTACAACCTTTTATCTAAAAGTTTAGATGCAGGGGAGTGTGAAGCAATTGTTTTGGCTAAAGAGATGGATTTATCTTTAATTATAGATGAAAAAAAAGGAAGAAAGATAGCCTCTAATTTAGGCATTAATATATTTGGATTTATTGGTCTGTTGGTACTTAACCATAAAAATGGCTCTCTATCAAAAGAGGAGAGTATAGATGTTTTTTATAGAGCAAAAAATCAAGGCTTTAGGGTGAGTTTGAGATTAGAAAAAGAGTTTTTAGACCTAATTGGATAAAATATTTAAAAAAGATAAATTATGAAAAAAATCTTACTAATCCTAATAGCATCAACCCTACTAATCTACGCAGAACTACCTAAACATTTCTCATATCTTAAAGTAAAAATCCCAAGTATAGAGTTAGAGATAAGATATTATGGAACAAATAACTTCATAGGCAGTAAAATAGATGGCTATTTAGCTCCTAAAGCAATTCTAACAACAAAAGCGACCATTGCCTTAGCTTCTGTCCAAAAAGAGCTTAAAGCCTTTGGTTTAGGGCTTAAAGTTTTTGATGCTTATCGACCTCAAAAAGCAGTTGACCATTTTGTGCGTTGGGGGCATGATTTATCTGATATAAAAATGAAATCTATCTATTATCCTAGCGTTCAAAAGAAGCATCTGTTTAGAGATGGGTACATTGCTAAAAGGTCGGGACATAGTCGGGGAAGTACGGTCGATTTGACCATTATTGATTTGGCTTCCAAGGTGGAGCTAGATATGGGAAGTGCCTTTGATTTCTTTGGAAAAATCTCTCATATTAATGCTCCAAATATCACTCCTCAACAACGAGCCAATAGAATGTTACTTAACGTTCTGATGTTAAAAAATGGATTTAAGGCTTATAGTGAAGAGTGGTGGCATTTTACATTAAAAAATGAGCCTTATAAAAAGACCTATTTTAACTTTAATGTGGAGTAGGAAAGTCCCTACTTTTTCTTGATTTAGTGCCATTCACGGCAGGGGTGTAGATTTTTAGATTTAAAAAAATAACCAACTGGACGAAGTTACAGAGATTTTATAAAAAAGTTAGAGGGAGTGAAAATCAGGAGTGGAAGGTGGAGAGGGTTTAATCTGAGGGCTCTTCCCTCTTTCGGCTCTTAACAAACCAAGTGAAGAGAAGTAGACCTGTTATGATGAGTAGACCATTTCCTAAGTAGTCATGGGCTAACGAGAAGTTCTGACGCTCTTGTAGCACCAGTTGGGTGACGAACCAAATTCTAAAAACATTCATAAGTGAGATAAACAGATACCCCATGATTGCCCATTTTATTTTATGGGCAACGGTTGAGGGAAATGCCAAAATAGATGCTAAAAAAAACAGGTAGGGAATCATACCGTTACACGCTTTTTCTATTACTAACGAATAGTGAGCGTTAATGAGGATATGATGTTTATCCATCATACCCTCTGCCAATGTCAATGATGTAAAATAGGTTGTTAGGTCTGTTTGTTGGTTGTTGACTGCTAGACTTATAGGGGATATTTCCCAATAAAACACGCCAAACAACATAGCAATACCTAACCAATAACCAAATAAAAATCTTTTCATTTTATGTTACCTTCTATAATATGCTCTGAGTAATTGTTCTAACTAACATAGATTATTTTAAAGCAATAATTACTCAAAATTATATTATGTAAATATATTATTAATTGTTGCAAGTAGAAGTATAATAGAGTTGAGCTTAAATTTAATTTAAACTTAACTTTAAAATTTAATTAATTATTTTGCTTCTGTACCCGTTGCACCCACACCTGTCCCATTGACATCAGCTCCTTTTTTAAGCTTTAGAGGAGCCAAAGGAATATTTTGAACCATAAAGGTTTGAGGATCTTGACCTTTGAGTTGAATAATGGCTAAGATTTTATCTTTTTTCTTACTTTTATAGACTTTAAAGAGTTCAATATTTTTAGAAACCACATCTATCTCTACCTTTTGCTCATTTCTCAGAGGAATGCTATAGCTCCCTCCTTCCAAACGAAGCAAGGTATTCTCCTCTTTAGCCACCAACCATGTTACCTTAGCTGCACCTTGACCATAAAGAGAGTGTGTGGTCTGTTCTATGGTCAACCTATGCAGTTTCTCTTCGGTAACAATGCTAATGTTGTGGTCTGCGTGCATCAAGTCCATATAGAGGGTCTTACTTCCCTTTAAGGTGTTGGTAGATCTTTCTAAATGTTTAAAAAGGTGCAGGTTTGAATCACGTAAAATATCGGCACTTCTATAGAGTGCCATAAGTACCAAGGAGAGTAGAGTAATGGAGATGAGTACTTCTACAAGGGTAAAGGCTGAACGCTTCTGTTTTAACATCTCTTAATCTTCCATTATCCCAATACGTACTGTCTCTTCATAAGAGGTTGTTCCAGCTATAAGCATATCTTTAAGCTTGTCAGCAATGGTTTTCATGCCTGATTTTTTCATCTCTATTCGTATCTGATGGTCATTTAAACCATCTTTAATCATCTGCTTAACTGCATCACCCATGACAAAGAGTTCTCCTACAGCTTGTCGTCCACTGTATCCTGTAAAGTCACAAGAAATACAACCCTTTGCTTTAAAATAAGTAATATCAGGCAGTTCTAACTCCGACATAACCACAGGTGCCAAGGTTGTTGGCTCTTTACACTCAGAGCAAAGTTTTCGAGTTAAACGTTGTGCCAAAACACCCAAAAGTGTTGACGTAAGTAAAAAATCTTCAATCCCCATATCCATCAATCTTGAAATGGCTGAGGTTGCATCATTGGTATGCAGAGTAGAGAGCATAAGGTGACCTGTTAAGGCAGAACGCAGAGCGATGTCAGCTGTTTCACTGTCTCGAATCTCTCCGACCATGATAATGTCTGGATCTTGTCTCAATATCGAACGTAATCCAGCAGCAAAAGTTAAACCTACTTTGGAGTTGACTTGAATCTGATTGACATTTTCGGCGTTGTACTCTACGGGGTCTTCAACGGTAATAATGTTTTTATCAGGCGTTGCAATGTGCTGTAGACAGGCATGAAGTGTGGTTGATTTACCTGAACCTGTAGGTCCTGTAACCAGCATCATTCCATGTGGATGGGTCAAGAGTTTGTGTAAATCTTCTGTCAACTCATCTGTAAAGCCCAAATCTTGAAGCGTGGGGATGGTATCACTCTGCATAAGAAGTCTCATAACCACACGTTCACCATAATAGGTTGGCAATACAGAAACCCTAATGTCCAAGGTTCTACCTGAAATCATAACCTGAGTACGACCATCTTGAGGAATTCTCTTTTCAGAGATATCAAGGTTAGATATAACCTTAATACGAGAAATAACCAAACCTGTAACATTTTTGTCAATGTCAAGATGTTTTTTCAACGCACCATCTATTCTTAAACGCACTTCCCCTTTTTTCTCTAAGGTCTCTATGTGAATATCAGAAGCACCTTTTTTAATGGCTTGGAAAAAGAGTGAGTTGACCAGTTTTACAACAGGTGCTGACTCTTCATTTGAGAGTAGATCTTGAGAGTTTCTAATAAAATCAAGTAGGTCTGACTCCACTTCAATAATGTCATCTCCAGAAGAGGTGTCAACATTTTCAAAATCTGAGCCTGTTTGAATCTCTCTAAACTTCTGAGAGAGACGATCAAAGCTCCCGTCGTCTAGTTGAACAACGGGATACTCCATATTTAATTTAGAGAGATAATTCAAAGCATCAGCCAAAGTCTCTTTTTGTACAATGGCTGTGGGTATCTGCTCTATGGTAGCAAACAAAAGGTGGTGTTTCATTGCCAACTTGTTGTTGATTTCTTCATTCCAAAAAGGTTCTAAATCCATATTTTCAAGTAAGGGAAAATTTATCATGCTCTTTACCTAGTAACGGTTCGATGAATCAACATCTGAGAAAGTTGTTCCCTCATTGTATTCAATGCCCGTATTAATACTGTTAAGGTTTACATTTGATTTGTTGTTAATCGTATCCATAATAGATTCGCTTCGCACATATTCTCCATCATCTACTGTATAGTTCTGAACCACTGGTGTTGTTGGCTCATAGACTTGGTAATCATTTGAACTTACGGTTGAGACAGCCTTAGATTGAGGAAGCTCCACAGGAGTAGTTGTTACCTCATTAAAATTCTCATCATCAGAATAACTTGACTGCCCTTTAAAAGTAGTGTGTCTTCCATTAGAAGGGTTACCAGCTTTTTCTTCCAATCTATCAAATACGATTTTATTGTACTGCTGTTGAATTGATTCCAACTCATCTAGGTGGGTACGCAACGTGGTTAAATCAGAACTCTTTTTAATAATATATGGCGTAATGTAAATGACAACATTAACCTTACTTCCCGAGTCACCTTTAGAGGTAAAGAGTCTTCCTAAAATAGGAATATCACCTAAGATAGGTATTTTGGTTTGACTTTTACCATCTGCACTTTTTATAAGCCCACCCAAGATAATGGTTTCAGCATGGTTCACAATGGCATTGGTTTTCACTGAACGTTTGGTTGTTGTTGGACGGTCTGCTGTTGCTCCTGAACCAGGAACAATATCTTCTATTGTAGTTTCAATTTCAAGTGAAACTTTGTTGTTAGAAGAGAGTCTTGGTTTTACTTTAAGCGTAATACCAATATCTTCACGAGAGTAGTTATTAAGAACATTTGAAGAACCCTGAGTACTCTGTTGTGACTGGGTTAAAATAGACTGTGTTCGCCCTACATAGATACTTGACTCTTTGTTGTTCGTTGACAAAACAGAGGGTTTAGATAAAATCTGTGCTGCTCCATTTTGTTTTAAGAGGTCAAGTTGAGCACCGAGAGCAAATACCTCTGATACTTTACCAAATTCAAATGCTCTCTCATTAGAGGTATAGGCATTACCATTATTATCAAAACTGGTTGTTTGATTATTTAGGAAACCCAACAATGAACTAGAGAGTGCCAAAGCAGGAGCTCCAGCATTTCCAGCCAAAGAGAAGAGACCATTTGAGGTGATAGACCCACCATTAAACCCATACTTAATACCAATATTTTCAGCCAAGTTGGTGTTGACCTCAACAATCTTTGCTTGAATATAGACTTGAGACTTCTCGATATCAAGAAGTTTTACCGTCTCTAAAATATTTTGATACTGATCAGCATTGGCCAAAACAATTAACGCATTTTGTTCAATATCAGAAGCGATAACAGCTTTTGGTGCTGGCTTTCCATTGCCCCTTGGTCCAACAGATCCACCAACAGCAGGAAGTGGTGCTAAAGAGGATTTTCCAGCACTTAAAGTAGAACCTGTACCCGTTAACTGAGGTACAATTTTACTTAAAATCTTCTCCATCTCTTCAACATTTGAGTTCATAAGAGGAATAACGTGCATTCTTTGACTATCTCCTCCCCCAGGCAAATCAAGCTGCTGTATGTACTTCTCTAATCTCCTAACATTAGAACGTTTTCCCACTAAAATAATAGAGTTACCATTTGCATTTTGCATAACATCTACTTTTTCACTCACAATATCTTGAGGAAAAAGAGCTTTTGCCATACTTTGAACATTCGGATAAACATCTTTAACACGTGCATTTTGTAAATAGACAACCTTACTCTCTTTCGCCTGTTTATTTTCTATCTTATCTATCAGCTTTTTAATAGACTTTAAAGTATGAGGGTAAGCTGTAATGGCTAAAAGATTGTTCTTTTTAAATGAAACAACTTTGGCACTCTTATGAAGCAGTGGTTTAATTTTAGTACGAATCACTGCTGAGTTTACATTGGAGAGTTGGAACACTACCGTTTTCATGGTGCCATCACCTGCTGCAATACTTGAGGTAACATCCAACCCTTCTCCCGGAGCTGTAGCAGATTTAACCACTTGATAGTAGTCACCCTTGTTCACCAATGTCATCTTTTTGGTCTCTAAAATGGCATTGGCTAAAGGAATAAGTTCACTCTTTTCAATCGGTGTATTTGAGACAAAGTTAATTTTACCCTTCACTTCACCATCAACCAAAATGTTTTTACCTGTAATCTTACCAACCATTTTAATAAAATCACTGATACTTAAGTTTCTAAAGTTTACATCTACTTTTTCTGCATGAGCTTGTACACTCAGTGCTAAAATTAATCCCAATGCCAGTTTATTGAATTTCATATTCTATTTCCTTAGTTGCACCATTTCTCTGAACGGTTAATGTTAAATTTTCTATATTTTCTATATCTTTAAAAAAGCTCATGGCTGCACCATAAGAGTTTAACTCTTCAGCATTAATTGCCATAAGAAGATCTCCCCGTTTAAGTCCCAACTTTTCAAAGTCACTACCTTTTTTTACAAAATTAATTTTAAACCCATTGAGTTTTCCATTAACTTTATTTTCACCTATTCCGATATCTTTCCAAATTTTATCAACATCTTTTGTGTAAGAGGTCAAAAGGTCTCGATTGATAAGTTTTCTACCATCCTCTTCAACAATGCCCTTATCAGACTTCTCTTTATTTCCTACCAGAGCTCTAGGGGCTGTTACATTTGACTTACCAGAACTTTTAACAGTAATCAGAGAGAGTTTGAACTCTTTTTCAGCTTTGGTAAACATCGCATAGTTCGATCCAGCTGAGGTCAAGGTAAACCCATCTATCTTTTCACCTTTTCCAAGTACGGTTGTTTTACTGCCTTTTGAAACCGTAATAACCAATGCATCTGAAGCGTTATAGAGTGCTAAAAGTTTAATACCCCTCATAGAACTCACTACAGGCTCTTTTTTTCCTCTATTCACCACAGGAGCTATGGCTGTTGCTGCGTTGGTCAACTTGACTCTGTAGTAGAGTGCTTTGGCTTTTCCCTCTTGAACATACCCTTCACCACTACTAGGTAGAAGAAATAATGAGATTAGCAACCAAAGAACTTTTGCCACAACAACAATGGAGAAGAAAAATATAATGGTCGAGAGATGTTTGGTATTAATAATTTGTTTCATAGAACCATCCTCCTGTCTCATCTTTTTTCAAAAACTTTTTAAAAGTATCAATATCTTTAGCCACAGGAAAATCAACATGAAGTTTTTTCTCCATTAAAGTAACAGCTCCTGTTGCTGTTCCAAATGTTCCTAAACCATCCAGTGTAATGTGTAGAGGGTCTAATAGTGTGTATTTAACCTTTAACTCATCTATCGCTTTGGGTGCCATGGTATGTAGTGACTCATCCATATTGATATTTTCTACAGTTAACGTATTGTAAAAAAAGAAAATATTGAGTTGTAAATCTGCTGTATTTGCCATTTTAATACCTTTAACATAAACATCAGCATCTTTAATATTTAGACCAAACCATGTATCACTAACCGTCTCATTTGAAAGAATAATATCCTTCTCTTTTAACTTTTTTTCTAGTAGATAGTAGAGTTCTTGCTTTGGAGCAAAAAGCCACATAAGTAGAATAAATAGAAAAAATCCACCGACAATTCGTTTTACCATTTGCATGTGAACTCCATACTGAATATATTTTTTGAACTCTCTGTAACTTTTAAAGTTGTTATTTGTAGAGGCATATTGACTAATTTATTGGTTACTTTGTTTAACTCATTAGCTGTAAGGTTCACATAGGAAGCGACCAACTTTTTTGACTTTTTTCTAAAAGCTTGTACTTTAGAGGCATCAACAATGGTCTTAAAAACTTTGACTTTGTTTGCCATACCTTTTCCATCCCATTGACCTTTATAGTTATTAATGGCTGTTATCTCTGCTATCTCCTGTTGTATGGTTACTTTGTTCTTTTCCACGTATGAACCAGCAGAGAGTTTATAGAAAAAAGCAAAAAGTGCAAAAAGCAGTGCCAACAGTAAAATAATCTCATTTTTATAACGTTGAAGTGTCATTAAATTCATAGTTTAACCTCCACTTTCAAATCAAGTCCTGCACCTGTTATTTTCATCTTTTTAGCCTCTGCATACTCTTTTACCTGCTTACTAATTGTCTTAGTTTGAGTTACAATATTGGCTGTCACTCTATCTTTGTCAATCGTCAATGCTTTGAGTTGACTCTTAGATGACAAGAGTTTAGAGATATCTTTCATCGCTTGACGTTTGGCACGTTCTATGGTGTCAATAGGTTGATATTTATCTAAAATACTTTGTCGCAACATACTGCTTCCATACT
>Ga0256840_1001866_pt1 | contig 19100 bp, 16 predicted proteins | sample 355202metaG_FD_185969 | JGI IMG/M metagenome (GOLD analysis project Ga0256840, IMG submission 185969) | Hydrothermal vent microbial communities from Mid Atlantic Ridge, Atlantic Ocean - 355-202 | ecosystem: Environmental > Aquatic > Marine > Hydrothermal vents | place: Atlantic Ocean: Mid...
ATTTAAAAAATCAAGGTTTTTTTGATTCAATTGATGAAATAAAAATAGTACAAGTTGATTGGGAAACTGAAGCTGTTGCAGTTGTCACAAAAAAGCAAACCTCTGATTTTTCAAAACAAATGGAACAAAGAACTGTGACAACAGGTTGTGGCCAAGGCACTGTGTTTGGTCGATTAATGGATAAGTTAAAAAATATAAAAGTACCTAAATTAGTGATTAAGCAAGAAACTATTTATGGTTTACTTGATTCATTAAGGTCACATAATGAGGTGTATAAAAAAGCTGGGGCGGTTCATGGTTGTGCTTTATGTACGGGCAGTAAAATTGATTTTTTTGTAGAAGATGTGGGCAGACATAATGCAGTAGATTCAATTGCAGGCTATATGTGGCTTAATAATATTTCGGGTGATGATAAAATTTTTTATACCACAGGAAGGTTAACTTCTGAAATGGTAATTAAGGTGTCTCAAATGGGGATTCCCATTTTACTATCCCGCTCGGGTGCGACTCAAATGGGTCTTGATATGGCTAAGCAGTCAGGCGTTACTTTAATATCCAGATCTAAAGGTAAACATTTTATGGTGCTGAATGGTGTTGAAAATATTGAGTTTAGCAAGGAATTTAAATAAGATACGCTATCAGGGCGGTATAATTATCCACCCCGTTGTTTTATATGTTTTTTTTTGGATTAGAGTTTAGGTGCTATTTTATGCACCTTCCTAAGGTTAAAATGAAGTCTGTTTCTATCTCCAAACCTTTTGCTCTTTGTATGTTATTAAGAGTCTCGCCTTTTGCTCTCCATGCAAAAGGGGTCATTTGTAATAAAGCCATTCTATTATCTTGATCTGGCTGGATCGTATAGCTCAGCTGTTGACTTTCAATTTTCTCAAAGCCTTCGGGTAAATCAACACTTATGTCATGTTCATTGACTTTTTTATAGATAAATTCTTTCAGTTGCCACAAATGTCTAGGGCCTGGTGTAACCGTTAATAATAAGCCTTCATGTTTTAAAATACGGCTAACTTCTTTATCGTTTGATGGTGCATAAACTCTTAGAATTAAATCAAAAAAATCAGTAGAGTAGGGAAGTTGTTTGTTACTGGCAACAATAAAATGTGCATTTTCTTGTTTTTTTGCAGCGGCGAAGATAGCATTTTTAGCGATATCTATACCATGTAAGTCAAGGTCGGCACTATTTTGACAGAAAGTTTCAATTTGTCGGCTGTAATAACCTTCACCACAGCCCATATCTAAAATATGCATGGGGGTAGTTTGTGATCTATTTTTATCTATCATTTTTGCAATTTCTTTTGCCATAGGTAGATAAAATCCAGATTCTAGAAAATTTCGCCGAGAGCGCATCATTGCACGACTATCACCCGGCTCTTTAGATTTTTTATGTTGGACGGGCAATAGGTTTAAATAACCTTCTTTTGCCATGTCAAAATGATGTTTGTTAGCACAATAATAACCTTTAGAAGGTATATGCTGGATCAAAGGGGATTGGCAAATAGGGCAAATATACGGCATGTTTTGTTATAAAATAAATTTAAAAAATTATTTGGTCTGTAATCATTAAGGAGCGTGTATGGAATAACTTCCCGAAATTTTAACGTAGGATTTTTGTTTTAGGTGGAATGAGATCATTTCACCTGGAGCAAAAAGACAAGTTAGAAATCGGGAAGTTGTTTCATGCACGTTCCTCCTAAGTTAACTTAAGCAATTTTCTGTAGGATGTGCTGACGATAGGAAGCGCATCAGCTGTAAACGATGCGCTTCGTTCCTCAGCACATCCTACCTGTTATTTTAACTTAATGGCAGTGATGCTCAGCGTAGGAGTTTCCACGTTTAAAATCAAGTTTAATAAAAGGTATTTATGATGTATGATTTTTAATTAAGTTAAAGTCTTCTAGGATACTATAAAGACAGGGAATAACAAATAATACTAATAAAGTGGATGTTGCAATACCAAAAATAATACTAATAGCTAAAGGAATGAGTATTTGAGCTTGGGGGCTTTGCTCAAATAACAAGGGGGTTAGGCCTGCAATTGTGGTGAGAGAGGTTAAAAAAACGGCTCTAAAACGTTCATAGCTGGCTTTAGCTGCCGAAGCATGTGCTGTCATGCCCTCTCTAGCATGTTTTTTGACAAACTCTACCAGTAAAATGGAGTCATTAACAACAATCCCTGCTAAGGATACAAAACCTAATAATGAGGGCATGGTTATATCATGACCCATTAAAAAATGCCCCCAAATCACCCCGATTAATGCGAGTGGAATATTGGCCATCACTATTAACGGTTCGATATAAGACCTAAATTGTAGGCTTAGTAGTATAAATATACCTGCTAAACCAAATAGCATGCTTTTTCGCATAGAGTTACGAGTAAGGTTGCCTTCTTTAATTTCACCTTCAAAGTTAACCGCTATCTCCGGATAGCGAACCATAAAATCATTCAGAAAATTAGCTTGTAAGTCTTGCAATATAGCTTGAGTATTATTTATTTCAGCATCAATATCTCCGTATAAGGTGACAGTGCGCTGACCATTTATACGTTGTATATGGGAATAATCTCTGCTGGAAGTGATTTCGGCTACATTGGATAAAGGGATAACTTGCCCCGTTTCTGGGTGAATAATGGGGAAATAATCAAAATCAGCAAGTTCATCGCGAGATTGCTCATCTAAAATAACCACAACTTCATAGGTTTCCAGTCCAACACTGGTTTCTACTACCTCGATACCTTGGTAGGCCGCACGTAACTGTACAGCAATAGTCTGAGCCGTTACCCCTAAGGCAAAAGCGCCTGGTTTTAAATGTAAGGTGAATTCAGGTTTCCCAAGCCTTAAATCATCCATTACATTACTAACCCCAGGATACCCCTTTAGCCAGTTTTGCATGTAATGAGAGGCATGGGACAGTTGGTCTAAATCTTCACCTTGCAGGCGAATGTATATTGCACGACCTGCTGGGCCAATGATAGGTTCTTTGATAGAAATACTGAGAGCTGCGGAATTTTCACCCGTTAGTGTTCGCCATTGTTGTGCAATTTCATTGATCGATTGTTCGCGTAACTCAGATGTTAGCAAATCTGCACTGACAGTTGCTACATGTGCACCTGTTTCAAATGCATCAGCATTCATGCCATAACTAAGGGTTATTGCAAGGACTAGGTCTTCGCCAAATTTTTGTTTATAATTCTGGTTTAATTGAGTCAAACTTTGGTTAAGGTGTAGAACCGTTTTTTCAGTTACTGCAAGGGAGGTTCCTACTGGCATTAGAATTCTAGCTTGAAGAATATCACCTTCAATATCAGGGAATGCAGAAAATTTAACAATACCTGAAGTCAAAAGGCTGACAGATATAAATAAAAAACCGATCACCGAGCCTATAAATGCATAACGATAGCGGATTAAAAGACTCACCCAGTCGTGTATTTTTTCATGCAATTTATTGAAGTATTGGGTGAAAATTACTCTGACTTTTGATAATGATTCATTGTTGGATTTCTCAAGTGAATGCTTTAAATGATGTGGCAGAATAAAAAAAGCTTCAATTAAAGAAACACTAATAACTGATATTAAAACTAAAGGAATATTGCGTAAATTTTGTCCAATATCTCCGCTGAGAAAGAGTAATCCTATAAAAATACACAGTGTAGTGATAAATGAAGATAAAACACCGCGAGCGACTACTTGAGTACCTTCAATAGCGGCATCAAGGGGGGATTTCCCCAGGCTTATTTGGTGGCCAATACTTTCACTAATAACAATGGCGTCATCCATTAAAATACCGAGAGCCAGTAATAGAGCCACCATGGATAGCATATTAATACTGACGCCTAATTGACCCAGTATATAGGCGCTGGCTAGAAAGGAAACCGGTAAGCCCATTACTACCCAAAAGGCATATCGCCTACCAAAAAATAACCACATAATGCCAAAAACTAGGATTAAACCTTGCCAAGCATTGCTTATGAGGAGTTTGATTCTATCCTTTATAGTACTGGTAAAGTCTTGGGTTAAATCGAACCCCACTTCTTTGGGTAATAGTTGGCGTTCTTTTTCAATAAATAGTTCAACCGCTTCCAGTATTCTTAAACTATCATCACGTGAATTCTTTTTTATTTTTAAAAAAGCGGCAGGTTTACCATTAAAAACGATATTGTCTGAAGTTTCGTCAAATTGATCAACGATAGTGGCAATATCCGATAATTTAAGCTCTGTGCCCTGTTGACTGGTTAATACAATAAGTTCAGCTAATTCGTCAACTGAGCGCGCTTCATCATTAAACCTAATCTGGTAATCTCTTGAGGCTGTATTAATTTCACCGGCAGGTAAGTCAATGTTTTGTTGGCCGATAATGGTGGCAATATCTTGTAAACTGATACCGTATTGGCGTAAATTAGCTTGAGATACTTGTATTTGAAATTGACGTTTAGCAAACCCTTCGATATCAACTAGGGGGATGCCAGGGTCAAGTAACATCTTTGTTTTAATTTTTTCAGCTAGGTTTTTTAATTCTTGTCTTTTAATATCAGCTGTTATAGCAACAGTTACTACATCTTGAGTGCGTCCAACCTCAGAAATAATAGCTTCTTCCGATTCTATTGGGAAGCTATCAATTTCATCTATTGCACTGTTAATATCATCCATAAAAACCAAGAATTCACCCGCCTCAAACATTTTTATATTAGCTAAAGCGTAAGAGTGATGAGCTTGACAGCTTATTTCTTCAAGAAAACTAATGCCTTCAATGGCATCTTCTAAGGGTAAACAAATTTTTTCTTCAATATCAGTAGGTGTAGCGCCCGGATAGACAATTTTAACCTCCGCCTCATATTTTTTTATTTCGGGTAATGTTTCTCGTTTAATTGAGGGTAAAGTAGTGAAGCCCATAAATATTAAAAGCAGCATTAATAAATTTGCTGCTGTTGGGTGTACCGTAAAAAACCGAATCATGGTTTAGCCTCTTGGTAGACCCAATCAATAATAGCCTGCTCAACACGCTTATCATCAGTTGCAATAAGTGACATACCAGGGATAGCAGGGAAAAGGTCAGAAACTACGACCTTATCACCGATGGTCAACCCCTCCATAAATAAAGCCATATTGCCTTGAACAAATGCTGGCTTGATGATTTTACGCTCTAGTTTATGCTCTTTATTCACAATAAATAGCTCTCCTTCGTGCATTGCATCACGAGGAATAACAAAAAAATCTTTAGGATTTCCTTTTATGGTTACTTCAGTGTACATACCTTCGAGAAGAGGTGGTTTTATACCGGGTACTATTTGCGTGTTAGGTTTATCGATACTGACAAATAAACCTAAGGTACGTGTTTTTGGGTCAATTGAACTACTAATTCTTTCTACTTTTGCTTTCCAGCTAGCGTTCATATTTTCAGTTAATTTAACTTTGGCAGATAGGCCTAAATTAGTAAATAGTTCAGTTGAAAAACCACTTTGAAAAGCTTTCCTAATTAAGTTTTGCTCTCCCTGAAAATCTTTAGCAAGCTGGCGAAATTGAAGAAGAGGAAATTGTGCATTAATTAATACTTTATCCGTGGTTTGAGCGGTAAATAGTAAACTTCCTTGGCTGACATATTGATTGTTTTCGACATTTAAAGTTGCAATTCTGGCATTAAAGGGCAACGTAATGGTTGTGCGATCTAGATTTCGTTGTTGGCTAGAGGTTGCGGCTTTAGTATTAGCAAGATTTGCCTCTAAGCTACGTTTTTGCTGAGGAAAAGTTTTAAGCTTACTATTAAGATTCTGGACTTCTTGTTGTAGTTTAAGGACATCTGACTGTTTCGCATCTACATTAGACTGAGAGACTAAATGTTTTTTTAAAAGTATTTGTAGTCGATTAAGTTCCTTTTTTGCCAATGTTAATTTAGCTTTAACTATTTTTAATTCAACTCGTGTATTGTTGATATTTACTTTAACCTCATTAAGCTTTGCACGGTTAAAGCTTGAATTGGCTTGAGCTTGTTTTAAAGAGGACTTGTAGTCACCTTCTTCTATTCGTATTACGACTGTACCTTTAGGAAAAACAGCACCATCTTTCAATGCAGGATGCAGAAAAGTGATTTTGCCAGAGACCTCTGACCTTGCTTCAAATAAAATATCAGGCTTAACCACACCAAACCCCTTGATAGCAGGTTTTACAGCATACTTTTTTACATTGATTACATTAACTGAACTGATAAAGTCTTCTTTCGCTTCATGTTGCATGGTAGCGCGTGTTTTGACAATAATCACGGCTAATAAAACACAAAAAATGAGGGTGATAGGGAGGGCTTTACGCTGGGTGAACCAAGCTAGATTCATTGAAATTCCTTATATAAGCAAGTGTTAATAATAGCTGAATTATAGAAAGTACGAAAGGGTAGATTTATTAAAGTATTATTTTTTTTAAAAAGTGAGTAATTGTATAGTTTCACCACGCTATACCTGACAAGTAATAATCAGCATCGTTCATATCCCCACTCAAAGTAGTTCCTGATTGCGTACGAGTTTCAGCCATTTTATAAAAAAACCGATTCAACTGTTATACGTCATCTCGGCAGGGATTCACATTATGCTACCCTGCATAATGCCCTTTGGGTAAATGCAAATCTGTTCCAGACAGATTTGTGCCGAGATCCAGAATCCAAGGATGGGATGATTGTATACTTCGCGCGGTCACGACTGCGGTTTTCTAACCGCTGAGTTTTTGCCAATAGCTGCGTTGCTGAAACAGTTACGTAGCTTGCTATGCGCCTGTTTCAGCGCCTTGCTATCGACAAAAATCAGCAGCTTATAAATTCCGCATCCGTGACCGCGCGAAGTATATAAACAAGTATCTGTTAATTATTCAGATCGTACATCCCTATACACTGGATACCAGCAATCCCTGCTGGTATGACGTGGAACTAGTGTGCTGTATATGGCGGAAGATCATGGGTAATCAGGAAGTAGTATGCATTTTTTCATTTTATGCTCGCACGAAATTGGAAGAGGGTCTTTAGCATTGCAGGATGCAAAGCTGTGCTACGAACTTGACACCAGCTGTATACGATGCGCTTCGTTTCTCAGCACATCCTACCAATTATCATAACTAAATGGCAGTGGCGCGGCTTTAGAAACTGTGAAAGTATTGTGTTTTAGCCCCCCCCTTTTTTGAGAAAGGGGGAGGTATAAATTATAGGTTGTTAAGTGCTATATATCTAAAGTATAACTCTGATGTAATTCGGGTATTTCGACTTGGGTGTTTTTCAATTTATTAGCAAATATAGGTATCACTTTTTTATCACCATGCACTAAAAATGTAGTTTTTGGACTCCCTGTTAATTTATGCCATGCTAATAATTCAGCTTGGTCGGCATGTGCAGAAAAGCCACCAATCGTTAAAATTGAAGCTTTGACAGGAATTTCTTCACCCATAATTTTAACTTGGGGTGCACCGTCAACAATTCTTCTGGCTAAGGTGCCATAAGCCGCAAATCCAACAAAAATGACGGTATTATTTCTATTCCAAAGGCCATGTTTGAGGTGGTGTTTTATTCGTCCACCTGTACACATGCCTGAGCCAGCAATGATAACGGCTCCACCTACAACATTATTGAGTGCCATTGATTCTGCGGTTTCCCTTGTGAAATTAACCCCAGGAAACATAAAAGGATCTTGGCCTGACATCAGCGTTTTACAGGTTTCCTTATCAAAACACTCAGGGTGACGTTGAAAAATTTCTGTTGCAGAAATGGCCATGGGTGAATCTAAAAAAACTGGAAGATAAGCGGGTAAAAGGCCTTCCTTTATACCTTCACGTATATAATAGAGTAGCTCTTGTGCGCGTTCCAAAGCAAAGCTAGGGATGATAATATTCCCCCCTTTTTTAATGGTTTTATTAATGGCGGTATAGAATTCTTCAAGCGTAGGTTGTAAGTTTTTATGGAGCCTGTCGCCATAGGTAGTTTCCATTACTACATAATCAACTTGGGGGGGTGGCGTAGGGTCTTTAATAATGGCGCGCCCGTTATAGCCTAAATCCCCAGAAAAAAGGATTTTACGTTGCCGACCTTTGTGAGTCACTTCAAGTACGATGGATGCTGAACCTAAAATATGCCCTGCATCAATAAAAGTAGCTTGAATATTATCAGAGATATTTAAAGGCTGGTTATATTGAGCAGTGCGGCCAAAAAAGCTAAAGCAATTAAGGACATCAACTGTATTGAATAGAGGATCAAAAACGGTTCTTGTACGTCCATGGCGAGAAGCTTTTTTGGTTTTATAACGTGCTTCATCTTCTTGTAGATGTGCTGAATCAAGTAAAACTAGACGTGCTAGTTCACAGGATGCGCCTGTGGTAATAATTTCACCAACAAAACCGCGTTTAACCAAAAGAGGGATGCGTCCACAATGATCTAAATGAGCATGAGTCAGTAATAGATAGTCGATACTGGCAGGGTCAAAACCAAAGGGTTCGGAATTTTCCTCATCCATCTCTCGTCCACCTTGATAGAGTCCACAATCAATTAAGATTTTTTTACCTTCGAATTCTAATAAGTGGCAAGAACCGGTTACATTTTGATCTGCTCCGTGAAATGCTAGTTTCATAAGTCATTCTCCTAGATAATTGTTATGGCTGGTTTTTTATCAATTTAGTCTGGATTTTTGCTTTACACTATATTTTAACTATACCTACTATTTTGTATAAATATAGCTATTAATTTAACTGAAATTAATGTTGAACTTCTATGCAGGTTTATTCTCCATATTGCGATAAGGAGTGTGTATAAAATAACTTGAGAAACTTGGAAGCTGTTAACTTTATTTATTTGGATATATCAATGATTGAAAGTTTAATAAGACATCATAATATTATTTCTATCATAGGGAATATAATTACTGTTAATGTTTCTCAATCGAAAGGAAAACAAGAAACGAGTACTTGTTTTGGTGATTTAGCACAAGTTGAAGATAGTAATGGCACGCAGTCTTTAGCTCAAGTTATCAAAATAACAGGCAATAAAGTTTCTTTACAATTGTTTTCTGGTGCTCAAGGGATTTCAACCCATGCATCCGTTCGGTTTTTAGGGCGTTCGATGCGGGTAACCTATTCTAATAATATTCTGGGGCGTATTTTTAATTCGACAGGTGATCCAATGGATGGAGGGTCTACCCTTGAGCAGGATGCTAAAGTTTCAATAGAGAGTGCCTCAGTTAATCCTATGAAACGGGTATTAGCATCTAAAATGATTCGGACTAACGTGCCGATGATTGATTTGTTCAATACCCTAGTTGAAAGTCAAAAAATCCCTATATTTTCTATTTCAGGTGAGCCTTATAATCAATTTTTAGCTCGTATTGGAATTCAGGCGGATGCTGATATTGTAGTATTTGCTGGCTTAGGTTTGATTTTTGACGATTTTTATTTTTTCCGAACTCAATTTGAACAAGCAGGTGTTTTTGCCCGAACGGTTATGTTTTGTAACCTGGCATCTGACCCCATTGTAGAAAGACTTTTAGTTCCCGATATGGCTTTAACAGTCGCTGAACGTTTTGCGGTTGAAGAGGGGAAACGCGTTTTAGTGTTAATGACTGATATGACCTCTTATGCAGATGCCATGAAAGAAGTGGGTATCTCTATGGAACATGTGCCCTCTAACCGAGGTTATATGGGGGATTTATATTCGCAATTGGCTAAACGATATGAGAAAGCTTGTGATTATAACGGTGCGGGGTCTGTCACTATACTATCAGTAACAACAATGCCTGGAGGTGATGTTACTCACCCAGTCCCTGACAACACAGGTTATATCACAGAAGGACAGTTTTATTTACACGATGGTATGTTAGATCCTTTTGGTTCACTCTCTCGGTTAAAACAGCATGTTATAGGTAAAGTGACTCGTGAAGATCATGCTCAAATTATGAATACCATGATTCGATTTTATTCGGGTGCAAATGAAGCCGAGCAAAAACAGGCTATGGCTTTTGAACTTTCTTTATATGATCAAAAATTATTGCAATTTGGTCGCTTATTTAGGGAACGTTTTATGGATATTAATATTTCATTAGCATTAGAAGAGGCACTTGATTTGTGTTGGCAAACGCTAGCTGAATGTTTTGAGCAAAGTGAATTATTAATGAAACAAGCTTTAATTGATAAATATTTTCCAGTCACTGATCGTAAAGAAAATGCCTAAGGTTTCATTTAGTAAATTTGCTCTACAAAAAGAGAGAGCTCAACTAAAACGCTATAAACAGTATTTACCCTCTTTGGATCTAAAGCGCCAACAATTAGTGATTGAGCGAGCTAAGGCTATGGCTAATTTAAGCGGTACCGAACAAAAAATAGTTGATTGTTATGCCATTGTTGAGCAGCAACTGCCTATGTTATCTGGGGAATATATTGACCTAAAGGGATTAGTGAGGGTTAAACGGGTAGAGTTGAGTGAAGAGAATCGAGTAGGGGTTAAATTACCTTATATTAAACAGATAGAGCTTGAGTTAATGCCCTATTCTTTACTTTCTAAACCACATTGGGTCGATTTTCTGGTTATTCAGTTAAAAGCAATGCTGGAACTAAAACTACAGTTACAGCTTGAGCAAAAACGTTTAGAAATTTTGCAACATGCGGTTAAAAAAGTAACTCAACGAGTCAATTTATTTGACAAGGTTTTGATACCTAGAGCACAGAACAATATCAGAAAAATTCAGGTTTTTCTTTCTGATATGGAACGAGCTGCCGTTGTTAGAGCCAAAATAACCAAAAAAAATAGGTTAAAGGAATTTCTTTAAATGTCCATTCTTCCCTTAAAAAAAATAACTTTATGCGGATTAAGAGCCGAAAAACATGAAGTGCTTAAAAAACTCCAAACTTTGGGGGGGGCTCATTTAATTCCATTTAAAACAACAACAGCATCAACTGAAATAGTAGGTTCAAAAGAGACAGAACAAACGGTTCAAGCGCTTAAATACCTCATGCAATGTGCAAATAAACGCAAACAAATCAGTAACCGAGAATCTTTTGATAGAGAATCTATCGTTAAAAAGGTTTTACAACTTCAGGTAGATTTAAGAACACTTGTTGATCAGAGGGACTTTCTGATTAAGCGTATTGAAGAAATTGAACCTTGGGGAGATTTTAACCTAGCTTCTGAATCTGACTTAGCAGGGATAAAACTGTGGTTTTATATTATTCCTAAACGAGCCATGAAATTATTGGACAAAGACCTTATATTTCAGGTTGTTCATGCTAATAATATTCAATGTTTTGTGGTTGTGCTTGCTGAACAAGAGCCATCGACCACGAGTATTCCTGTGGCTAGAACACATACAGGATCGATCCCTTTATCACAGTTAAAAATGGACTTACAGAATATTGAATCTACATTAGAAGATAAGCAGGCAGAAAGAGAGTCTTTAACCCGCTGGATATCATTAATTAGTTTGAACCTTGTTGAAAACGAAGATGAGCAAGTTTTAAAATCTGCCTATAGTTTATGTTTACAAGATCAAAACTTATTCGCTGTTCAAGCTTGGATCGCTGAAAAGAATACGGCTGATTTTTTTAACTTTGCTGAGGATAATGACTTAGTATTGATGCTGGAAGATATCAATCAAAATGACCAGCCACCGACCTTACTTGAAAATCCTGAATTGCTTTCAGGCGGAGAAGAGGTTGTTAAATTTTATCAAACACCTGCTTATAATGGGTGGGACCCTTCCATTGTATTATTTTTTTCCTTTGCATTTTTCTTTGCTATGATTTTATCTGATGCGGGTTATGCAACATTTTTTGGGTTGATATTGGCTTTTAAATGGAAAAAACTAGGCCGAACGGTTAAAGGCCAAAGGTTGCGTGTCTTAGCATTGGTTACCGTGATTTTTTCAATTATTTGGGGGGTTCTTACAGGGGGGTATTTTGGTTTTAGTCCAGCAGAAAACTCATTCGCGGGATTGTTAAAAATTATGGATATTAATGATTTTGATAGCATGATGCGATTATCCATCAGTGTAGGTGTTGCGCATATTATTCTAGCCAACCTAATTAAAGCTTATCAGGGTAAAAGTTATCAGGCAGTCGTTGCATCTTTTGGGTGGATTAGTTTAATTATCGGTGGCTATATTCTATGGCTTATATCCAGCCAGGTAGTCACAAATGCCGCAAATTCTATTGCTGTTAGTTGTATTGCAATCGGGGGTATCTTGTTACTAATTTTTTCGAGTGAAAGAGTTATCAATAAACCCAGTGATTTGTTTTGGAAGTTAACGGATGGTCTTAAAAATATAACCCAGATAACTAAAATTTTTGGCGATATTCTTAGTTATATGCGATTGTTTGCTCTCGGTTTAGCCAGTGCGTCTTTAGCTTTGACTTTTAATCAACTAGCAGAACAGGCTTATTTGACAGAACATGGGCTGGGTTTGTTATTTAGTATTTTAATCTTAATCTTAGGACACACACTAAATTTGATGTTATGTTTGATGAGTGGAGTCGTTCATGGTCTAAGGTTAAATTTTATTGAATTTTATAATTGGAGTGTTTCAGATGAAGGGTATGCGTTTAAAGCATTTGCTAACAAAGGAAACAGATAATGTCTGAGTTTATATTAATATTAGGTTGGTTTGGTTTATATGCCCCCATGGCTTTAGGCGCTATTGGAAGTATTATGGGCTGTTCTGTTGCTGGGCAAGCAGCTATTGGGGCAATGTTGGATACTGAAAGTGGCTATGGGCGTTATGTTGGGGTGTCAGCTATGCCTTCGTCTCAGGTAATTTACGGTATTGTAGTTATGTTTACCTTAAACAGAACTATTACTATTGAGAATGCACCTGGTATTTTTTCGATAGGCTTGCTCTGTGGGCTTGCTTTATTATTTAGTGCCGTTTACCAAGGGCAATGTTGTGCTTCGGCTATCCATGCATCAAAAGCAAAACCAGAAATTTTTGGGCTATCGGTTGCTCCCGCCGCTATTGTAGAAGGTTTTGCTGTTTTTGCTTTTATTTTTGCTTTAGTTATTAGTGGCAATATTCCTCAGGCATAAATTATGACAAACTCTCAACCTCATATTGCTTCATCTGGTGTTGAATCATTGATTGAACGCCTTAGAAATGAAGGCGTTGTTTCTGGTCAGAAAAAATCAGAAGACCTGGTTTTAAATGCTCAGAAACGAGCTGAATGGATTGTAGAAGAAGCAGAACTAGAAGCCAAAGCCATTTTGGATAAAGCTAGAAAAGAAGTGAATGCTTTAACAAAGGCGGGAGAAGATGCTCTAAAGCTCGCTCGAAGAGATGCCTTTCTAAAGTTACGCGATACCTTATTAGGTAGTTTTGGTGATGAAGTCATGCGTGTAGTCGGTAAACAAATGACAGATAAACAGTTTACTGAAAAATTAATTTTAGCTTTGGCGGGTATAGTGCGAGAAAAAGCCTCACTGGATGAACATAAAGAGATCGTGATTAGTCTACCACGCACTATTATGGGGGTTGATGAGTTAAGGCAAAACCCTGAAGAACTTAATAAAGGGGTGCTGAGTCATTATACCGCTTCAATAGCTGCAAACCTGTTAAGAAAAGGAGTGAAATTTGAAGTTTCAGATGATATTAAAGCAGGATTATCGGTTCGGTTGGTTGATGATGCTATGGTTATTGATTTCACTGATGAGGCTGTGTCAGCCTTATTATTAGAGCATATTCAGCCACGTTTTAGAGCCTTGTTACAAGGCATTGTTAAATAGATTTATGAGCTATCCTAGCAATTGTAAGTACACCATGTTGATGAGTAGTTTACCTGTTCATAAAACGGTGCTATTTGATGAAAAACAGACACCTTTATCCAGAATTCAACTGAATAAACGATTGAAGTTATTAGATGAAAAAGATGCAGCTGATTTATTGAAGATAGAACAACTATTACATTGGTCTCATATAAAAAGGGATCTTAACCCATCATTTGTGAATGAAACCATAGTCTCTATCAATGCGATTAATAATGAATTCATAAAAAATATAATTACTTGGCGATTAGAGTTGCGTATTATTTTGGCTGCACTACGCATGAGACATCAGGGGCAGAAAACTGCACCTGATAAAGGCATATTTGGTTTCGATTATTGGTATTTTATAATGACTAAATACTGGCATGAACCCGATCTAGGGTTAAGCAAACAATTACCTTGGTTACCTGAAGTTAACGCTCTATTAACGACTAATCAAAGCCGAGACTTAGAAAAATATTTGTTTGGTGTTGTGTGGGATCATTATCGCCAGTTAAGTTTAGGGCATTATTTTAATTTTGAAGCCGTTATTATCTATGTATTACGCTGGGACATTATTTATAGGTGGACTCGTTATAATAAAGAAATAGCGGTGCAACGTTTCAATGATTTGATTGATACTGAATTACAAAACAAACTATTATGGTAAATACTAGCCAATTAACGGCTCGGGTTATTGCTGTTCAAGATGATATTGTATCTATTGAGTCAATAGATGGAACAGCAACGCCACTCACTAAAAATGAAGTTATCTATATTTTACCCACACGAACCATGGGTTCTCACCCTGAAAGATTGAAAGCTGAGATTCTTCGTATTCAAGGAAACACGGCAGATGCTCAAGTGTACGAAAGTACGGTTGGTGTGGGGGTAGGGGATTTGGTTGAACAAACGGGTGAAATGCTATCAGTTGAATTAGGCCCTGGATTATTGGGTCAAGTTTATGATGGCTTACAAAACCCATTAGACGTGTTAGCTTCAGATTTTGGTTTCTTCTTGCCTAGAGGGGTAGACCTGCCAGCATTAGATGAAAATAGAAAATGGGCTTTTACTCCCATCATACAAACGGGGGCTATTTTAAAAGCCAGCTCAGTAATAGGGACTGTGGTTGAGAGAGGCTTTAGCCATAAAATCATGCTACCTTTTAATTTGCAGGGTTCAGTTGAAATTATTTGGATTCAAGAAGGCAATGTAACGGTGACTGATCCTGTTGCAAAGATCAGGTTAAAATCAGGGGCTGAACAAGTGATTACTCTGAGGCAAAAATGGCCTGTGCGCAACCCGATACCACAGCAATTATTAACAAACAATATTGTTCAGCGTCAATACCCTTCAGTCCCTTTAATTACCCATATAAGATTAATTGATACTTTTTTCCCTATAGCAAAGGGGGGTACAGCGTGTATACCAGGGCCTTTTGGCGCAGGGAAAACGGTATTACAAAACCTTATTTCCAGAAACTCTGATGTTGATGTCGTTATTATTGTTGCATGTGGAGAAAGAGCAGGGGAGGTCGTAGAAACCATCATCGAATTACCTCAGATGAGTGACCCTAAAACAGGGGGGTCATTAATGGATAGGACTATTATTATTTGTAATACTTCATCTATGCCTGTTGCAGCAAGAGAAGCATCAATTTATACAGGAATAACGTTAGGCGAATATTATCGGCAGATGGGCTTAGATGTTTTGCTATTAGCAGACTCAACCTCCCGCTGGGCGCAAGCAATGAGAGAAACCTCGGCACGATTAGAAGAAATACCAGGGGAAGAAGCCTTTCCGGCCTATCTGGATTCAGCTATCAAAAGTATTTATGAACGTGCAGGTATTATCCGTATTGAAGATGGTTCTGAAGGCAGTTTAACTATGATAGGGACTGTTTCACCCGCAGGTGGTAACTTTGAGGAACCTGTCACTCAATCAACTTTAGGGACGGTTAAAACATTTTTGGGGTTAAGTGCCGATAGAGCATATAAACGTTTTTACCCAGCTGTAGACCCTTTGCTTTCTTGGTCTAGGTATAATGATCAATTAAGTGCTTGGTTTGAAGAAGAGCTTGCAGAAGGCTGGACGGCAGAGGTGAAATCAATGCTTGAATTGTTAAAACGGGGTGAAGATATATACCAGATGATACAAGTAGCAGGTGAAGAAGGTATTTCTTTAGAAGATTATATAAGTTATCAGCAAGCCTTGTTTTTAGATATGGTTTATTTACAACAAGATGCGTTTGACAAAGTAGATGTTGCGGTTTCTATGGAAAGACAAAAAGATACTTTTAAACACATGATAAGCCTTATTAATAGGGAATATAAATTTACTGATCAGGAGCAAGTAAGGCAGTTCTTTATCAAGTTAACGGGACTGTTTAAAAACCTTAATTATGCCCCGTACAAGTCTACAGAATATATTGAATTTGAGCATAAAATAAAAGTTTTAGTGGCGGACAGCGAATCTAAGCTTCATTAGTGTCAAAATCAGCAAACCCATCCCCAAAATCATCATGATCAAAAGGGATTGGGTGGCGGGCTGCCAAAAACAGCCCCTAATGTTGATATTTCCCATTGAAGATGCTCTGTAACTGAAGTTTCCAAATTATTAGCGCCGTGACGTATAGAGAAAAACCATTAAAATGGGGGGTTGCTATATTTAGTGCAACCCCTACTAAAATACAAACCCTTACCTGATTACCCATGAACTTCAGCCGTATATAACACACTAGGTCCACGTCATACCAGCAGGGATTGCTGGTATCCAGTGTATAGGGACATACGACCTGGATAATTAGCTTATACTTGATTATACAATCACCCTATCCTTGGATTCTGGATCTCGGCAATCCCTGCCGAGTGACGTATAACAGTTGAATCGGTGTTTTTATAAAATGACTGAGACTCGTACGTAATCAGGTGCTTATATGTTTCCTGTAGAATACAAAGATAAACAAAAATTATCTGAATGTCTTAATATTTCAATGCATGGTTGATAAAGTCAATGGGCATGGCCGACAAGTTTCCTTTATTTTAGAAAAAACAGGCACGCCTTATACTGATTGGATGAAAATAAGAGTCGATAGTAAGAAAGGTAAACAAATCTACAGCCACAGAATGTCCGTGGTAGAACCCGTGTTTGGGAATATTACCTCAAACAAAGGACTCAAGCGGTTTAGCTTAAGAGGCAAAATCAAAGTTAATGCGCAATGGAAACTGTTCTGTTTGATACAGAATATAGAGAAACTGGCTAATTATGGGAAGATAGCGGCATAAAGGGAAGAGAAATCAGGGTAAAGATCATAGAAGTTAGAATAAAATGGCCTACAGAGCTGGTATATCAAGCAAGAAAAGGAAAAGAAAAGGTAGATGTTAGATGAAAAGTTGGGCATAATGTTGAAAAATCAAAAAGAGACTTGATTTAACTGCTATTTATAGGTTTTTCTACAGCCTCGTTATATTCAAATAGCTGGTTTTAAACCCAAAAACTCAACAAATGGCAAAAAGTCTCTATCAGAAAATAAAAGATGGATATTTTGTTCAATACAATAGGTAGCAATAATCGTATCAATAGTTTTTCTCACTGTAATACCTCTTTTTCTAAGTACACGATAATTGTCAGCACTTTTAACCGCAAGAGTTTTATTTGAGAGCTGAAATATCGGTATAGCAGTTAATAATTGTTTGGCTTTTTTGTACTCTTTATCTCCCCTAAAGCCTTGTAGAACTTCTGTCAGAATATTATCGCCAATCACAACTGGTATTACACCCAAAATAAAATCTAAATAGACTACTTCTGGACATTCCTTGCCATTAAAATAGTCAATCCAAACACTTGAATCTACCATAATCATTAGTCTGTTCTCATTCTATCTAAATCATCATCCCACTTTAACTTACCTTTAAACTGTTTAATCTCACCCTGTTTTTTTAACCTAAGCAAGGTCTTAAGCCCTAGTTCAACGGCTTCTTTTTTTGTTTTTAACCCCGTAACTTGAAGCACATCAAGCATTAAATTATCATCAATTACAATATTTGTTCTCATTAGATCACCTTTGTGTATATAATTTAATATTCTTACACATTATAATGCTAAATAATGAATATAACAAAAAATTTCAGTCGACCGCTGGCAACGCAGCTTTTGTGTGTCAAGAGAACAATGAAGTTGTTCGTAACTATATTAAAGATGAGAGTAGGTCTCTTGTGTAAGGAAGGAGTCAGGTCTTTAATTTTGTAGCAAAAATAAAGACCTGACCCCGTTTCTGCGACCCCGTTTCTGACCCTGACCACTGTGACCCCGCTTCTGACCAAAACAATCGCTTATTTACTGACTGGAAAATTGGATTTTTCTAAAGTAAATAAAAGTTGCTTACCCACTTAGAATTCAAAAGAGCCGAATAATTGCATTTATTAATAAGAGTGAAGTGTTAGGTACTTTACAATGCGCACGTTAATGCGCATAATGAAAAGTAACTCTTCAAGAGGATATAAACATGCGACAACTCTATGATTATAAAGCCGCTAAAAAAGCAACAAATCTCAGTGTAAATAGTGACCTGTTAAAAAGAAGCAAAGCATTGAATATCAATTTATCAGCAACATTAGAGCAGGTCTTAACAGAAAAATTGGCAGAATCGGAAGCTAAGAAATGGTTAGATGAAAACAAAAATGCTATCAGTGCCTATAATGATTTTGTAGATGAACATGGTAACTTTGGTGACGAATACAGGTCATTCTAATGGCTCAGTTTGATGTCTATAATAATCCAAGTAAAAATACTCGCGACGCATATCCTTATATCGTTGATATTCAAAGTCCTTTAATTTCAGAAATTGTAACAAGAATTGTGATCCCGTTAGGAAGGCTTAGCCATTTTAAAAATGAGCAGATGAAAGGGCTAACTCCTGAAATAACTTATGATGGGGAGCAGTTGCTATTACTCACGCCACAGATTGCATCTGTACCGATAAATACACTAAAAAAACCAGTTGGTTCTTTAAGTCACTTTAGAGATGAAATTATTGCAGCTATAGATTTTGCTATAACGGGTATTTAATATACTCCCTATAATGAGACGTTCGATATGATTTTTAGGGTGAAAACTAAAATCAATCTGCGCTGAGTTTTTCTTTCTATAATATTCAATACTTGTTCTCTCGTTCCATCTGGAACGCACATTGGGAAATTATCTTCAAAAAATGTGTCGAATAAGGAAGGGGTCAGGTCCAATGTCATTAAGTTAAGCGCAACCAATTGATTCACCTTGATCTTTTATAGGACGAATAATGTAATTTATTCTTCATTTTAGATTTTTTACGCTTATATGACCTTCCTTTTCGA
>Ga0256840_1001867_pt1 | contig 19089 bp, 14 predicted proteins | sample 355202metaG_FD_185969 | JGI IMG/M metagenome (GOLD analysis project Ga0256840, IMG submission 185969) | Hydrothermal vent microbial communities from Mid Atlantic Ridge, Atlantic Ocean - 355-202 | ecosystem: Environmental > Aquatic > Marine > Hydrothermal vents | place: Atlantic Ocean: Mid...
TAATAAAAAACAGAGATGGTAATTTTAAATTACCACCTCTATCTAAAATTTAACATTACTGAAATATATAAAGTCTTCAGCACTATACTACAATAATAAATATTTTACATTTCTAATGCCCTCTTTTCATCATTATTCATTAGTAATTCTACTGGATTTTCTAATGCTTCTTTAACTGCTACTAAAAATCCTACCGATTCTTTTCCATCTATTATACGATGATCATAAGATAGTGCTACATACATTATTGGTTGTATTACTACTTCTCCATTTACTGCCATTGGTCGTTGCACTATATTGTGCATTCCTAATATTGCACTCTGTGGTGGGTTTATTATTGGTGTTGATAACATAGATCCAAACACTCCTCCATTTGTTATGGTAAATGTTCCTCCTGTCATTTCATCAACTGATATTTGCCCGTCTCTTGCTCTTATTGCTAATCGTTTTACTTCGCTTTCTATTCCTCTAAAGGTTAAGTTTTCTGCATTTCTTATTACTGGCACCATTAGTCCTTTTGGTCCTGATACTGCTATTGATATATCTATAAAATCATGTCCTATTTTATAGTCTCCATCTATCATGCTATTTACATCTGGGTATATTTCTAATGCTCTTACTACTGCTTTGGTAAAGAAACTCATAAAGCCTAAACTCACACCATGTTTTGCTTTAAAGTCTTCTTTATATACTTTTCGTAAATCAAATATTGGTTGCATGTTCACTTCATTAAATGTTGTTAGCATTGCCGTTTCATTTTTTACGGATACTAATCTTTGCGCCACTTTACGGCGCAACATTGACATTTTTTTTCGTGATGTTCCTCTTTCCCCTCCTGATGTTGGTGTTCCCATTGATGGTACTGCTTTTATTGCATCGTCTTTTGTTATTCGCCCATCTTTTCCTGTTCCTTTTACACTACTTGCTTTTATACCTTTCTCTGCTAACACTTTTTTTGCTGCTGGCGATGATGTCCCTGTTGCATACGTCGTTGCTTCTTTTGTACTTGCTACTTTTGGTTTGTCTACTTTTGGTTCTTCTATTTTTGTTTTTACATCTGCTCCTTCTGGCTTTTTTGCACTCATGTCTATTAAACATACTACTGCTCCTACTGCTACTGCATCTCCTTCTTCTGCTTTAAATGTAATTATTCCACTCTCCTCTGCTGGCAGTTCTAATGTTGCCTTATCTGAATCTACTTCTGCTATTGGTTGATCTTTTTCTACATAATCTCCATCTTCTACCAACCATTGTGCTATTTCTACTTCTGTTATTGATTCTCCTGGTGAAGGAACTTTCATTTCTAGTATCATGCTATATTATTTAATCGTTATTTTTTTATTATTTATTCGCAATATTTGTTATTAGTCTCCAACATAGGTTCTTATTTTTCAAAAACACTGTCTATTACTCTTTGATGTCTTCTTTTAAACCTTGCGCTTGATCCTGCTGCTGGTACTGCATAATATGGTCTTGAACATACTTTTAAGTTTACCATATCAAATCGCTCTAACATATGGCTCCATGCTCCCATATTTCTTGGCTCTTCTTGTGCCCAGATATATTCTGTTACATTTTTATACCGTTCTATTATTGTTTTAATTTTTTCTTTATGTAGTGGAAACAATTGTTCTACTCTTACTAATGCGATATCCTCTCTTTCTAATTTTTCTCTTTCTGTTAATAGGTCATAATAGAATTTTCCTGATACAAATACTAGTTTTTTTACTTTCTTTACTTCTATTGTATCATCTATTACTTCTTGAAATTCTCCTGTTGCTAAATCTTTTATTGTTGATATTGCTTTTGGGTGCCGTAATAAACTTTTTGGTGTAAAAACTATTAATGGTTTTCTAAAGTTTCTTTTCATTTGTCTTCTTAACAGGTGAAATATATTTGCGGGTGTTGTACAATTGGCTATGTTCATATTATCTATTGCACATAATTGTAAGTATCGTTCTATCCTTGCTGATGAGTGTTCTGAGCCTTGTCCTTCATATCCGTGTGGTAATAGCACTACTATTCCATTTTGCAATTTCCATTTATCTTCTGCTGCCGACATATATTGGTCAAATATGATTTGTGCTCCGTTTGAAAAATCTCCAAATTGCGCTTCCCATATTGTTAATGTATCTGGATTTGTCATTGCATAGCCGTAGTCAAATCCTAATACGCCATATTCTGATAAATGAGAATTGTATATGTACATTTCTCCTTTATTATTTTTATTTGTATTTAATAAATTTATTCGTTCTTCGGAGATTTCATCTCTTAGTATTGCATGTCTGTGCGAGAATGTTCCTCGTTCTACATCTTCTCCTGATATTCGTATATCAAATCCTTCTTCTAATAAACTTCCGTATGCTAAATTTTCTGCCATTCCCCAGTCTAATACATCCGTTTCAAAGACCATTTTATCTCTTCCTTTTAGTATTCGTTCTGCTTTTCTTATAAATTTAACTCCTTCTGGTGTGGTTGATATTACTTTTGCTATGTATTCTAATTTTTGTTTTGCATATCCTGTTTTTACAGGTTGTAACATTTCTTTTATTCCTTTTCTTTTAAATTTATTCCAAACCTCATCCATAAATGGTTTTACTTTTGATGATTTGTCTTTTTTTGATTTTGCATACTCAGTTTCTAGCATGGATTTAAAGTCTGCTGTTATCTTTTTTACATATGCGGCATCTACGGATTGTTCTGCTATTAGTTTATCTGCATATATTTTATATGGATTATCATGCTTTGCTATGGCTTTGTATAAATTTGGCTGTGTAAATCGTGGTTCATCTCCTTCATTATGTCCGTACTTTCGATATCCCAATAAATCTATAAACACATCTCTTTTAAATTTCATTCGAAATTCTAATGCCATTTCCATTGCATGCACTACTGCTTCTGTATCGTCTGCATTTACATGTAGTACTGGTGATAGGGTTACTTTTGCCACATCGGTACAATAGGTACTTGATCTTGCATCTAAGTAATTAGTTGTAAATCCTATTTGGTTATTTACTACTATGTGTATTGTTCCTCCTGTTCCATATCCTTTTAATTTACTCATTTGTATTACCTCATACACTATTCCTTGCCCTGCTATTGCGGCATCTCCATGCACTAATATTGGTAATATTTTGGATGCATCTCCTTTATATTTCTTATCTATTTTTGCTCTTGTTATTCCTTCTGCTACTGCATCTACGGTTTCTAAATGTGATGGATTTGGCACCAAATTCATTTTTATTTTTTTACCGTTTTGATAGGTTTTATCTAGTGTTAACCCTAAATGGTATTTTACATCTCCATCTATATTTTTATCTTCAAAATCTTTTCCTTCAAATTCGCTAAATAGCTCTCTTACTGGTTTTCTGAAAATATTTGTTAATGTACTTAAACGTCCTCTATGCGCCATCCCTATTACGGTCTCTTCTACTCCAAAATTATTTACGGCATTAAAGAGCGCTACACTAATTGCTGGTATTAATGTTTCTCCTCCTTCTAACGAAAATCGTTTTTGTCCTACATATTTTGTTTGTAAAAAACTCTCAAACGTTACTGCTTGGTTTAATTTGGATAGTAAATATTTTTTTGCTTCTAATGAGTATTTTGGATGGTTATCATTTTTATTCAATTTATTTTGCCACCATTTTATTTCTTCTGGGTTTCGTATATACATATACTCTACTCCTATTGAATCACAATATATTGCTTCTAAATGTCTTACTATTTCTCCTAACGACTGGTTTCCTATTCCTAAAATTTCTCCTGCCTCAAATTGTAATGCTAAATCTGCTTCTGACAATCCAAAATTTTTCAATGCTAATGTTGGTTCGTATTGCCTACGTTCTCTTACTGGATTTGTTTTTGTAAATAAGTGCCCTCTTGATCGATATGCATTTATTAACTCTATTACTTGAAATTCTTTATGTACCTGCTCTGGTATTTGTACTGATTTCACTTCTTCTCCTGCTAAAGTAAAATCTGTGTTTGCTAAGTCGTACCCTTGAAAAAAACTCCTCCAACTTGGCTCTACGGTATCTGGGTATTGTAAGTATTTTTGATACAAGTCTTCTATAAAACCTGCATGTACTGTATTTAGAAATGAAAATTTATCCATAAAAATATTTTCTCTTTAGTTTGTAGAAATATTTGAAGTACAAATTTACACTTTTTGCAAGTAAATAAATTTTTTTTTTGAGTTTTCTGTAAATATTTATTTCACTATTACTTTAGACTTTTAATAGTATTTTATTCTACTTCTGATTCTGGTGCTAATGTTACTTTTAATCCATTTAATTCATCTTTCATGTATATTTGACATCCTAATCGGCTATTGTCTTCTACATAAAATGCTTGATCTAGCATATCTTCTTCATCTTCTGACATTTCTGGCAATGTTAATTCTGATGTTTCTATATAACATTGACATGATGCACACATTGCCATTCCGCCACATATTCCTATTGTTCCCTCTGGTGCTAATTCGTATGACCTTACTACTTCCATTAGGTTCATATTCATATCCGTTGGCGCTTCTACGGTATGTACGACTCCTTCTCTATCTGTTATTATTATTTCTATTGTGTTTTCTTCCATTTTGTTTTCAATTCTTACTATAACTACATAGATTATTGTAATAAGCTTTTTTTGAAACCTAATTATATCTTTTTAATTACGGCTTTCTCTTGCTCCTTCTTTACGCCATCAAAGCCTGTTATTCCTGATACTGTTGTGTATTTCATTACCAACTTTTTGGCTTCTGGATTTATTATTTTATATGCTGACTGCACCATTATTGTTGCCTCATGAAATCCACATAATATTAATTTTAATTTTCCTGGATATGTATTTACATCTCCTATCGCATATATTCCTTTTATATTTGTACTATAATCTGTTGCATTATCTACTTTTATTGCATTTTTTTCTATATCTAATCCCCAATTCCCTATTGGTCCTAATTTTGGCGATAATCCAAATAATGGTATGAAATGATCTACCTCTACGGTTTTTTCTCCTTCTGTTTTATGCTTTACGGTTACCGACTTTACTTGTTCTTCTCCTTGTATTTCTTTTATCTCTGAATTGGTTAGTAATTTCATTTTACCTGCTGCTACTAACTCTTGTACTTTCTCTACAGAGTCTAAGGCTCCCCTAAATTCTGTTCGCCTATGTACTAGGGTCACTTCTTTTGCTACTTCTGTTAAAAATATGGACCAATCTAATGCTGAGTCTCCTCCTCCTGCTATTATTATTTTTTTATCTCTATATAATTCTGGTTCTCTTATTATGTACTCTACTCCTTTATCTTCATATTCCTTTAAATTTGGGATTGGCGGTTTTCTTGGTTCAAATGACCCTAAACCTCCTGCTATTGCTACTACTGGTGTATGATGCTTTGTTCCTTTACTTGTTGTTACTATAAATGTTCCATCGTCTAGCGTTTCTATTATTTCTGCTCTTTCTCCTAATGTATAGGTTGGTTCAAATGGTGCTATTTGTTCTTCTAAATTTTTTATTAAATCTCCTGCTAATATGGATGCATAACCTGGTATGTCATATATTGGCTTTTTTGGGTATATTTCTGCCAATTGTCCTCCTGTCATCGGTAGTGCATCTATTATATGGCATCTCAATTTTAACAACCCTGCTTCAAATACGGTAAATAATCCTACTGGTCCTGCTCCTATTATTAATATATCTGTTTTTATCATTTTACTTTTTTTTCTTTGCAAAAGTAATCATTACCCTTTAGTTTTTCTGTAATTTTTATTACATTTTTCAGTTATTGCTTTTCTTTATTTAAAGTATTTTCTCTTTTAGTTACTTTTTTTCTTTTAAAAATTTATTTTTGTGTTTATATTTATTCTATATGCATATTTTAGAAGGTTTTTTTATTGGTATTGCTACCATCATTTTTATTGGCCCTGTGCTTTTTATTTTAATCAATGCTTCTATTAATAATGGTATTGTATCTGGTTTTAGTGTTGCTTTAGGTATCATTATTGGCGATATTATCTTTGCTTTTATTAGTTTTAATGGTGTTTCTCTATTTCTTAATAACAATTCGTACAATTATATTCTCAGTATTATTGGTGTTCTTATTTTATTTTTTATGGGTTTTATTTATCTTTTTAAAAAAGAGGCTGCCTTTAATTCTAATATTATTTCTTCTAACAAAACGCATTTCCAAAATTTTCTAAAAGGTTTTGCTATTAATTTTTTTAATCCTTTTGTTTTTGCTTATTGGATTTTATTTTCTAAATATGCTGAGAACAAATTTGGTGGTAATGCTACTATTTTTATTGCTGCTATGCTTTTTGGTATTTTTTTTATTGATTTATTCAAAGTTTTTTTATCTAAAAAATTAATTCCTTTTTTAAATTTTAAAAGACTTTTGTTTTTTTATAAGGTTGCTGGTATTATTATGATTTTTTTTGCTTTGAGAATTATGTTTTCTTTTCTTCTATAATTTACTTACCTTTGGGTTCTAACTAAAATTTTTATATTATGAAAATCAATTTTTTAATTATTGCTTTAGCAGCTTTAGTTCCTTTAATAATGGGCTTTATTTGGTATAACCCAAAAGTTTTTGGTAATACTTGGATGAAGAGTGCTGGTCTTGATGAAGAAAAATTAAAAGGTGGCAACATGCCTTTGATTTTTGGTTCTATGCTTGTTTTAAGCTTTTTTATTGCTTTTATGATGCAGTTTATTGTTATTCATCAATGGGGTGTTTTTTCTACTTTAGCTATTAATGGTAGCGACCCTGCTACTACTCCTTTTTTTACTGATTTTATGGCTGAGCATGGTTCTAATTTTAGAACTTTTAAACATGGCGCTCTACATGGCTTTATGAATGGTTTATTGTTTATTACTCCTATTATTGCTATTAATGCTGCCTTTGAAAGAAAAGGGTTTAAATACATTGCTATTAATGGTGGTTTTTGGATTGTTTGCCTTACTATAATGGGTGGGCTTATTTCTCAATTTCCTTAAAAATATTTTTATTTAGAGCTTCATATTTTATTATGATGCTCTAATTTATTTTTTTTCCTTTTGCTCGTATGTATACTTTTTTTATCATTTCTTTTAAGAATTTCCATGGACTTCCTTTTTTATCTTCAGACTTCATTTCCCTTGTTTTGAATTGAATTCCATTATCTATAAATTCTATCTGCTGATTAAATACAAATTTTTTATCTTCTTTTTCAAATCCTAAAAGTCCAAACCGTATATTATTATAACTTATTACTCCTTCTGTTTCTGTTAGTATGTACCAATCTTTCGAGAATCTATTCATTCTTTTAAAATTATTATAATCTTTTAGTTTTTCTCTTAACTTTTTATTTTTATTGAACTTTTTAAATTTTATTTTATCGTCTTTATCTAATAATGAGTATACGCCTACATAGTAACTATCTTCTGTTTCTATATTTGCATGCCACAATATTGAATTTAGTGGTGTTGGTCCTGTTTCTATACGATTATATGTTATTTGTTGTTCTTTTAAACTCTTTGTGAATTTTTGGTATGCATATACTTTAAATATTAATGTTAATAGTAAATAGGTTGAACTTACGTATATGCCTATTCGATTAATTCTTGCTCGTTTTGGATTGGTTCTTTTATAAAACATTACTGTTATTACAAACAATAAAAATGGTATTGTGTATAATGGGTCTACTACAAACACATTGCTTATCGCTAATCTATTATGAAATGGCCAAAGTAATTGTGTACCATACTTTGTTTGTACATCTAATAATATGTGTGTTAAAAATCCCCAAAAGAATAATACTGTCCAATCTCTAAATGTTGCTTTACTTTTTTTAAATACTTTATGCATTAGATATCCAAAAAGTGGTGCCATTAAAAAACTAAATAGAAACGAATGTGTAAATGCTCTATGCATTAATGTTGCCGTCATTTTATCTGAGACTAATAACCGTACAAATACATCTAAATCTGGTATTGTTCCTGCTACTGCTCCCCATAAAACAGCTCTATTTCCTAATTTTTTTCCTAATACGGCTTCGCCTACTGCTGCTCCTAATACTATTTGTGTTAATGAATCCATATTCTATCTATAATACATTTTTTTAAATGGTTTGCGTAAACTAAATTCTGTTGGGTTTATATTACTTATTATTAGTTTTAATAAAAATCGTCCCATTTTTTTTCTTGATTTTACATATAGCTTCATTCGTACTGGTTCTGCTCCTACACAACTTTTTATTGTTTCTGCTGTTCTTCCAAAATTAATTTTTGTTGCTTTCTTTGTTATTCCTTCGTTTACATAATCTATTAACATTCGTTGGTATAGATTATATTTTAAATTTTTTGTATAATCTATTCCTATAAAACTTGCTTCTAAGGCATTATTCGTTTTAAATGATGTTCTAAACCCTATCATTTCTTTTTCTAAAAAATAGCCATAAACTTGATATTGTTTTGGTAATTTTTCTTTTAGACTTATAAAGGTTTCTACATTAAAAACTCCTATATTAAAATCTGAGTTTTTTAATACTTGTTGGTATAAATTTGCTATTCGCTTTGAATTTTCTTTTATTTCTGTTCCTTTAAGTTCTTTTATTTCTAATATATTTGATTTTAAGATTACTTGTTTTGATCTTGATCTATATTTTGTTTTAAATTCTTTTAAGATATCTTCAAATAATTGCCAATTGGAATCTAATTTCAGTTCCATTATATCATCTATATGAAATTTTATATACTTATACTTTTCTTCCAATAAACTTACTTTTTCATCTGCTGGATAAAACTCTTTGAATATCGTATAATTTATGGTTTTTATATTACTATATATCGTATCTATTACTTTGTTTATCTCTTGGAGTATTATATCATTTGGTATTTCTTTGTTAAATTGAAATCCTTTACCTGTTGCAAAAATATTACCTGCTATTAATATTTTAATTTTTTTATTTAAAAATTTTCGCAATAACTTACTTCCTACATTGCATGGTATTGTTTCATAATTAAATGTTGAACTATCGTACTCTAATAACTGAAATATTGATTTTCCTATTGGTTCTTTTTTACTATTGTAGTAGATTACATATATAAATCGCTTTACTTCACTTACTGTTTTTTCTATACTTTGTAAGTATGCTAATTCTAAAAATATATTTTCTGACTGTACTGCATTCCAATTTTTTTTATTAATTGTGTTTACTGAATACTCTATGTGATATGTATAATCTATTTTAATAGTTTGTTTTTACTTTTTTATTCCTTATTTTTAAAAAACAAAAATACTGTTTTAGTTATTATTTTAGCCTCATTAGTCTCTATGTATTTTCTTAATTTTAATTTTCATGATTTATTTTAGAGAACTCCTTAATTAAAAGGGTGTTAAGTTCTCATTTTATTATACTTATCTATTCTTTCTTTTTTTTTATTAAAAAAAGTACTTTTTGATTTGCTCAAATAATAATTTTATATATATTTGCATCCGCTAAGCCGAATAGCTTAGTTCAAACTCCTCCTTAGCTCAGTTGGTTAGAGCATCTGACTGTTAATCAGAGGGTCCAAAGTTCGAGTCTTTGAGGAGGAGCTAGATAAATAAAGCCTTTACAGAAATGTAGAGGCTTTTTAATTTTAGTCATTTAAAATTTTCTTCTATTTTATTACTCAATCTGTTTCAATAATTTCTGAGAGACTTCATATTTATAATTCCCCTTGTCTTCAGATATCATATTTATCATTTCTAAAGCTTTTGCTTTATTATTAAGTTTTAAATAAATTAACATTTTATACCAGTACCCTTTTGTATTCTCATCAAAAGATTTTAAATTAATTAATTTATCGAAGGCTTGGAGCGCTGCCTCATTTTTATTTACCAATTCATAAGCTGCTCCTATATACATTAAACTATATGGGTACAATTCATTTTTAGTATCTACTAAGTTAAATGATTCTATTGCCTTTGCATAATTTTCTTTTTTAAAATAGGTTTCTCCAATGATAAAATTGTTTTTAGCTGCTCCTTTCTCAATAAAAGATGGTAATTCTTCCCAATTTGCATAACTGGTATAATAATCATCTAAGGATTGGTTTGTATTAAATGTAAAGATACTCGCCATTAATACAACCACTGCTGCACCTACATAATACAAATATTTTATTTTAAATCTAGTTTTTTTTTCCACATGCAAGTTTCCAATATCTCTAATTTTTTTTGATAATAATTGGTACTCCTCACTTCTAAGTTTTTCTTTTATTTTTTGTAATTCTTCATTTTTTATATCATCAGATAATGTGTGCCATTTCTGTTGTCCGACTATACTAATTAATTGCTTTTGTAATATTACTTCTTCTTGTAAGTGTTTACTTTCTTTTAGTTGTTTCTCAAATATTTTAAGTTCTGAACCTTTTAATTTTCCAGTAATATACTTATCTATTTTTTCTAATAGTTCTTCTGTTAAACTTATTTCCATTTTTTTATTTTTTGAAATCGTTTATCTTTTTTAATTAATTCTGTTAGTTTTTTCCTACACTTAAATACACGCTGTCTTACCGTATTTATGGAGCTATAATTATTATCTATTAATATCTCATCATAACTTAAACCATTAAAATAACTACTTAGTATCTCTTTACAGTTTATTGACAATAAATTAAATTTTTCGATATAATAATCAAAACATTGCTGTTCTAACATAAATATACTCAAATCAGTTTCTCTACTCACTAGGGTTACCGTATCTGTTTTTATTACCCGACTTTTTAGATTTTTTTTCCATAAATTTTTACAAATCGTAAAAAAATAGGGTTCAAATGAAAGAATTGTAATTTTCTTTTTTTTATGTGTAACTATAATGTACATTAATGCATCATGAAAAACGTCTAATGCGTCTTCTTCCTTACCTCTATTAGTAATAACATACGATTTAATTTTTGGATATAGCTTTGCGTAAATCTCTTTTATGACCTTGTCGTTACCTTTAATTAAGGCATTTATGTATTTTTCTGTAATATTCATGAAAATAATTGGGTAACATTTTTACTACTTTGACCCATCTAAGTATATAACGTAAAAATATAAATATTATGAGAAGTATTCAAAAATCAATCGCAATTATTTTTTTAATGTTGTTTTTTTCATGTTCAAATGATGATGCATTATTAACAAATGACACAAAAACGATAAGAGACTCTAAGACATCACAGGCTAGTACAATAACTTATGCTAACGATAGACTTATTATACAATACCATCCAGGCACATCTCTTACATCTAAAACTATACTACGGCAATTTTATGGTGTATTTAGCTTTGAAATATGTCATAATTGCCCCGATAAAAGCATTGAAATGTGGTTTTTTGGAGGTAACATTAATCTTGAACCTAAAAAATCAGCTATTATATCTAGTGTCCCCCCTCCACCTATTCCTGGAAGCGAGGGAATAATGGATGCTGATTATGAGTTTGGTTTTACATTAGATATGAGTTCTCCATCTATTGGATCTAGTACAGATTTTGGTTATGAAACATATGTCAAAGATACTAATAATGGTATTACCATAGCTATTTTAGATTCTGGTATTGATACAAATTTTCCACTTTTTAATGATGATGGCGTGCCTATTAAATTCTTGTACAAATCACCAGATACTGAAGAAGGAGCATCTGGTTGGGATTTTTTTAATAATGATCATAATGCTTATGATGACAATTTAGCTAAACATGGTACAGCAGTCGCTTATATAATAAATGAAGAACTTGATGAAGTTGGGGTTAATCATCAAATATTACCATTAAAGGTCTCAGACAGTAATGGTAATGCCTCCTACTTTAGTGTAATTTGTGCATTAAATGATGCTTTAAATAAAGCCGATGTTGTGCAAATGAGTTTAGGTTGGTATGATGATGGTTATGGTGATTTTGTAAATACCATTTTTTCTAATTTATTAAACGCTCATAGTAATGTAATTGTTGTTACTTCCGCAGGAAATAATGGTAGTAATAATGATAGTCTTATCCATTACCCTTCATCATATAGCCAAAATAATGTTATTGCTGTTGCAGCAACAAACACTAGTTTATCACAGATAGCAACGTTTTCAAATTATGGTGTTAATAGTGTTGACTTTTTTGCTCCTGGTGAAAATATACCCTTTGAAGGTTATGGCATTGATGGTACTTCGTTTGCTGCTCCTATAGTTGCTGCTGAGGTTGTAAAAATTATAGATGCGTATGGTGATGTTTCTCCTGAATTTATTATTAATAAACTTATTTTATCTGGTGAGGATTGTTCTGTTTCTTTTGTTGGTGAAAAACCAACCAAATATAATAAATTAATAAATCCTTAATAGTTGTTATTTAATGAACTCATTTAAAATTTTAAATGAGTTCATTATTATATTATATAAAAAAGTATTTGTTATATTTACAGAATAATGAATAACATTTTACAATACTTTTTATTTTTTTTTCTGTTTTTTTTTATATCTACAAATGCGCAAAAAATACTTAAAATTCAGATTGATAGTATTAAAAAAAACGAATCTAATAAAGAAAAAATACATTTATTAACTAATTTATTACAACAACAAGATACTTTAAAGCAAGCTAAAGAATTGGGCTATCTGTACCATAATCTTGGATTAGTTTATAGGCAGTCTAAAAAAATAAAAAAAGCTATTTCACTTTTAAAAAAAGCTGTTTTTATATATAATAAACATAATACTAACACAATAAACCAAAGTCGAGTTTTGCTAATATTATGCTATGAGGAGATAGGAAATATCAACTTAGAAAATAAAATGTTAGTAGAAATTATTAATGACAATAGAAAAGATATTTCTACGTCATACGCGTACAAAAAATTAGCATTGCTAAAAATTGGCAAAGGGGATTATCATACTGCATTCAAATATCTAAATATCCTTTTATCTAATAAAGCACTTACAAAAAACATAACAGATGAATTAACTATTCGCTTTATGTTTATTGAAATTTATGCCAAAATGTATGAATCTATTTCTGATGTTAATAAAAACAATAACGATTTAGAAATTGTTAAACTACACCAAACAATAATTGAAAAAAAAATATCAATTTCTAGGTTTAATAAAGAATACTTATATCCTATGTATAATAATATAGGTATAATTTATGATGCCAATAAAAATTACAACCAAGCATTAAAACTATACAATAAAGCATATAACCATTATTTACAAAAAAAGGATACTGTCCGTTTTGTATATGGCGCAATGAATATTGGCATATTAAATTCTAAATTAAAAAAACATAAAATAGCAAAGAAGTATTATCAAAAAGTTATTAATGAGTCTTTGGATATTGAACAAATTGCAGCTGCTTATAATGCTACGGGCTATTATTCTGATAAATTATCGGTAGATAAAAAAATATTTTATTTCCAAAAAGCTATAAACATAATTTTATCGAAACAATTTAATTCTGAAACATCATTTATCTTACCAAAAATTAAAGAAATAAAAGACACCTCTGCGCCACAAGACATATTAACTTTTCTTATTGATTTAGCTAATCAATATATAAATACATTTAAAGAAAAAAAGGAAAAGCATTATTTGTATAAAGCAAAAGAAACTTTATATCTTATTGATGAGCTAGTTTCATTAATAAGATATGAAAGCAATAGTGAACTATCTAAATTATTTTGGATTCAAAGAGGTGTTAACACGTATATGCTAGGTGTTGAGGTTTGTTACCTGCTAAATAAACCCGATGAGGCCTTCTATTTTATGGAAAAAAACAAAGCTCTATTGTTACAAGAGAATATTAAAAATCTACAAGCAAAATTAGCTTTAGAGATTCCAAAAAAAATAATTGAAAGAGAATATACTTTGCACTACCAACAAATTGAACTAAATAGAAAATTACAGCGTAATCCTAATAATTCAAAAATTAGAGAGTTATATGCCTCCGAAAATAAAACCTATGTTACTTTTATGGATTCTCTAAGGCAAAAATTCCCTAACTATGTAAAGGTAAAAAAGAAAATAAAAACGATTACTTTGTCTAAAGTAATTGAAAAATACACTACCAATACTAACTGTTTTATAGAATATATACTTAATGAAGATAGCGGTTATGGTTTATTTTGCTCTAAAGGTGAAAAAATAGTATTTAAAATTAAAGACGTTAAGAAATTACAAAGTGATTTAACACTATTAAAAAAACTGGCAACAAAATCATTATTAAACAAAGATGAAATTAATTCATATCGAAATTTTGGAAATCTTGTGTTTCATAAATTATTTCCTTTTAAAAATGCATTATCTAAAATTACAGATAAAAAGTTACTAATTGTATCCGATCATACTCTGCAAAATTTAGCTTTTGAAGTTTTACAAACAAGTTTAGAAAAACCTATTTCTGAAAGCTACTTAGTTAATAATACTGAAATTTCATATTTACAATCCTTTTCTGTATTTGAACAAATTATTCAAAAAAAGAATACGCCAAAATATAAAATTTTAGGTGTAGCTCCATATCAATTTCAAATAAATGATCTACCTGAACTAACAGGTTCTGATAAATCTATGAAAGTAATTAAACAATACCAATCTTCTAAAATTTTAACAAAAGATAACAGTACTAAAAATATTTTTTTAAAAGACTTTAATAATTATGAAATTATACATATAAATACGCATGCTGGTCTAGATAGCCTAACAAAAGAACCTTGGATTGCTTTTAGAGATAAAAAATTAACTTTAAACGAAATGTTTGGTATTGAAAACCAAGCGAATCTAGTGATACTTGATGCTTGTAAAACTAACGATGGTAATTTAGCTATTGGCGAAGGTATTATAAACCTATCTAGAGGCTTTTTTTATAATGGTACACAAAGTGTATTAGCTTCTTTATGGAATGTTAATGAAAAGTCTGGTAATACAATTTTAAATTCATTTTACAAAAACCTACAAGAAGGTAAAACAAAATCAAAAGCCTTACAGCTTGCTAAAATACAATATCTAAAAACGCATAAAAATATTGAAATATTACCATATTATTGGGCTGCTTTTACACTTACAGGTAATACAGATAATATAATATTAAATAAAAATAATTTTTATACAGAGCTATTTATAATTGGTATAATATTATTTGTCCTTTTTTATTTTTATAGAAAACAAACTGTTTAGTATATAAACAAAGTGTTTTTCTCTATTAATAATCCATTTATTTTAATTTTTTTTCATTTCACTCATTTTTTTGGGTAATGAATTTCATATCCACACCCATATAGATAGATTGATCTAATGGAGGAAACCTGAAAAGCCAATATAATAGAGTAAGGAAATAAACTTTTAAATTTTTAAATTATGAGAAATAATATATTATTTTTATTTATAGTTAGTTTTTTACTAACGTATAATATTAATGCACAACCGAACTGGATTACAAACTCTATAAATCCAACATCATCTGCCCTAGGAGATGGTCATACTATAACAGGAATTTATTCATTAGCTACTGGAAAAAATAATACTGTAAATGGATCTTATTCTGCTGCTTTTGGATTACAAAATAAAATTTCAGGTAACTATGCTTATACATTTGGTCTAAATAATGAAGCGACTCATTTTTCTTTTGCTGCGGGTAGATATACAAAGGCATCAGCTACTAACTCGTTTGTATTTGGTAAAGGTACTTGGGCAGGTGGCGTATTAGAGAATAATAAGAGCCATTCTTTTCTAATTGGTTTCAAACAAAATGAACCTGGTTTATTTGTTTCAAGAAATAGCACTAATGGCCCTATTGTAGGAATTGGTACCGATACACCACAATCAAGGTTAGATGTAAGACTTGCTGACAAACAACAAGTAATAATACAATCTGAAGTGCCAAATACTTATAGTGGTATCCGTTTTAATCACAGTGATGGCAATCTAAATTGGAATATTAGAGCCTTTAGTAATTTTACTGGTGGTTATGGCAATATCTTAGGAATAACTAGTGCTAACAACACAGGAGATTTTTGGGTACAAGCTAATAAAATACTTTTCGGAGGAGCATTCAATTTTGATAGTTGTACAGATTGTGATGATTACAAGCTATTTGTAAAAAAAGGAATTCGTACAGAAAAAGTAAAAGTAGAAATAGCTTCTGGAATATGGGCTGATTATGTTTTTGATAAAAAATACGATTTAAAATCTATAGATGAAGTTGAAAAATTCATTACTAAAAACGGACACTTACCTAATGTTCCTTCTGCAAAAGAAATTGAAAAAGAAGGGTTAGATTTAGGTAAAATGGATGCTAAACTATTAGAAAAAATAGAAGAGTTAACGCTTTATGTGATAGAGCTTAAAAAAGAGATCGATAACTTAAAAATTAATAATGATGAAAATCAAAAATAAAATATTACAACTATTGTTATTTTTAGGTTTAATATCATACGGACAAAGTAATTTAATCCATAATGCGTTATTAGAGCAACCTATAAATAATGCCACTCCATTCTATAAAGGATTGGTTGATAATTATACTCCAAAAGGATATTATTATTCAGGAGGATGGCACACTGTAGATTATGGAGAACAAGAAGGTTTATCTGTATGGGAAAGTCGTATTAATCCTAAAACTACTATTTTAACTGAACCTGGAGAATCACCTGAGAAAGTTCAATTATTACTTCATTCTCCAGATTGGTTTATGGTAAATAAATTTGGAGGAGTTGATAAAATTAGAGAAACAGAGTCTGGAGCAGATGTTATGCCATTTTCAGGAATGGGATATGTGGGTATGGGACCAGGAGAATTAATGCAACAAAAGTTCTTTGTCTCTAATAAATTTGAAGAAAGCGAAAGCTATACATTAAATTTTTATATACGAACTATTGATAATCCTGCACGCGATTGGTCAACAGGCTTAGATTTAAAAGTTTATTTTAGAAAATCTAAAATGAAATATTCTATTGGAGCAAACCAACTAAATAACAGATGTGATCCAACAAAATACTACAACAAACAAAGTTTAAGTAATACAATTAGTATTATTGATAAGCCAATTGATTTGGCTAACTATCCAACTGGTCAATGGTACCAAGTAACTGTAGAGTTCATTGCTCCAGCAGATAGCTATGATTGGATTGTAATTGAAACTGAATCTAGTAACTTATGTGATGGACCATATTTATTATTAGATGATTTTAGTTTGAAAAAAACATGCGAAGTTTCAAGTTGTAGTAGAACATCTGGAGAAGTTTTTCCTCATCATAATGGCTTTGTATCTAGTACTATTCCTTTATCTATTGATAATTTAGATAATGCATCTAATGTTACTCTAGAAATAAAAACTATATCTGGAGCAGCAATTTGGAATTATAGTGTGATGTGCACCAATGGAATTCAAGATACTATTTTTTGGGATGGTCGGAATATGTCTGGTAGCTCTGTAGCAAATGCATCCTACTTATTAAAAACAACATATACAAATGATTGTGGTACGGAGTCAAAAACTTCTATAATTATTAAAACAGGAAATCATCCTTCAATTACTAATAATATCATTTGTAATTCCTCTGGAGTTGAAACACCAATATCATGCTGTGTTTATGAACCTGATTTGATAATAGATAACATCACACTTCCTGGAATAGGTCTTTTAAATTATGAAGTAATAAACTCAATTAAAGTTGCTCCAGCATATAATGTAATTGTTACAAGTAATGCAACCGTTGAAATGAGAGCTGGTACTGAAATTTTATTAAACCCTGGTTTTTCAACATTAATGGGAGCAAAGTATTTTGCTGAAATTGTACCTTGTCCAAAATCAAACAAATCTGTTATTATCAAAGGAAGAAATCTTGTTCAAGAAACTAATATTGATGAAAATTTAGACGAAAAGGCAGTTAGTACAATCTCGCCAAACCCAACAACAGATATTTCAACCTTATTAATTAATAATTTTAAAAATGGAAATACTTATGAAATTAACATTTATAATATTCAAGGGCAATTAGTAAAATCTCTTAAATCAAAGAATAAAAAATTACAATTAAATCTTAGTGGGTTTAACAATGGATTATATTTTATAAAAGTTTTTGATGGTGTAAAAACAGAAACCATTAAATTAATAAAACGATAATAATCTAATATATAACTATAATAATGAGGCTGTAAAAAAAACTCTAAAACAGGTCAAGAGTAAAATTGAGAATAGTATGTTAAAAAAATCTCAAAACTCGTATGACAATTAATATAAAACTCCCGTTTTGAGCAGCCTTATTTATTACAACTAGTCTTAAATAATTTATAAAAGATATTTTAACTCTTAAGATCAAATATTTAGATCTTATAAACAAAACCTCCTGAATTTTAAAAATTTAGGAGGTTTTGTTATTTAAAATAATTGTTATAATTAACTACTCAAACTTTTTAAGACCAGCATTTACAATATCAATTAATGCTTGTTTGTTACTAGACGTTAAGTTACCTTTTAACGAAATAACTTGTCCCAACATTTGCTTTACAATTTTATCTACGCCGTATTGCTTGTATTTAAGACCATTACTCACAAAATCATCAACCATTACCTTTGTTGCTTCTAAATTATCACTTGCACCTACTAACTGAAATGCTTTTTGATATAACAATTGCTTGTCTTTAGATTTTGACATAAACATTCCTTGTAAAATATTTTTTGCAATAAATGGATATTGACTTTCATCCTTTTCATTTACATAAATAGTTACTAATGCATCCTTCATGCTTTCTTTTGCATGCTTATCTGTTATTGTTTTTGCAATTGCTAATGCTTTTGCTTTATCTAATCCATAAATTGCTTCAAGAGCATTTTTCTTTACGGAATATGATTTACTTTGCATTGCAGTTTCAAATAACGAAACATCCTTCCCTATTTTTGATAATGATTTTAATGCTGCTGCTTTAACCAACGTTCTTGAATCGTTTTTTGCTAAATTTAATACTTTAGTTTTTGCTTTTTTAAACTTTTTATCGGATAAATCTATATTTTCAAGAGCCATAATTCGCAATCCATAATAAGAATCATCTAATGCGCTTACTAAAGTAGCAACTGCTTCCTTATTATCTGTAAAACCA
>Ga0256840_1001868_pt1 | contig 19088 bp, 18 predicted proteins | sample 355202metaG_FD_185969 | JGI IMG/M metagenome (GOLD analysis project Ga0256840, IMG submission 185969) | Hydrothermal vent microbial communities from Mid Atlantic Ridge, Atlantic Ocean - 355-202 | ecosystem: Environmental > Aquatic > Marine > Hydrothermal vents | place: Atlantic Ocean: Mid...
CGCTAAATGTTTGATTGAGTGCCCACTCATAAATTCTAGGATTTCAAACACTTCTCTATCAAAGTGTTCTAATACTTTTGCCACTACATAGGCAATCAAAACTGCAACAATATAGCGTTGCCCTGTATAAGGGTGATGAATAAAGCCATAAAATCAGTGGAATTATAATCACGGGTAGAAATTGCACGAGAATGTAAGGGCGTAAGTCCCCTGTACCGTTTGATTCCGTTACAAACCAATAAATCACACTTAAAAAACCAATAATTAATAATGGGTAAAGTGAGCGTTTAGCCAATTTTATTGAGATATTCTCACCGAGAATTGCTGTGAAAAAAGCCATAAATGAAATAGTCATTGGTATTCTATCCCAGACTAATGAAGCATTATTTGGGTTCCAATGATAATAAGATGAACCGAAACCTGTGAAAATTAAACCAACAAAAAAAATACTGTAATTGGAACTGAGCTCCGTAAGACTTCCGTGTAGCTTTTGTTTTAGAATAGCAACTAAACCTATAATCCCTACCATCACGAAAGGTAAATTGGAGATAACATTCCAAAAGTTAGGTATAAAGAAAAGTGCATTTTGATCAGCAAACTGATGATAATCCTGATCTTGTGGGATAGGCTGAATAAAGAAAATTGCAAAAAATAAAGCCAATACAATGCCTATTAGCAATAATTGCCTTTTAGATTCCAAGTTAAATCTTACCTTTGACCTAATCACTTAACTACTCACTTCTGTATTGGCAAATTAACCTGAGTAGATAGTCGCTTCACCCACAAAGCCGTCCCACCTGCGACCCCAACAGGCATCACGAAAAAGTTTACCACAGGTATCATCATCAACACGGTAAGCGTGCCACCAAAGCCAAGCGCGAGCGCCCTATTTTTGCGTAATAAACTCAATTCATCTTTAAAAAACAATTCGTGATTACCCATTGCAAAGTCTGTGTATTGTAAAGACAACATCCAAGCACCATAGGCAATCCAAGCAAAGGGAGCGATTAGGTTTACAACAGGAATCACACTGATTATTAGTAAGACTGGCAACCATTTAAGCATATAAAGCACTTTCTTTAATTCACTTAACATGGTTTTACCAATCGTACCTGCCAGTGCTTTATAACCACGGAATTCTGACACAGGCAAACCATTGAGTTTTTGTTCAACACGTTCTGCCAAGAGAGAGTTAAACGGGGATGCCAACAAGTTTGCCACGATAGTGAAGGTGTAATAAACGGCAATAAAGATCATAGCGGCAAAAAATGGCCATAGTAAATATTCTAACCATGAAAGCCAGCTAGGTAACCAGCCCAACATTTTATCCATTAAACTATCAAATTGTGATTTTGCTAGCCAAATGCCAAGCGAAAAAACGATGATATTAATGAGTAATGGCACTACAACAAATGGACGAATCCCTTTTTGTAACACTAATGAAAAACCACTAAAGGCAAAGCCTATACCTTTGAAGAAACTACTGATCATTCTTAGAATATCCTTTCATTGCTAATAAAGCCGAGCCATAAGCAGCATCGGTTTGCATAGGTGTCATCATATCAATTTTCAATTGATTATTACCGAAAATATTTCTACGAATTTTTGTCCACGCGGTATTTTTACTGCCACCACCAACACTGCGTATAGATGTAATTTTGGGCGCACCTAGTTCTATAAGTTTTTGATAGCCTTGTACTTCTATATCAGCAATCCCTTCTAATATGCCATGAAAGAATTTTTGGTCTGACTCTGGTCTTGGTAAAAGCATTGCAAGCTTGTTTGTATCTGCAATAGGAAAGCGTTCTCCCTTTTTAACTAATGGGTAGTAGTTAAGGTTAGTGGGTTTATCAGGTGATAACTGGCTTGTCATTTCATCAATCTGATTTTGTGTGAAGTATTGTTGGAGTACTTTGGCTCCCGAATTAGACGCTCCACCTACTAGCCATTTATCTTGTAGGCGGTGGGAATAAACCCCATGTTCTGATGAGAATATTGGTTTATCAGAAATTAACTTTAAAACAAGAGTACTCCCCAATGAAGTCACTGCATCCCCTATTTTGGTTGCGCCGGTTGCGATAAAAGCGGCAATACTGTCTGTCGTGCCTGTAACTAATTGTAAGCTTTCAGGTAAGCGTAAATCTTCAGAAAGTTGCGGGCTAATCGTCGCTACGGAAGTCCCTGCGGGATAAACTTTGGGTAGTAGTGAACGAGGGATGGCAATCTCTTCAAACTCATTAGGCCAGCATTGATTGATCACATCATAACCAAGTTTTAGGCAGTTATTCTCATCACTCACGGCATAGTTATTACTTAATTTCCCTAATATATAGTCTGCTTGGTGTGAAATATGTATTTTATTAGACCACCCCCCCCCTTTTTCGATGATTTGTATTTTATGATGCTTTAACAACCATAATACACGGGCCAATGACCCTGATGCACCCTGCCCTCCATTATTGGCAGGTAATATTTCTTTAATTATTTTAGCTTCTTCAGTGGCGCGCAAATCGTGATACATCAATGCCCTTGTTATCGGATTTCCGCTATCATCAACTAATAACACCGTTCCTGATGTTCCATCAACAGCTATTGATTGAAGATTTGATTTTATCTCTGGGGCTAGGTTTTTGAGTAGTGCTTGAACAGTTTGCCACCAAAGTTTTGGGGATTGCTCATCAGGATTTGAATATGACATCGTGTTACTGTGATGAAGTTTTTTATCCTCATCAATAATCATTAATCGACAACCTGACGTGCCTAGATCAATACCCGCAAATAGTTTTTTCATGTTTTTTTAGCAAATCCTCACTTGCTTCCTTCGCATTCGATAACTAAGATTCGGGCTTCACCCTTTGGGTAAGCAACGTGTTCTGTACCAACCGTTGCATGAAACATATCGCCAACTTCAAGTGTTGAAATGAGAGTTTCTGAACCCTTTTTATAGTGCATATCCACCACACCATCTAGTACGACAAAAACTTCTTCGCCATCATTGATATGCCATTCATAAGGTTGGTCGCTCCAGTGTAAACGTGTGCTGATACCATTCATGCTGGCAATATCGAGCGCATCCCATGCTTTATTAGCTGTGAATTTTTTACTTCTAATAATATTGGGCATATCTTATCTCTTTGTTATCTCTTTGCTATTTTTTCGAGTACATAGATGGACTCTTTAACTTCTTCCATGCGTGTATCGAGCATATCCAATGAATCTTTAATACCACGATTATAAAAGTATGGACCAACTTCTTCGCTGAAAAAGTCTAATAAAAACTCAGCATCGAAATTCCCAATCTCAAGATCAAGCTCTTCGTATAGGTACATTTTTATTTTTGGGATCAGTGTTTCTTTTTCTTCTTTGGTGAACTTGATATCAGACATGACTAAACCTTTATTTAAACCTAAACTAGACCTCCAAAACAAAACCCTGCCAGCGCTGATCATACTTTGCGCCTAAGCTTTTATAAAATGATTGGGCTGGAATATTATCACTTAGCACATCCCATTTCATTCGCCCACAGCCTTTTTCTTTAGCATCTTTAATAGCGTACTTCATAAGTTGTTTTCCTATGCTTTTACCCCGTGATTTTTTGTTCACATACAGTTCTTTAATAAATAAAGTTGGTTTTAAATTGTAGGTGAATGGAATCATGTAATAAACCAAATATCCTTGTAACTCTTGTGAACTCCTTGATGAACTTTGCTCAGCCACTATCGCAGTAAAGGTAGGATGACTTGAAAAGCCATGCTCAAATAAATCTTGTTCTGTTACGGCAAAGTCATCAATATATTCTTCAAATATGGCTAACTTTTTCATTAATTCTAAAAGCACAGCACAATCTTCTTTTACTGCGTGACGAATATTCATTTTACGATTCCTTGGAAATTACAGGCGATGTTACAGGTTTTATACAGACATCACCAAATCAAAACCTTCGTCAATCCAACCTGTCACGCCTCCAATCATTTTTTTAACAGGGCGACCAAGCTTTGCCAAATGTACTGCTGCTTTATCAGCACCATTACAATGTGGGCCAGCACAATAAACAACAAATAATGTATCAGCAGGATATTGTCCCAAAGCAGGTTCTTTGACCTTCCAATTGGGTAAGTTTACAGATTCAGGTAAGTGACCCTTTTCAAAGGATTCTTCGCCTCGAACATCTAAAAGCACAAAATCTTGCCTATTATTACTGATGGCATGATTTACATCCCAACAATCTGTTTCGTTGGCGAGTAGGTTCTCAAAGTGCGCAAGTGCGGACTTTGAATCTGCGGCAGGAATTCTTGATACGGCTGATGACATGATTTTTCTCCTGTTTAACTTCTAAGGGGTTTATAAATAACAGTTTTACTTGCGGGATCGATAATCAAACACTTTGCTGGTCTTATAGGACGAATAACAAAATCCCCACCACAATTTGGACAGACTCCTTTTAGTATATGATCAACACAGTCACCGCAAAAGGTACATTCGTAACTACAGATTCTCGCATTATTCGATTCTGGTGGTAGTAATTTATTACAATTTTCACAACTGGGTCTGAGTTCTAACATATATTCTGTCTTTAATTTTGTATCGAATAACGATTCTACCGAAGAATAAAAAATCATCTATTGGCTTAAAAGCCATAATTAGATAATATCAAGCCATGTCTAGTAAACGTGTTGCCATACTAACTTATCCGAATCTCTGTACCTTTGAATTTAGTTGTGCCATTGAGCTGTTTGCTTTACCTCGCCCTGATTTTAAAAACTGGTATCAAACTGATGTTATCGCGTTGCAATCTGAAGCGGTAACCGCAACAGGTGGCTTTCAGGTAACTACTAATCATACTTTTAATAAAAAGGATGGTTTCAAACATTATGACATGGCAGTGATTGCAGGTTGGAGCGGCATTGATGTTGATGTACCTGAAGCGTTAGTGCATGCACTTCTGCATTTTCATCAAACAGGAGGCACCATTGTTTCATTTTGCTCAGGTGCTTTTGTGCTTGCTGCTACAGGCTTACTCGATAATAAATCAGCCACTACACACTGGCGTTATGAAAATACGTTTAAATCTAAATTCCCAAATATTAATTTTCAAGCTAATGTTCTTTTCACTGAAGAAGAACGGCTTTATACCTCAGCTGGCAGTGCTTCTGCACTTGATCTAGGGCTTCATATTATTCGTAAAGATTACGGCGCGAGTATCAGTAATGAAGTCGCCAAGCGTTTAGTTGTTTCACCGCAGCGTGAAGGTGGACAAGCGCAATACGCAAACCAAACCGTGTTAGTAAAACCAGATCATTTGAGTAGCAGTATGCAATGGGCCGTTGATAATTTACACAAACCTATTACGATAAGCCAAATGGCAGATCGTGCTTATCTCTCTCGTAGAAGCTTTGACCGACACTTTCGTAATAGTTTAGGTATTAGTCCTAAAGAATGGTTAACACGCCAACGTATCAATTTTGCACGTGAACTTTTAGAAAGCTCACAAATTGGTATCGATCAAGTTGCAGAACAAAGTGGCTTTGGGTCAGCGATGAATTTACGTCATCACTTTGGGCAAGTTTTGGGAGTTTCACCTAGTCACTATCGACGACAGTTTTTACAAGCTTAGGATATTTGAAAAATAAGATTCGTAGTAAAAATGCGATCAATAATACAAAGAGAGAAAGGAAGCTACCTGTAACAATGGTGGTACTAAAAATAGGCAGGAAACTTTTATGTGCAATACCCGATGAGGGTAAATTAAAAAATGAGCCTGTGATCTCCAATGCTAAAGAACCACTGATCATGGGTAGCATTGGGTATAACGAAAACAACCCAGTAGTAACAACGGCTATAAATAGTGCCTTACGCCATACGTTTCTCTTAGTTCTCAATAAGTGTTCATCTAGTTTTACATAAAACAAAATAAAAGAAATAATGCCAGCAATAACCCCTGAGGCACCCCCGATGGTCTTCATAAAATCAAACGCGAAAATCATACAAAAAATAGCGTTGAAACAAACAATTAAAGTCCATTTAATATAAATATTCATTGCTTATATTCCTCTAAATAAGAGCAACTATTACAACAGTAAAAATTGCAATTAGAGTGGTATAAGGTGCAGATTTTATGCAAATAGATGAAATATTACTTTTCTTTAGGATTAGAACTCTTTAACCGTAGTGCATTTAAAACCACTAACAACGAGCTCATTGACATACCAATTGCCGCCATCCAAGGTGTTACCCAACCCATTGCAGCTAATGGTATCGCAACCACATTATAAATAATCGCCCATGCAAAATTTTGATGGATAATGGTTTGCATTCGTTTAGCTAATTTTATCGATGATGGCAAATGACTAAGATTTTCTGACAATAAAATCATATCTGCACTGGCTTGTGCAAGTTGTGAACCACTGCCCATAGCGATTGAAACATCTGCTGCTGCTAGTACCGGCGCATCGTTGACACCATCGCCAATCATTGCGACAACATCACCATTGGCTTGTAGCTTTTGTACTGTTTCTAACTTGTCTGCGGGTAATAGTTCTGCGTTTGTTTGATCGCTCTCAATTCCAAGAATTTGAGATACTGCTTGCACGGCTTGTTGGTTATCCCCGCTCAGTAAGCTAACTTTGATTCCAACAGATTTTAGTTTATCTATTGCTTCTTTTGCCTCTACACGTATTTCATCTTGAAGGTAAAAGACGGCAAGCCATTCATTTCTTCTACCTAAATAAACGGCTGTGCTTGAATGATTTTGTTCTGGTTCAAGGGTAAGTTTGCCCGCAAGTTCCTCCACATATTTCTTTGTGCCAATTCGAATGCGTTTATTATCAAGCTTACCTTCAACACCACGCCCAGATTCTGCGTTAATTTGCACTAAACTTTCAGGTGTTGATGTAAGTTTTTGTATGGCTTTTGCAATGGGGTGTTCTGATGAGATTTCCAAACCTGCAGCTAATGCTTCGCACTCTGATCTTGTTTTATCACCAAGTACTAAAGTGTTGATAACTTTTAAGCGACCATGCGTTAATGTGCCCGTTTTATCAAAAATCACATGAGTAACTTTGGCAAGCGTTTCTAATGCATGACCACGAGTGGCTAATACGCCCTGCTCTGTTAAATTACCGGTGGCAGCTGTTAGTGCTGCTGGTGTTGCTAAAGAAAGCGCGCAGGGGCATGTTATTACCAATACGGATAAAGCGACCCAGAAAGCACGTGATGGGTCAATAAACCACCACGCTGAAAACACGGCTACGGCAATCACCAATAATAATATAACAAACAACCCAGCACTGCGGTCTGCAAACTTTGCTAAATTTGGTTTTTCACTTTGTGCTCGATCTAATAAACGAATGATTGATGACAATAGGGTGCTATCGCCCAACTTATCAACTCGCATGGTGAGTGGGCTTTCAACATTGACTGAGCCACCAATTAATTCATCTCCCACTGTTTTTAATCGTGGAAGATTCTCACCCGTTAGTAATGATTCATTGGTGCTACTCGTCCCCTCTACAACCGAACCATCAGCAGGAATTATTTCTCCAGGTTTTACCAAAACGCGATCACCTAAGGCTAACTCACTGGCTGGAACTACCGTATGAATATTTTTACCCTTATCGTCAATAGCTATTCGTGTGGCTGTTTGAGGGAGTAACCTGACTAAAGCATCTGCCACTTGCCCTGCTTTGTGGCGAGCGCCCATTTCTAAGAATCGACCCAGTAATAAAAAGAAAGTGAACATCACAACCGAATCAAAATAAACCTCGCCCGTGTTAGTCACCGTTGCCCAAACACTGGCTATATAGGCACTACCAACTGCAAGTGAGACGGGGACATCCATGCCAAAAACGCCCCGTTTTAAATCTCGCCATGCTGAGGTGAAAAATATTCGTGATGAATACAACACCACAGGTGTCGTGATAATTAAACTAATCCAACGCAAAAAGTCACGCATAGATTCTGTCATATCAGAATTTTCACCTAGATAAATAGCAATCGCTGGCATCATCACTTGCATCATGCCCATGCCTGCGAGTGCTATGCGTCTGAGTGCCGCTGATTTTTCTTTTTGATGAATTGCATCTAATCTTGCGGGGTCAAAAGGGTGGGCGCTGTAGCCCGTATTTGCAATGGCTTGTAGCACATCGCTTAATTTGATTTTATCATTATCCCATTTAAGGCTGGCGCGATGGGTTGAATAATTGACGCGAAAGTCTATGACACCTTCAAGCTGTTTTACATTTCGTTCATTAAGCCAAACACAAGCTGCGCAGACGATGCCTTCTAGAATTAAGGATGCTTCACGTATTGAACCATCTGTGTTCTGCACAAAACTTTGTTGCAAGGCATCATTATCATAGATTTGAAGCTCTGCGGGGATGAGGTCAGAGGGCTTAGTCGATTTTGTGGTGCGATGTTTATAAAAGTCGGTTAAACCATTATCAACAATGACCTGCGCCACTGATTGACAACCCATACAACACATTACTTGATCAGCATTGTCTATTTTTACAGTGTAGGAAGAGCCTTTAGGTACGGGCAAGCCACAATGGAAGCAATCTTGAGACATTTTTAGGCTTTATTTCGTACAAATCATCGAAAAGCAGGGGGGGGTGGCTTATAAATAGGCCTCTAAAAGCCTTAATTATAGGGTCACCCCCCCTCTTTTTCGATGATTTGTAATTTATTTTGAATGAATATGAAGTGTTTTTAGCGTGCTCGCTTTTCATCAACATCTGGTTCACCATCAATACACTCTGGGGTATGAAGCTTACCATCAACCATGGTAGAAATTTCTGTTTCGCCTTTGACTTCATGATCGTTACCATTTTTGATGACATGAATTTTCATCATCCAGCAACCTGCAAGCGGGAGATTCACTTCTGTTGTATAAATTCCCTTACCTTCTTCTTTCATGGTGTAATGTATATCTACTTTTCTATCTGATGATCTGCGAAATTCAACGGTAGTCGCTGCACCCATAATTGGGTTGCCATATTTGTCATTGGCGGATAAACGAAAAACCACATCCGTATTCATTAAAGGTTTTGGCTTTACCCATCCACCTCCAATCTTCCAACCTCGTTGTCGTTGGGCTTTTAGCTTGATCACATATTTATCAAACTGCTTTTCTTCATCTTGCAAGTTATTAGAAACTGCCCCCGTAAATTGAGAACTAATATTTTCGCTAATCTCCTTGCTGGCAGGTTTTGGTAATAATAACTTTGATAAACCACTTTCTAATCCACCGGTAGCTGATGAAATAATAAAACTATCAACCGTAGCTAATACAATAAAAAAGACGATGATCATGCCTGGAATCCAATGCATCCCTTTTTTTACACTATCTTCACCTTCAAGATGGCGGCGCTCAGCATGAACGCCTGTGATAATCCCTAAACCGTAGGGAATCATCATAAAGAAGGCAAAATGAATCGCGAATACATCAATGCCAGCCCAATGAGTAATGGCTAGTGGCATATAAATGAGTAACATCAACGCGGCAGTTGCCAAAGATGACATTTTTCCGCTCCAATGTATTACTTTGTAAAATACAAAGAAGAGGAAAAAGGCGAGCAAAGAGCCAACACCTAAGGTGAGTACTAGATTGTAATTTTGCATAGTAAAGTTATCTCTTAGTAATAATAATTACGGGCTTATAAATTGGCTATCTATGTAGATAGGTTCTTTTAATTCGCCTTTTGTTGGCGTTAGCACAAACTGAAAGGAGGTGTTTTGGGTTTTGCTGTCTGCACGGCTTCTTTTAACTTTTACCACAATACGCTGTTTTTCGTCTGGCTTTAAGTAAACATCTTTAATTTCGCCCATATCCATCACCGCACCCGTAAGGTCTTTTAGTGATACATCAAAACTTGCATCGTACATTGATTTATTATCAACTTTTAGAACATAGCGATTTAAAATACGACCATCTGACATTGTTACATACAACGGGCTACGTATTTGTCTTGCCGTACCTTCTATGATCTTCTTACCACTCATACTCCATATTAAGAAGGCAATCGCACCTAATGTTGCTATGCCATAACCAAGCGTTCTTAATTTAAAGAAGTGTGTTTTACCGTGCTCAAGACCATTTTCAGATTCATAACGAATAAGACCTCTATCCCATCCGCGTGCATCCATAATGGTATCGCAAGCATCTACACACAAACCACATTGAATACAGGCGTATTGCATGCCATCACGAATATCGATACCGACTGGGCACACTTGTACACATAGACCACAATCTACGCAGTCGCCGACTCCCGCTTGTTTGCGAGCTTCTTGGGTTTTCAGTAATTTAACAGGTTTCGCTCTGCCTTGTGTGCCTTCGCCTCTTTCTGGGTCGTAGGTGGGAATTAGTGTATCTTTGTCAATCATCACACTTTGGAAACGTGAGTACGGACAAACGTGCTGGCAGACTTTTTCACGCATTAAACCTGCGGCTAGATATGTGGTGGCCATTAATCCAAAGGTAGAAAAATAAGCGATTGAGGGAGCATTACCTGTAAAGAAATCAACGATAAGTTCTGGCGCATAGCCCCAGTAGAGTATAAATGATAATCCTGTCCAGAAAGCTAAAAATAGCCAGATGAAATGCGTTGAACCTTTTTTGATGATTTTTTCAACATTCCACTTCTGTTTATCCAAACGAATACGTTTTACACGATCTCCCTGAATTAACTTTTCAATCGAGCGAAAAGCATCAGTCCAAAGTGTTTGAAAACAAAAGTAACCACAAAAGGCGCGCCCTACTAAGGCAGTTGAAAAGAAAAGTAGTACTGCTGCCAAAAATAACAAAGCTGCAAGCCAGAATATATCTTGAGCATGAATAACCATGTCAAAGATATAAAATTTCCTAGCCGTCATATCAAACAATATGGCTTGATCTTGCCCGACTGGACGATCCCATGGAATCCAAGGCAGGATAAAATAGACGATATAAGCTAGATAGAGAGTTACTGACTTAAAAAGACGATAACGCCCCTTAACAGAACGAGGATGAATCGTGACAGATTCTGCAACCACTGGAATAGGAAAATCACTCATACCAATACTCTCTTAGTAGAACTTAAAAATTACTATGATTTAATTGTAGTCTCTAACTTAGCGCCAACAAATGCTAATTATCAATTCACAAAAACAAAAATGGTCGGATAAACCGACCATTTTTGGAACTTCAAATTTAATGATATTAATTAGCACTTAAGAGTTTAAGGTAAGCTACTAATACTTTAATTTCATCATTTGATAAGCGTGACTCCCAAGCGGGCATTTCACGTTTAAAACCATTTGCAATAATAGTTTTAACAGCGGCAACTTTAGCCTTCGCATCTACAGCTGCAGGTACATCTGCCTGCGTCCATATTTTATCTGTTAAGTTTGCAGAGCCTAACGCTTTCATGCCAATACCTGTAGGCATGTGGCAACCAGAACAACCTTTGGTATTAAATAACTTCTTACCGTGTTCTGCTGCGGCACTATCAACACTTTCACCTGAAAGGCTAAGTACGTAGTTTGCAGTTTGTGCAATTTCAGCATCAGTCATACTTGCTTTGTGGGCAGGCATATTACCCTTACGACCTTTACGAATGGTTAATTCAATATCTGCACTATCAGCGCCCCATAACCATGCATCATCAATAAGATTAGGATAATGACCGATAACACCTTGACCACCGGCTTGATGACAAGCAGCACAATAATCACCAAAAATACCTTTACCATAAGCCAATACAAACTGACTTTGTTGTGGGTCTTTAATAACAGAGGCTAAAGGGGTAGCTGCTACTGTTTTTACCATTTCTTGACGCTTCAGCTCATTGGGATCATTTTGCATTTCATGCGCTAATAAAGCACGAGTATTCCAATGAGTAGTAATTTCCTCGCCTCCACCAACGATTCTTTTACCATCTTTAATGATATCTGCTTTATATGTTAGCTCAGCTGTACCTTTGAGATAGCCTTTTTCGGCAAGACCCGTTGGCCAACTTGGATACATTATAAAATAAGCAATTGTAAATACAATAGTTCCGTAAAAAGCCCATAACCACCATGTAGGAATCGGGTTATTAAACTCCATCAACGTATCATCCCACACGTGCCCTGTAGTTTCTGCACCTGTTAGTGGATCTTTAATTACTTCATGTTTAACTTTTTGCTTTGTAACCTTGTCTATATCAGCCATTATTTCTTCTCACCTGCTGTATTGGAATTTGTTCCTTTCTTGTGACTCTGATTTGGAATCATGTCGTTGTCATCATCAAGAAATGGGATATTACGATATGTTTCGAAACGTTTACTACGTTTTTTGCTACCGTAAACGTAAATCAAAATTGCAGTAAAGGTTGCCACGAAAATAACCAGCGTAACGCTTTTGTTATTTGCCATGACCATAAACCATTCAAAAATATCATTTAGCATATCTGTACCTTAGCTATGTTTATTAGCGAGTTGCTTATCTAAACTTAATGAATTCAGCTTCATCGTGCTTACTGAAATCAATCATCGTTCCTAGAATTTGTAAGTAAGCAACTAAAGCATCCATCTCACTTAATTTATCAGGATTGCCATCAAAGTTACCCAGTTTGGCATCCTTCATTAAATTCTTTTCAGACATATTAATATCCAATTTTTTTGCAACATCTTCACCAAACTGTTCAACATTAGCATCGTATTCGATTTTAGTTAATGAGTAAGGAACACCTACTTTCTTAAGTGTTTTCATCTTTGCAGTTAAATCTGATATATCTAAATCTGTATCTTGCAGCCAAGGGTAATTTGGCATGATTGACTCTGGAACAACAGACCGAGGAGCGATTAAATGCTTAGTGTGCCACGCACTTGAATATTTACCACCTACACGTGCAAGGTCAGGCCCACGTCGCATTGAGCCCCATTGGAATGGGTGATCATATTGAGATTCTGCCGCTAATGAATAATGCCCATAACGTAAAGCTTCATCTCTAAAGGGACGAATCATTTGTGAATGACAAGTGTAACAACCTTCACGTGTGTATATATCACGCCCTAATTGCTCTAATCCTGTATAAGGGCGTACAGCATCCTTACCATCAGCATTTTTAACATCTTCTACAGTACCTTCGATATAAAATAGAGGTACGATCTCTACAAGACCACCAATACTGATCGCTGCGAGTGTTAAAACAATTAGCAACGCTGCATTAGTTTCTATACTTTCATGTTTCATCATAGCTAGTTCTCCTTATGCCTTCGCTGTTGCAGAAGCAAGTTTTTCAACAGGGTTACGTTTAGCGTGTGCAATCGTCATCCAAACGTTGTAAATCATAAAGAGCATACCCGTTACAATGAACATACCAGCAATTGCACGTGCAACTAATGGACCATGCATAAAGGCAACAGTTTCTATGAAGCTATAGGCCAAATTTCCGTACTCATCAAAGGCTCGAAGCATTAAGCCTTGGCCAATACCTGACACCCAAAGTGCAGTGATATATAACAGGATACCAATTGTCATAAGGAAGAAGTGAATGTATATCATTTTCACACTGTAAATTGTTGTATTCCAAATCCTAGGAATCATGTGGTAGAAAGAACCAAATGTAACCATTGCAACCCAACCCAATGCACCAGAATGTACGTGACCAACTGTCCAGTCTGTGTAATGAGATAATGCATTTACACTTTTAAGTGCCATCATAGGGCCTTCAAACGTAGACATACCGTAGAAAGACAATGATGTGATTAAGAACATCATGATTGGATCTGAACGTAACTTATCCCATGCGCCTGATAGCGTCATGATTCCGTTAATCATTCCACCCCATGACGGCATTAATAACATAATTGAGAATGCAGCAGCTAGAGATGAAGTCCAATCAGGGATTGCCGTCCAATGTAAATGGTGAGTTCCTACCCACATATACATAAAGCTTAGCGCCCAGAAATGAATGATTGAAAGGCGGTAAGAATAAACAGGACGACCTGCTTGCTTAGGTACAAAGTAATACATCATTCCTAAGAACGCAGCAGTAAGGAAGAAACCTACCGCATTATGACCGTACCACCATTGCACCATTGCATCCTGCGCACCTGAGAATAAACTATATGATTTAGTGCCAAAGAAGCTTACTGGCACTGCAAGGTTGTTAAAGATGTGAAGTAATGCAACTGCTAATATAAAGCTAACAAAGAACCAGTTCGCAACGTAAATGTGTGGTTGATTACGTCTTAGAAGAGTCATTACATAAACAAGGAAGTATACAACCCAAACGACTAAGATAATTAAATCTACATACCACTCTGGCTCTGCATATTCTCTACCACCTGTTATGCCCATCATATAACCTATACCAGCTAAAGTAATTGCAAGATTCCATCCCCAGAAGGTGAAGTTGGCAAAACCAGTTCCCCAAAGTCGCGTTTGACAGGTACGTTGCACAATATAATATGATGTTGCGAACAGTGCATTACCACCAAAACCAAAGATAACTCCACTGGTATGTAACGGACGTAAACGACCAAACGTGATCTGAGCTATATCAAAGTTCAGAAATGGCCAAGCCAATTCCGATGCGATATAAGTGCCTGCAGTCATACCTGCAAAGCCCCAGAAGATTGCCATGAGCGCGAATTTCTTCACAATATCATAGTTGTACTGTTCATTAGGGCTAACTATGGGGCTAGTTGCTGTACTTGCCATTCTAAAAACCTCAACATAAAAAATCGGGACTAAATGCTTTATTCAGTATGTATATATAATAGTCTAGCTATCAATCTAAACCACAACTACATTAGCATTCTCTAATTATTGATTGGGAGGATACATGAAACTCAAACTGAAATAAAACTGAATATCTATCGTAAGAGCACTTATTTCATATAAATTCAGTTCATTATTAAAAAAACTGACCTACATCAAACGAATAGATTCGGAAACATCATTTAGCTAACAGTCTATAGGGAACTTAATTACATTAATGAAGTATAAGTTACTTTGATTTTCAATTAAGATAACGTATAAAGCGCCCCTACTTTTGAAATTAATAACCATGAATATCACTCAAAAAATCAATCAGCTATTAAAAGAACGCATTCTTATTCTGGACGGCGCGATGGGTACAATGATCCAACGTCGCAAACTCGAAGAGGCCGACTACCGTGGTGAACGCTTCGCTGATTACCACATGGATATTAAAGGTAATAACGACCTTTTAGCTATCACAGCACCTCATATCATTCGTGAAATACATGAAGAGTATTTAGAAGCTGGCGCAGATATTTTAGAAACGAACACTTTTAATGCGACTCGTGTCAGTATGTCTGATTATGAGATGGAAGATATCGCTTATGAGTTAAACGTTGCTGGTGCTCGCGTTGCACGTGAAGCGGCAGATAAATACTCAACAGCTGATAAACCACGCTTTGTCGCTGGTGTGCTTGGCCCAACCAGCAAAACCTGTAGCATGTCACCTGATGTTAATGACCCTGGTTTTCGTGCCATCACCTTTGATGCTTTAGTTGATGATTACAGTGCATCAACAAGAGGATTAATTGAAGGTGGCGCTGATATTATCCTCATAGAAACGATATTTGACACGCTTAATGCTAAAGCTGCCATTTTTGCAGTGAAGACTGTTTTTGATGAAGATAATATCGAATTACCTATAATGATTTCTGGCACGATCACCGATGCATCGGGTCGTACTTTATCGGGTCAAACCACTGAAGCCTTTTATAACTCATTAATTCATGCTGAGCCTTTATCTATTGGTTTAAATTGTGCATTAGGCCCTGGTGAGTTACGTCAATACGTTCAAGAGTTATCTCGGATTAGTAACACCCATGTTTCCGCTCACCCCAATGCAGGTTTACCCAATGAATTTGGTGAATATGATCTTGAGCCTGCTGAAATGGCAGAACATATTCGAGAGTGGGCAGAAAGCGAATTTTTAACTATTGTTGGTGGTTGTTGTGGCTCTAGCCCTGCACACATTAAGGCTATTGCAGACGTAGTTGCTAATATTAAGCCCCGTATCATTCCAGATATTCCGGTGGAGTGTCGATTATCGGGTCTCGAACCTTTCACAATCGCTCCTGATAGCTTATTTGTTAACGTGGGCGAGCGTACTAACGTAACAGGTTCTGCACGATTCAAACGTCTAATAAAAGAAGAAGATTACGATACCGCATTAGAAGTAGCACTTGAGCAAGTCGAAAACGGCGCGCAAGTCATCGACATCAATATGGATGAAGGCATGCTCGAATCTAAGGATGCAATGGTGCGCTTCCTTAATCTTTGTGCCGCTGAGCCTGATATTGCCCGCGTGCCTGTGATGGTTGACTCATCAAAATGGGATATTATCGAGGCAGGTTTAAAATGCATTCAAGGCAAAGGCATTGTTAACTCAATTTCCTTAAAAGAAGGTGAAGAAAATTTCATCTACCAAGCAAAATTAATCAAACGCTACGGCGCAGCTGCCGTGGTGATGGCTTTTGATGAAGATGGTCAAGCCGACACCTATGAACGTAAAGTTGAGATTTGTACCCGTGCTTATAAAGTATTGACAGAAAAGGTTAATTTCCTTCCGCAAGATATTATTTTTGATCCGAATATTTTTGCAATCGGTACAGGTATTGAAGAACATAACAACTATGCCGTCGATTTTATCGACGCCACAAAAACCATAAAAGAAACCCTACCCCATGCGATGATTTCGGGTGGTGTTTCGAATGTATCTTTCTCCTTCCGTGGCAACAACCCTGTACGCGAAGCGATTCATTCGGTGTTTTTATACCATGCGGTAAAAGTTGGCATGGATATGGGTATCGTAAACGCGGGCCAGTTAGTGGTGTACGACGATATTCCCGAGGATTTACACAAAGCCGTAGAAGACATGGTGCTCAACCGAACACCTGATGCAACCGAAAACCTAATGGAAATCGCTCCAAATTATATAGGCGACGGTTCACAAAAAGAATCTACCAAAGATTTAGAATGGCGCACATGGTCGGTAGAAAAACGACTTTCTCATGCGCTTGTAAAAGGTATTGATGCCTTTATTGATGAAGACACCGAAGAGGCACTAAAAAATTTAAAACGCCCAATTCACGTGATCGAAGGCCCATTAATGGATGGCATGAATGTGGTCGGTGATTTGTTTGGTGCAGGTAAAATGTTCTTGCCTCAAGTTGTTAAATCAGCCCGAGTCATGAAAAAATCCGTAGCATGGTTAGAACCTTATCTTGAAGCCGAAAAAGATGGTTGTGAAATTAACACTAATGGCAAAATCCTCATGGCAACCGTAAAAGGTGATGTGCATGATATTGGCAAAAATATCGTAGGCATCGTACTCCAATGTAATAGCTACGAAGTGGTAGACCTTGGCGTAATGGTTCCTACCGAAAAAATATTACAAACTGCCCGTGACGAAGGTTGTGACATTATTGGCTTATCAGGCTTGATCACGCCATCATTGGATGAAATGGTCAACGTAGCTAAAGAGATGGAACGCCAAGGCATGAATCTCCCATTGATGATTGGCGGTGCAACCACCTCTAAAATACATACTGCTGTAAAAATTGATCCTCAATATAAAGGTAGTATCGTTTACGTACCTGATGCTTCTAAAGCAGTAGGCGTGGCTGGTAATCTGTTATCCGCAAAAAATAAATCAGCTTTTCATCAAGAAATTAAAGATGAATATGATGCTATGCGTGTAAAACGTGCGGCCAATCAACGCGTAAAGAAGACGGCTACATTGAAACAAGCTCGTGCTAATAAAGTAAATATCGATTGGCAGGATTATCAACCACCTAAGCCCGCTATTTTCTCTGGAAAGATTGATAATAATTTAATTGCCGGGGATTACAGCTTCGAACAACTTGATAACGGTGGTGTATTACTCAAGTTTGAAGACTATCCATTAGATAATCTTGCAGAAATATTCGATTGGACGCCCTTCTTTAGAAGCTGGGAATTAGCCGGTCGCTTCCCAGCCATACTTACAGATGAAGTGGTGGGAGAAGAAGCCACTAAACTCTTTGCTGATGCAAAAGAGATGCTCGAAAAAATCATTAGCGAGAAGTGGCTAACAGGAAAAGCAGTACTAGGGTTCTTCCCCGCCAATAGCGATGGTGTGGATGATATACACTTATTTGAAGATGATGATACCCGAAATACCTCGCATACAACGCTTCATCACATTCGACAACAGATGGATAGAACCACATCCAGCAAAAACAAAAAACAAGCGAATTTTTGTTTAGCAGACTTTATTGCACCAGAAGAATCAGGAAAGCAAGACTGGCTCGGTTCATTCGCGGTAACGACCGGCTTTGGCATTGAAGAACATATCAAGCATTTTCAAGAAGATCACGATGATTACAACGCAATACTTTTAGAAGCACTAGCTGATAGATTTGCAGAAGCACTCGCTGAAAAAATGCACGAACTAACCCGAAAAGTATTCTGGGGATACGCGGCTGATGAGGATTTCAGCAATGAAGAAGTCATCAAAGAAAACTACCAAGGCATCCGCCCTGCTCCTGGTTATCCTGCCTGCCCTGAACACACCGAAAAAGGAACACTTTGGAATTTGTTACAGCCTGAAGAACGCATAGGATTAAAGATAACCGAATCTTTCGCCATGTGGCCTGCTGCGGCTGTTTCTGGTTGGTATTTCTCACACCCAGATTCGCGTTATTTTGGCACAGGTAAGATTCAGCGCGATCAAGTAGAGGATTATGCAAAACGCAAAGGCTGGACGATGGATGAAGCTGAAAAATGGTTAGGGCCAGTGCTTGGTTATGATGCTTAATTTTTTGGTTTACGAAAATAAACAGGCAATCAACATTTTCAAAGGGCTATTTTAACATACCACCCCCCTTATATGGTCTCCTCCATTTTTGCAAAACAATATTCAACATATTTAGACAGGGATAGATTTGCTTCCTTATATTCGGCTTCTCATTAGGGTTACTATCCTGAGCCTTGATGAAGTCTGCACAGTTTGTCCTTTACTGTTTTATGGATTATTACATCCGTAGGGGGGTACAGGTTCTCAAACTGTCGGTCTTACCTATTATGTCATCGTGTTGTCTAT
>Ga0256840_1001870_pt1 | contig 19082 bp, 12 predicted proteins | sample 355202metaG_FD_185969 | JGI IMG/M metagenome (GOLD analysis project Ga0256840, IMG submission 185969) | Hydrothermal vent microbial communities from Mid Atlantic Ridge, Atlantic Ocean - 355-202 | ecosystem: Environmental > Aquatic > Marine > Hydrothermal vents | place: Atlantic Ocean: Mid...
TGTAGAAATTTGTCCAGTAGAGGCCTTATACACTCGTGAAGATGGTATTGTGGATTTTGATAACAACCGCTGTATTGGTTGTAAATCTTGTATGCAAGCTTGTCCTTACGATGCCTTGTATATTGACCCAGACAACAAAACCGCTGCAAAATGTAATTATTGTGCACACAGAATAGAAGTAGGTCGTGAACCTGCCTGTGTTACGGTGTGTCCAGAACACGCTATTATTGCTGGAGATATGGAAAATCCAAATACAGAAATAGCTCAATTATTAGCAAGACAAACGGTAACGGTTAGAAAACCAGAAAAAGGCACAAAGCCTAATTTGTTTTATATAGATGGAGATTCTGCTTCTTTAAATCCAGAAGCAACCGCTAAATCCGGTCCTGGATTATGGAATTCTCAAGCAAGAGGTGTTGGGCATTATGCCAAAGCTGCTGAAAAAATGTTGCATACTAATGATGATGTAAATCTATTGAAAATGAGTATTGATAATGATATTCAAGCAGCTTATCAAAGAAAAGAAAGTGAAAATCCAAATTATATTGATGTATTAAACGGAAAAGCACGTAGAGTTTATGATACACCAGACAAAGGAATACTTTGGGGTTGGGAAGTTTCGGCTTATGTAATGACCAAAGCAATTGCCGCAGGAGCATTTATCATTCCGTTTTTAGCTTTGCTTTTAGGATATAATGTATCAGAAAATACAAAAATTGCTTCGGGAATAATTTCTTTAGTATTTCTTGGATTGACAGGGTTGTTTTTGGTAATGGATTTAGACAGACCAGACCGTTTTTTAAATGTACTATTGAGACCTCAATGGAAATCGTGGTTAGTAAAAGGCGGATATATTATTACCATTTTTGGAGGATTAATTACCTTTTGGTTAGCCTATCATTTGGGTATTTTTCCAAAAGAAAGCATCCAGAATTATGGAGAAGCATCAAGTAGTAATCCTTTATTAAGTATGGGAAAAATTTATTTATGGATTACCGCATTTTTTAGTATTATGTTAGCTATCTATACTGCATTTTTATTCGCTCAAGCTAAAGGAAGAGATTTTTGGCAAAGTCCAAGTTTGGCTTTACACATGTTAATCCACAGTGTGATGGCTGGAGCAGCAATCTTTGCTTTAGTTGGTTTATTCATTAATATAATAAATTTACAAAGTTTCTTAGCAACAACCTTAATCATTGTTTTAGTACTTAATTTATTTACAATGATAACGGAATTGACCATGACACATCCATCAAATGCAGCACATACTGTGGTGCAAATGATTACCAAAGGAAGATATAAAAACTTGTTTTGGTTTGTTGTAGTTCTTATCGGAAATGTTTTACCATTGTTCATATTGGTATTAAGTCATTCAGACCTAATTTCGTCTAATACCGCTTTAACAATTTCAGCGATTTTAATCCTTATCGGAATTTACGCAACAGAAAAAATATGGATTGAAGCTCCACAAAGAATACCTTTAGCATAAAATAACTCTGAGTAACTTTGTGAAATTTCTGTGCATCTCTGTGTAACAGTTTTTTCACAGAATTATACAGAGAAATAGAATACAGAGTACACAGAGAAAATAAAAAATAAAAATTATGGGATACAAAAAACCATCATTTATAGAAGGAATAGCAGAAAAATTAGGAATAATTCCAAACCTGCACAAAGAAAATTATCAAGAATTTGATGAAGACATGCGTCATTTCACCGATGAAGAAGTCGCTAAAATGTACGAAAATTTTCCGCCACCAGAAAAATGGGATAATTGGGTAGAATACAATCCTAAAGTATGGCCAAAAAAAGAAAAAACAACCTATCAAATTGTCCCTACAACTTGTTTTAATTGCGAGTCTGCTTGTGGATTAACCGCTTTTATCAACAAAGAAACCCAAGAAGTAGTTAAATTAGAAGGAAATCCATATCATCCAGGCTCTAGAGGAAGAAATTGTGCAAAAGGACCAGCAACTATAAATCAAATAACCGATCCAGATAGAATTCTTTATCCGTTAAAACGAAAAGGAAAACGTGGTGAAGGACAATGGGAACGTATTACTTGGGATGAAGCTTTAGATACTATTGCCGCAAGAATTAGAAAAGCAATAAAAGAAGACAGACGCAATGAAATTGCCTATCACGTAGGAAGACCTGGAAATGAAAAATTCATGAATTGGGTTTTACAAGGTTGGGGAATTGATGGTCATAATTCACACACCAATGTGTGTTCTTCTGGAGCACGATTTGGTTATAATATTTGGTATGGCTACGACAGACCATCACCAGATCATGCCGAAGCTAAATTTATTTTATTAATCTCTGCTCACTTAGAATCTGGTCATTATTTTAATCCACATGCACAGCGAATTATTGAAGGGAAAATGAAAGGTGCAAAATTAGCAACAATGGATCCTCGTTTATCCAATACTGCTTCTATGTCAGATTATTGGTTGCCTTCTTATCCAGGAACCGAAGCTGCTGTTTTATTAGCTATGGCATTAATTATTTTAGAAGAAGACTTATACAACCGTGAATATTTAGAAAATTGGACAAACTGGCAAGACTATTTAAAGGCTAAAAAAGTGGAAATTACTTTTGAGAATTACATCTCAGAAATGATTAAAGAATACAAAGAATTTACTCCAGAATTTGCCGAAAAAGAATCAGGTGTAAAAGCCGAAATGATAATAGAAATAGCTCATAAAATTGGTGAAGCAGGTGAACGCTTTGCCTCTCATAACTGGCGTTCTGCTGGAGCTTCAAACCTTGGAGGTTGGGCTGTTGCAAGATGTTTGCATTTTTTAACAGTATTAACTGGAGCAGTTGGTGCAAAAGGAGGAACTTCGCCAAATTCTTGGAATAAATTTTCTCCAAAGCAACCTAATCTTCCAAAGCCTCAAAAGGTTTGGAATGAATTGCATTTTCCTAAAGAATATCCTTTAGCATTTTTTGAAATGAGCCAATTATTACCACACTTTTTAAAAGAAGGTCGTGGTTATATGGATGTGTATTTCTCAAGAGTATTCAATCCTATTTGGACGTATCCAGACGGATTTACATGGATGGAAATGTTTATGCGTGAGGATAAATTTGGATTACATACAGCCTTAACGCCAACATGGAATGAAACGGCTTTTTATGCCGATTTTGTTCTGCCAATGGGTTTAGCCTCGGAACGACACGATATAAATAGTTACGCTACACATGGTGGAACTTGGGTTGCTTTCCGTCAGCCTGTTTTACGAGAAGCAGCAAGACGAAATGGAAATCCTGTTGAATTTACCTATCAAGCAAATCCTGGAGAAGTTTGGGAAGAAGATGAATTTTGGATAGAACTTTCTTGGCGTATTGATCCTGATGGAAGCATGGGAATTAGAAAAACATTTGAATCGCCATACAGACCTGGAGAAAAAATCACCATAGATGAATATTATCAATATATTTTTGAACGTATTGACGGCTTAACCGAAAAAGCTAAAGCTGATGGGTTTACAGGCAAATTTGCAGCCTTAGAATACATGAAAAAATATGGAGCTTACGAAATTGAAAAAGGAGAATCTTATAAAATGAATGAAAATCCTCTTTCTAAAGAACAACTTGAAGGAAGTGAAGTTGATAAAACCAATGGTGTCATCCGTAAAAACGGAAAAGAAATAGGTGTAATGGTAAATGGTAAAGCTGTTGTTGGTTTTCCAACACCATCACGTAAAAATGAATTTTATTCTCAAACTATGGTCGATTGGAAATGGCCAGAATACGCTATTCCTCAATATATAAAATCACATATTCACAACGATGTTTTAGATAAATCAAAAGGAGAATACGTATTAGTGCCAACTTTTAGATTGCCAACATTAATTCATTCACGTTCTGGAAATGCCAAATGGTTAGTAGAAATCTCCAATAGAAATCCTATTTGGATGCACCCAGATGATGCAAAAAAATGGGGATTTAAAACAGGCGATTTAGTAAAAATGAATACAGACATAGGCTATTTTATAGACAAAGTATGGGTTACACAATCTATGAAACCTGGAGTTGTTGCTTGTTCTCATCACATTGGAAGATGGCGAAGACCACAAGATAAAATTGGTAACCGTTGGGCAACAAATACCGTTAAAATTGTTGATGATGGTAAAGGAGGCTGGCACATGAGTACTATGGCAGGAATAAAACCATTCGATTCAAAAGACAAAGATTCAAAACGTGTTTTTTGGAAAGATGGAGGAGTACACCAAAATATAACACACGCAGTACATCCAGATCCTATAAGCGGAATGCACACTTGGCATCAAAGAGTTCGAATAGAAAAGCCAAAAGCAGGTGAAAATTATGGAGATATTTTTGTGGATACCAATAAATCTCATGAGATTTACAAAGAATGGTTAGCAATGACTAGACCAGCACCAGGACCAAACGGAGAAAGAAGACCTCTTTGGTTTAAACGCGCCTTTACGCCAGATAAAACAAAAGGTGGTTGTTATTATATAAATGAGTAGATAGAATAAGTAAGTGAGGGTTTCACTCTAAGTGAAGCCCTCACTAAATCTTAAAATTATTTTTTTATCTTTGTAAGAAACTTTTATTCATGCAATTAGAAAAAGGGTATCTATACCACATTTTCAATCAAGGAAATAACCAAAGAAAAGTATTCTTTAACGAAGATAATTACTTGTTTTTTTTAGAAAAATTAAAAAAACACCTTTCTCCTTTTTGTGATGTTTTAGCGTGGTGTTTAATGCCAAATCATTTTCATTTGATGGTTTTGGTAAAAGAAGAAACTCTTGATAAAACTCACACCGTGACTTCGAGTCACGGTGTGAGTAAAAAATTGAAAATAAATGATTCTATTGGAATTATGTTAAGATCATATACAAGAGCAATAAATAAACAACAAAATTTTTCTGGAAAACTTTTTCGAGAAAAAACAAAAGCAGAATGTATAAATTGTTTTAAAGGAGTTACACCTTCTTTTATAAATAGTAAAAATTTAGCGACCAACCTAACACAACAATCCCAATACCCACAAATTTGTTTTGATTATATTCATCAAAACCCTGTTAAAGCAAATTTAGTAGAAAAAGAAACGGATTATGAGTTTTCATCAGCTAAAGATTATGCAGGTTTACGGGAACATCAATTGGTAAATAAAAAAGTAACTATGGAATATATTGATTTGAATAATAGTCAGGGCTTCACTCCAAGTGAAACCCTGACTGGTGCGAGTGCGAGTGTAAACCCAGAACTAGAACTCGCACTAAAATTTGTAGAAAATACCGATAAAAATATTTTCCTAACAGGAAAAGCAGGAACAGGTAAAACCACCTTTTTACATCAGATAAAAGAAAACTCCAATAAACGTTTGGTAGTTGTTGCGCCAACAGGAGTAGCTGCTATTAATGCAAAAGGAGTTACTATACATTCTTTTTTTCAGATGCCTTTTGGTCCAATTGTGCCCAATACACAATCCAAACAATCTAGATATCGTTTCAGCAAGATAAAAATTGATATTATTCGTTCGCTTGACTTGCTTATAATTGATGAAATAAGTATGGTTAGAGCTGATTTGTTAGACGGAATTGACCTAGTTTTAAGAAGATATAAAAACCGAAATAAAGTTTTTGGAGGTGTTCAAGTCTTAATGATAGGTGATTTACAACAACTCGCACCTGTGGTGAAACCGTATGAATGGGATTTACTAAAACCTCATTACGAAACTATGTTTTTCTTTAGCAGTAAAGCTTTTCGTGAGGCAGATGTCATCAGTATAGAATTAAAACATATTTACCGTCAAGCGGATGAAAAATTCATTAAAATACTGAATGAAATTCGGGATAACAAATTAAGCGAACAATCCGCAAAAATTTTAAACAGTAGATATCAGCCTAATTTTACACCTAAAAAGGAAGATGGTTATATTACGCTAACTACACATAATAATAGAGCGTTACAAATTAATAATATTGAATTGAATAAACTCACAGTAAAAAATAGGGTTTATAAAGCACAACTAACAGGAAAATATAGTGAATATGCCTATCCAACAAAAGAACTATTAGAATTAAAAGTTGGAGCGCAAGTAATGTTTATAAAAAACGACAGTAATTTTGAGAAACAATATTACAATGGCAAAATAGGAACGGTTACTTTTTTAGAAGAAGATAGAGTTAGAGTAAGTTGTGCAGGAGATGAAAATGATATTGAAGTAGGTTTTGATGTTTGGGAAAATGTAACCTATAAAATTAACGAAGAAACTAAAGAAATTAAAGAAGAGGTTGTAGGCTCTTTTACACAAATACCTTTACGTTTGGCTTGGGCAATAACCATTCACAAAAGTCAAGGTTTAACTTTTGAAAAAGCCATTATTGATGCTGAGGCGTCTTTTGCTCACGGACAGACTTATGTGGCATTAAGTAGATGTAAATCTTTAGAAGGAATTGTTTTAAAAACGCAAATTGGTGCAAGTGCCATAATAAATGATAGAAATGTAACTCATTTTATTCATGAAGTGGAAGAAAATCAGCCTTCAGAAAAAGAATTACATCAAGCAGAAAAAATATTTCAGTTAAATTTGGTTGCCGATTTATTTACATATCAACCTTTTTTATATCCTGTACAACGACTGATTAAAATTTATTATGAAAACAAATCCTCTTTAAGAGGAAATATTATTGAGCCATTAAATCACATTAAAGATTTAGGAATAGTCAAGTTGATGCAAGTAGGAAGTACTTTTATCAAACAAATCAGTCAATTATCAGCAGATATTGATAATTTAGAAGAAGACGAAAAAATTCAAGAACGTATCCATAAAGGAATTCATTATTTTATAGAACAAACCCTTGAACATATTAAAAAACCTTTTGATAGCATCACTATTTCAACGGATAATAAAGCTGTAAAAAAAGATTTTTATAAGCAATTTGAACAATTAGAAAGTTTGATTGACGTTAAAACAGCTTGTCTTAACGGATTGAGTGAAAAATTTGTTGCATCTAAATATTTAGTTTTAAGAGCTGAAGCTGTCTTGGAAAAATCAAACCATCAGGCGAAAGCCAAAAAAACAAAAAACCAAAGAGAAGCGGTAACAGAAACCGATCATCCTGTATTGTTTGAGCAATTACGGCAATTGCGAATGGATATTTCAACGGCAAACAATTTAATTCCGTATCAAGTTTTTAATCAAGATTCCCTTTTTGAAATGTGCGCTTATTTTCCAAAAACCTTAACCGAACTCAGAAAGATTAAAGGAATGGGAAAAGTTAGGGTAGAAAAATATGGAGAACAAATTTTAGCAATCATTCTTCAGTATATGGAAAACAATGAGGTTGTGCCTAAAGAAGTTAAATTTGTAGAAAAATCACCAGTAAAAGCGAACAAGCCTAAAAAAGTAAACACTAAAACTTATTCTTTAGAATTATTTGAAAAAGGAATGAGTGTTGAAGAAATTGCCGAAGAACGAGGTTTGGTGAAATCAACTATTGAAGGACATTTAATAAGTTTTGTGCCTACTGGAGAAATAAATGTAACGGATTTAATTACTAAAGAAAAATTTGAAGAATTAAAAAAAATAATGACTTCTACTACTTTTGAAACACTAAGCGAATTAAAAAACACCATTGATGATAAATTTACTTATCCTGATATGCGCTTGGTTTCCTTGTGTATAGAGAAAAATATTGAACCTTAGTTTTTTTATTTTACTGTAAATTTACGAAATAATAAAGACCTAATTTAACTAAATAATATGATTGCAACCATAAATATGATTTTCAAACGGCATTTGAAAACTAATCGTAAAATTTGAAATAATAGTTCTATTTGTTAACCAATAAATCTGCAGTAAAACCTTTTTTTTGTATTTTTACACAACTACTATAAACTAAAAAATGAATAAAATATTACCTATTCTAACTTGGCTTCCACTTTCTAAAAAATATTGGAAAGACGATTTAATAGCAGGAATTACAGGAACAATTATTGTAATCCCACAAGCGGTAGCCTTTGCAATGATTGCAGGAATGCCACCAATTTATGGTTTTTATACCGCAATGCTCACACCTGTAATCGCAGCACTTTTTGGTTCGTCTTATCATTTAGTGTCTGGTCCTACAACTACAAGTTCCATTGTTTTATATGGAATTGTAAGTAAATTTATCACGCCAGATAATGATATTGAAGCTTTTGTTTCCTTGGCTATTTTACTCTCGTTTATGGCTGGAGTAATTAAACTGTTTATGGGAATAGCTAGAATGGGAAAGTTGGTAAATTTTGTTTCCAACTCCGTTATTATTGGCTTTTCTGCTGGAGCAGGAGTGCTTATTGCCTTTAAACAATTAAAGCATATTTTTGGAATAAAAGTACCACAAGGCAGTTCGTTTTATGAAATTGTAGCTTATATTATTTCGCATATTCAAGAAACCAATTGGTACGCATTTGGAGTTGCTTTACTTACTTTTTCAACGGCATTAATTGTTCGGAAAATTAAAAAAATATCTCGTTTGTATATGCTTTTTGCTATGATTTTAGGAAGTTTATTTGCTTTATGGCTCAGTAAATATACAGGAACAATACAAACCGTTGGTGAAATTCCGTCTAATTTACCACCTTTTAGAACGCCTGCATTTGATTTAGGAAATATGAAAATGCTTACTAGTGGTGCAATTATTTTAGCAACTTTAGGATTGGTAGAAGCAGCAGCAATATCACGGTCAATTGCTTTACATACGCATCAAAAATTAAATACAAATCAGGAATTTATTTCACAAGGAATTTCAAATACAATATCGAGTTTCTTTTCTTGTTATACTAGCTCGGCTTCGTTTACAAGATCGAGTATTAATTACCAAGCAGGCGCAAAAACACCGATGTCTGCACTAATTTCTGCTTTTGGTTTAATGTTGGTGGTGTTGCTTTTTGCTAAATATGCAGCTTTTTTACCTAAACCAGCTATGGGAGGAATTATCTTGTTAGTTGGTTATAATTTAATCGATTTTGGGCATATAAAACAAATTATAAATAGCAGTAAAAGAGAGCTGATTGTTTTAGCTGCAACCTTTTTGGGAACATTGTTTTTAGATTTGCAAGTTGCCTTAGTTGTTGGAGTGTTTTTATCACTTTTCTTTTATTTAGAACGAACTTCTAAACCCAATATAGCTGAATTAGGATTAGATAAAGACAGCAGATTAGTTAATAAAATAAGAAATAAAGAGGTTAAAGAATGTTCCAATTTAAAAATTATTAGAATTGATGGTTCTATTTATTTTGGATCAATTGAAGGGATATCAGATTATTTTACAGAATTATACGAATCAAATAAGGTACAGCATGTTTTAGTTATCGCAGACGGAATTAATTTTATTGATTTAGCAGGTTCAGAATGGTTGATGCACGAAGTACTCAAATGGCAAAAAAATAGAGGTGGAATATATTTTTCAGGAATGAAAATTGTAAGTCAAGATGTACTAAAAAAAGGAGGTTTCCTTAAAAAAATGGGTTATGATAATTTCTTTACCGATAAAAAAACAGCCATTAAAAAAATACATCATAAATTTGATGTTCCTTGTAAAATTAAAGCATTTGAGGAATGTTATTAACCTTATTGTAACACTTATCATACCTGATATTTATCATATTTTGTACTTTTGCAACATTAAACAATTAGATTAATTATGAATATAAAATCTTTTTTTCCAATATTAGATTGGGCAACAAATTATAAAAAAGAATGGTTTAAAGGCGACCTTAGTGCTGGTTTAACCGTTGGTATTATGCTAATTCCACAAGGTATTGCTTATGCCATGATTGCAGGGTTACCTCCTATTTACGGATTATATACTGCAATGATACCACAAATTGCCTATGCCATTTTTGGAACATCAAGGCAATTAGCTGTTGGTCCTGTTGCAATGGATTCGTTAATAGTTGCTTCTGGTGTAGCTGTTTTAGCTGAGGTTGGCTCAGAACATTTTATTGAATTTGCCATTTTATTGGCCTTTATGATGGGTGTTTTGCAAGTAACTTTTGGATTGTTTAAATTAGGTTTTTTAGTTAATTTTTTATCAAAACCTGTTATTAGTGGGTTTACTTCTGCTGCTTCTTTAATTATTGGATTGAATCAGTTAAAGCATCTATTAGGGATTGATATTCATAGAAATAATAAATTGCAGAATTTATTAGTAGAAGCTTTTCAGCATATTAAAGAGACACATCTCGTTACTTTTTTGATAGGTGCTAGTGCTATTTTAACTATTGTGCTGTTTAAAAAATATTTAAAGAAAGTTCCCGCTGCATTAGTTGTGGTTGTGCTAAGTGTTCTGGTGGTTAAGTTTCTACATTTAGATCAAAACGGAGTGAAGATTGTTGGTGAAATTCCACAAGGGTTGCCCTCTTTTACCATGCCTCATTTTGATAAAGCTATAATGATTAAACTTTTTCCAATTTCATTAACCTTATCTTTTATTGCTTTTTTAGAAGCCATTTCGGTTGCAAAAGCTGTAGAATTAAAACATAATAATTATAAAGTTATTCCAAATCAGGAATTGATAGCCTTAGGAATGGGAAATATTGTAGGTTCATTTTTTCAAACTTATCCTGCAACTGGTGGTTTTTCACGTACTGCTGTAAATGATCAAGATGGAGCAAATACGCCTCTAGCAGCTGTTTTTTCTGCGCTAGTTGTAGCACTTACTTTATTGTTTCTAACACCACTTTTTTATTATTTACCAAAAGCTGTTTTGGCAGCAATCATTATGGTTGCTGTGTTTGGTTTATTAGATTTTAGTATGCCAAAAAAATTACTAAAATACACCAAACGAGATTTAATCATTCTAAATGTTACTTTACTTGTAACAGCAACTGTTGGAATTAAAGAGGGAATCTTTACAGGAATCCTATTGTCGATTGGTATGTTAGTTTACAAAAGTGTAAAACCACATATTGCTATATTAGGACAAGTGCCAAACACGCATTTTTATAGAAATAGAAAACGGTTTAAAGACGTTATTATTGATGATGAAATTTTGATTATTCGTTTTGATGCGCAACTTCATTTTGCAAATACTGCCTATTTTAAAGATAAATTACAGGAATTTGCTAGATATAAAGGAGATAAGTTAAAACTAGTGATTATAGATGGAGAAAGTTTAAACAATTTAGATAGTTCTGCTGTTTTTGCTTTAGAAGAAATTTTAGATTATTTTAACAGTAAGCATATTGATGTAGCTTTTACAGGTTTAAAAGGACCTGTTCGTGATACTATTAATAAATCAGATTTAATCTATAAAATTGGTGTAGATAGGTGTTTTATGAGTATTCAAGAAGCCGTAGATTGTTATGAAAATACTTGCAAAGGTAAAGAAGATGAACATAAATTTAATCAATATATTAATCAGACAAATCAATAAATGTTTATAAAATTGTATTGTTTGTAACATTTGTTACATAAGATAGAATATTATTTTATATATTTGAAAAACAAGTATTAAACTTATTTATTACTAACTAAAATCAATTTCAATGAAAGTAGAACAATTATTTACAGGATGCCTTGCAGAAATGGCATATTATGTAGAATCTAATGGCGAAGTTGCCATTATAGATCCATTAAGAGAAACAGAACCTTATTTAAAAATGGCTGAGGCAAATGGTGCTAAGATTAAATACATTTTTTTAACTCATTTTCATGCCGATTTTGTGTCAGGTCAAGTAGATTTAGCTAAAAAAACAGGTGCAAAAATTATTTTTGGACCTAATGCAACGGCAAAATATGATATTTATGTAGGAAAAGATGGAGAAGATTTCCCTTTAGGTGATGGTAAAATCACTTTGTTACATACTCCTGGACACACTATGGAATCATCATCGTATTTAATTACAGATGAAGATGGAAATACACCTTGTGTTTTATCTGGTGATTGTCTGTTTATTGGTGATGTTGGTCGTCCAGATTTAGCAGTAAAATCCGATTTAACTCAAGCGGATTTAGCAGGTCATTTATATGATTCATTAAGAAATAAAATAATGACTTTACCAGATGATATTATTGTATATCCTAATCATGGTGCAGGTTCTGCTTGTGGTAAAAATATGAGTTCAGAAACTTTTGATACTTTAGGTAATCAGAAAAAAACAAACTATGCACTACGTGCAGATATGACCAAAGAAGAGTTTATTAAAGAAGTTACCACAGGTTTAAAAACGCCTCCGCAATATTTCCCATTAAATGTGATGTTAAATAAAAATGGAGCAGATAAAACCTATGATGAAATTTTAAGCAAAGGAACAACTCCGTTAGACGCTGCTACGTTTAAAGAATTGAGTGAACAAAAAGACATTATGGTTATTGATACCCGTACAAAAGAAGCCTATTCCGAAAACGGAACCGTTCCAGGCGCTTGGTGGATTGGCTTAAATGGTAGTTTTGCGCCTTGGGTTGGAGCATTAATTGTAGATGTAAATAAGAAAGTAATTTTTATTGTAGATGATGAAGCAAAAGCACATGAAGCAGTAACTCGTTTTTCAAGAATTGGATTTGACAATACTTTGGGCTATTTAGCAGGTGGAGGATTGTCTGATTGGATAGCTCATGGTTATGAAATAGATAAAATAGGCTCTATTTCTGCAGCTGGATTTGAAAAGAAAATGAACAATGGAGAGGTTGAAGTAGCTCTAGATGTACGTAAAGAAACGGAATATTTATCAGAACATATTAAAGGTATTGAAAATTTCCCATTAGATACTATCAAACAAAATTTTGCAGAAATAAAAACGGATAAAACATATTATTTACATTGTGCAAGTGGTTACCGTTCTTTGATTGCAGCCTCTATATTTAAAGCAAATGGAGTAGAAAATGTAGTTGATATTAGAGGAGGTTTTAAAGATTTATCTGAAACAGATTTACCTAAAACAGACTATGTTTGCCCTACAACCTTATTATAATTAATGATTTTATAAATAAAACAGCTAATAAATATTTATTAGCTGTTTTTTATTCTTACATGTAACATGTGTTACAAAAAATCTATGATTTTAATCATACTTTTGCCAATATTATTAACTTTTAAAAATAAATTAAAAATGAAAATAAATAAAATTTATACACTATTCTTTTTACTTTTTACTATAAGTGCTTTATCTAGCTGTGTAACAAGTCCTACTAAAACTACAACTTCAAATAAGGTATCTCAACAAGAACCAACAGCAACAATAAAAAAAGTTGATGCTAACGGTTTTAAAGCTGAGGTTGAAGGTAAAAAAGTGCAATTGGTTGATGTAAGAACACCAGGAGAATACAAACAAGGTCATATTGAAAATGCAGAAAATCATAATGTTTTTGATAAAAATTTTATGGAACAAATGGCAAAGTATAAGAAAGACCAACCTATTTATGTGTATTGTCGTTCTGGAGGAAGAAGTATGAAAGCTGCTAATATGTTAAAATCTAAAGGATACAATGTAGTAAACTTAAATGGAGGTTTTAACGGTTGGGTGCGTAGTGGTTTTAAATCTGTAAAATAATAAATATGAAAAAACTATTAACCCTATTAATTAGTATTTCACTTTTTGCAAGCTGTCAAAAAGAAGATAAAGGTTTAACAAAAGAACAAACAGCTTCTTATATTTCTAAAGGAAAAGAAATAGGACAAGCAACCGTTAAGTTGTTAGGAAGTAATTTAATCAAACACATGAAAAGTGGTGGGCCAAAAGAAGCCATTCCTTTTTGTAATGCCAATGCAAGTAACTTAACTAATGAAATAGCAAGCAAATACAATGTAACTATTAAGAGAACTTCTCACAAATTAAGAAGTGGTAAAAATGCTCCAAATAATGATGAAAAAGCAGTAATAGAAGCATATTTAGCACAAATTAAAAAAGGAGAACCACTAAAGCCTCAAGTTAAAAAGGAAAATGATGGCAAAGTGCATTTTTATGCTCCTATGAAATTAAAAGCAAAATGTTTGGCGTGTCACGGAACTGTTGGAAAGCAAGTTTCCTCAGCTACAGATAGCATTATAAAATCTTTATATCCAAATGATAAAGCAGTAGGATTTAAAGATGGAGATTTTAGAGGAATTGTTAATATTACCTTTAATAAATAACATAGTATAGACCAACTTATTTACAAATAAGTTGTTTTTTTTATTATACAAAAACACTATTTTTTTGCAATTGCAAAAAAGTAATTTACTAACTTAACAGATTAACATAAATGGCTAAAATAGTAGTATTAGGAGCAGGAGTATCAGGGCATACCGCAGTATCTTATTTAAGAAAAGGCTTATCTAAAGAGCATGAGGTGGTTATGGTTTCACCTAATAGCAATTACCAATGGGTTCCTTCAAATATTTGGGTAGGAGTTGGTTTAATGACACCAGATCAAGTAAAATTCAAATTAGCTCCAATTTATAAAAAAATGGGAGTGGTTTACAAACAAGCTTTAGGTGTTTCTATTCATCCAGAAGGAGATCAAGAAACAACTAGTGGATATGTAACAATTAAATACGTTGATGGCGATAAAAAAGGGCAAGAAGAAAAAGTTACGTATGATTATTTAGTGAATGCAACTGGACCAAAATTAAATTTTGAGGCAACTGAAGGTTTAAGAGAACATTCAAATTCTGTTTGTACTTATGGTCATGCAGCACACGCATGGACAAACCTAGAAGAAGCTTATAAGAAAATGGAGAATGGAGAAAAACAGACTTTTCTTATTGGTACAGGTCATGGTTTAGCAACTTGTCAAGGAGCAGCTTTTGAGTATGTACTTAATATTGCATTTGAAATTCATAAACGAAAATTATCTCATTTGGCTGATATTTGGTGGATTTCTAACGAATATGAATTAGGAGATTTTGGAATGGGCGGAGCTTTTATTAAAAGAAACGGATATGTTACGCCAACCAAAATATTTACAGAGTCCATTTTAAAAGAATATGGTATTCGATGGATTAAAAGAGCGGCAGTTCAAAAATTAGAAAAAGGGAAAGTTTATTACGAAAATTTAAGAGGAGAAAAACACACAAAAGAGTTTGATTTTTCTATGTTAATACCTGGGTTTGCTGGAGTTGGAATTACTGCGATTGATAAAAATGGTCAAGATATATCTGATAAAGTTTTCGCAGCAAATACTATGATGAAAGTTGATGCTGATTATACACCAAAGCCTTATGAGGAATGGAAAGCATCAGATTGGCCAAAGATTTATCAAAGTAGCTCTTACGATAATGTGTATGCAGCAGGAATTGCCTTTGCACCACCTCATGGTATGTCAAAACCTATGACTAGTCCAAATGGAACAAAAATATTCCCAACGCCTCCAAGAACTGGAATGCCTTCTGGAGTGATAGGTAAAGTTGTTGCGGAAAATATTATTCATCAAATTAAAACAGGTAAAAAAGATCACCCACACGAAGCTTCTATGGCAACTATGGGTGCTGCTTGTATTGTTTCCGCTGGATATGGCCTTTTTAAAGGAAAAGCTGCAGTAATGACCGTAAGACCAATTGTTCAAGATTGGGAAAAATACCCTAAATGGGGAAGAAATTTATCCGATACTGTTGGAGTTGTTGGAACTGCTGGTCATTGGATGAAATTATTTATGCATTATATGTTTTTATACAAAGCTAAGGCAAAACCATTTTGGTGGTTAATTCCAGAATAATACTAAATTTCATTTTGGTATAAAAGTATAAAAATATTTATGTAGCGTTAAAAAACACATTATTATGTCAACACAAACAAGAAAAAACACAAAAAGTAAAGCAATCACAAAACCTTATAGTAATATGTCATACGCAACAGAGCCTGGTGCTTTTGTAAGATTTACAAGATGGTGTATGATAAATCAAATTTATCAATTCTTTAGATTGAATATTAAGGTGATGAGCATTGTGCTCAAAGGACATTCTTAATTATTTTTGTAAGGAGTTAATTTAATTGATTATTTTTGACCAATTATAAACTACTAATTAAATATAAGATGAAAACAATAAATATAGTAAATTTAAAATGTAATGGTTGTGTAAATACCGTTAAAAAAGGAATGTTATCTATTGATGGAGTACATGAAGTTGAAGTAGATTTAGAACAATCAATAGTATCAATCAACGAAGTGTCTGATGAGGTTTTTACTCAAGTAAAAGCTAAACTTTCTAAAATGGGTTATCCAGAAGTTGGTGATGCAAATACTATGCTGCACAAAGCAAAATCTGTAGTGAGTTGTGCTACTGGAAAAATGAGCTCAGAAGCTTAATTGAAAATAAATTTCAACAATATTATAAGCAAATACTATTTTTTAGTATTTGCTTTTTTATTAATTTTGAATTTTAAATAAAAAACAAGTTATGGCATCATTTAAAGAATTAATCAATCAATCAGTTCCCGTATTAGTCGATTTTTCTGCGGCTTGGTGTGGACCATGTAAAGCAATGTCTCCAATCTTAAAAGAATTAAAAGGAATGCTACACGATAAAGTGAGAATTATTAAAATTGATGTAGATAAAAACCCGTCAGTAGCAGCTGCTTATCAAGTAAGAGGAGTGCCAACTTTAATTGTTTTTAAACAAGGAAAACAAGTTTGGCGTCAATCTGGAGTTGTTCCTGTACAACAATTAAAAACGATTATTGAAAGTCATTTTTAGAAGACTTAAGCATCCTTATTTAAAATTATTCTAAATAGGTAACAAATGTTGCCATTTTTGTAAAAAATCAAGTTTATCTTTGCACCATAAAATTAGTATATTATGGAAGATATGATTTTTTACGATCGGTTGCAATTTGCATTTACGATTACTTTTCACTATATATTCCCTCAATTAACAATGGGTTTATCCTTGGTAATTGTTTATTTTAAATGGAAATATTTAAAGGTGAAAATCGAAAAATATAATGATTCAGCTAAGTTCTTTATGAAAATTTTTGCAGTGAATTTCACCATAGGAGTAGTTACTGGTATTCCAATGGAATTTCAATTTGGTACAAATTGGGCAAAATTTTCTGAGCTAACAGGCGGAATTATTGGTCAGACTTTGGCTATGGAAGGAATGTTTTCTTTCTTTTTAGAAAGTTCCTTTTTAGTATTGTTTCTTTTTGGAGAAAAATTAATGGGACAAAAATTACATTTCCTTACTGGATTTTTAGTTTTTCTAGGTTCGTGGGCAAGTGGTTGGTTTATTTTAGCTACTAATGCTTGGATGCAACATCCTGTTGGATTTGAAATTTTAGAAAATGGTAAATATGTTTTAACACATTTCTCAGCTTTATTTAGCAATCCTTGGTTAATTCCTGCTTTTTTACATAATCAAGCAGCTTCGTTAGTAACTTCCTCTTTTGTGGTTGCTAGTATTGGTGCATTTTATATCCTTAGAGAAAAAAACACTGAATTTGGTAAATTATTCCTTAAAACAGGTGTTATTTTTGGTCTAGCTTCTAGTCTTATTGTTGCTTTTCCAACAGGAGATTGGAATGCTAAAAATGTAGCAAAACACCAACCAGCTACTTTTGCGGCTATGGAAGGTATTTTTAAAACAGAAGAAGCAGGATCAGAAATTGTTTTAATTGGTCAGCCAAATATAGTTGAACAAAAACTAGATAATAAAATTGCCGTTCCAAATATTTTGAGCTTTTTAACTTACCAGGACTGGAACAAGAAAATACCAGGAATGGATCAATTTAAAAAAGAGGAACTGCCAACAAATATTCCTGCTCTGTATTACGCTTATCATATTATGGTTGGGTTAGGTACTGTATTTATTGGCGTGATGTTATTGGCTGTTTTCTTTTTATGGAGAAAAAAACTTTTCAATATAAAACCTTTATTATGGACCATTATGTTTTTAGTGCCTTTTCCATTTATTGCTAATATTACAGGATGGTATGTTGCAGAATTAGGAAGACAACCTTATCTAGTCTATAAATTATTAAAAACTGTAGATGGAATATCTCCAACAGTGTCCTCAGGAAACACCTTGTTTACTTTATTAGGCTTTGTAGCATTATATATGCTTTTAGGATTGTTATTTTTAGTCCTTGTTGGTAAAACAATTCATCAAGGTCCAAATCATCAAACACATTAATTATGGAAATTTTTTGGTATATTATTATTGCAACCGTTTTGGCTATCTTTTTTATATTAGATGGTTATGATTTTGGAACAGGAATAATTCACTTATTCTTAGCAAAAAAAGAAAAAGATAAAGAAGTTATTGCTAAGGCAGCAGGATTGTTTTGGGATTCAAATGAAGTGTGGTTAGTAGCTGCTGGAGGAATGTTATTTATGGCATTTCCTACATTTTACGCTTCGGTTTTTAGCGGATTTTATCTGCCATTAATTATAGTATTATGGCTGATTGTATTTAGAGCAATTGGTCTAGAATTAAGAGCTCAATTTAACTATAAAATGTGGAAAGCTATTTGGGATACTGCCTTTGGCGTTTCTAGTCTTTTATTGGCTTTGTTTTTTGGAATTGCCTTAGGGAATATTGTAAGAGGTGTTAATCTTGGAGGTGTTGAAAATGGAAACTCCTTATACGAAGGACATTATTTTTTCTTACCTTTATGGAATAGTAGTTTTAGTCCGTTAGCAGAAAATCCTGGTGTAATAGATTGGTTCACAATTATAATTGGAATAATTGCCGTAGTTACATTGGCAATTCATGGAGCAAATTGGATTATTATTAAAACCAATTCATCAATTAATAAACAATTAAAAAATGTTGTTTTTAAATTAAATATTTCACTTATAGTGTTAACTGCTTTTTCATTGGGAATATGGAATTACATTAAACCAAATTCATTTGACAATTTCTTAGATAAACCGTATTTAATTGTTTTTCCGTTAATCTATTTTACAGGTTTAATAGGATTGATATATGTAAAGAAAATTAAAGATGATACCATACCTTTTATATTTTCTATACTATTAATTTTAGGAGGAATTACCTCGTCATTAGCATCTTTATTTCCTGAAATATTACCGTCAACCAATTCAAAACATGAAGGTTTAACAATTTACAATACCAGTACTTCAAGTTATGGATTGTCAGTTGCTTTAAATTGGGCTATTGTTGGAATTATAT
>Ga0256840_1001871_pt1 | contig 19076 bp, 18 predicted proteins | sample 355202metaG_FD_185969 | JGI IMG/M metagenome (GOLD analysis project Ga0256840, IMG submission 185969) | Hydrothermal vent microbial communities from Mid Atlantic Ridge, Atlantic Ocean - 355-202 | ecosystem: Environmental > Aquatic > Marine > Hydrothermal vents | place: Atlantic Ocean: Mid...
CTTTTGATGAGTATGATTTTGCTAAGGGAATTTCGCTTTTAAATCACTTTATAACAAATCATTTGAGTGGAATCTACCTCGATATATCAAAAGATAGACTCTATTGTGACCAAAAAAACTCAACTACCAGAAGGGCAAGCCAAAGTGCGATGGCACTAATCGCAAAGAGTATGTTAGCTCTATTTGCTCCGATACTCACCTATACAGTTGATGAGATACTAGAACATGCGCCAAAAGCTATAAAAGGTGATCTTGGAGATGTTTTTGATTTGGTTTATGAGGAGTTACCAGCTGTTGCAATGCCATTTGATGAAGAGTATATGATAGAAGCCAGAGAGAAATTTTTTGAAATTGTAGATAATTTAAAAAAAGATAAAAAGATAAAAAGCACTCTTGAATTGGTTCTATTCTCAGACTCGGTTGAACTTAAAAAACTAAGTGGTGCTGATGGTGAAGATTGGTTTACAGTGAGCAATATCATTTGTGAAAGTGCAAGTGAGCCTATAGCGAAATTTAAAGTAGGCAAAGATGAGTTTAGTGTCTATTTTGCAAAGAGAGATAAATGTCCAAGATGTTGGAAGTACAGATCAAAAGAGGAAGATGGACTATGCGCCAGATGTAAAGGCGAAGAGGCAAAAACAAGTTGTAACAGCGATGTTTAAAGACCCAGTAACACTAAAATTTATATTTGAAACTATAGGAGTTATTTTTGCTCTAATAGCAGTCGGAGTAGTTTTTGTAAAAAGGAGAAAAATTTGATAACTTTAAAAGAAGCATTAACGCTAAGTGATAGCGAGATCATGCAAATTAGAGATGAGTTAAAAAAAGAGATAGAAACTAAAAAAGAGATAGGAGCTTATGTCGAACAGCTCACAGATAGAGATATTTCAGAGTATATGAGCGGGATTCCAATAGCCATAAAAGACAATATCCAGGTAAACGGCTGGGAAGTAACAAGTGGCTCAAATATACTCCAAGGCTATATAGCTCCCTATAATGCCACTGTTATAAACAATCTTTTAAGCAGCGGTCTAGCTCCTTTTGGCAGAACAAATATGGATGAATTTGCTATGGGAAGCTCCACTGAAAACTCCTTTTATGGTGTTACTAAAAACCCTCATGATTTTAGCAGAGTTCCAGGAGGAAGTAGTGGTGGAAGCGCCGCAGCAGTAGCAGGAGGCATAGCCATAGCAGCTCTAGGGAGTGATACAGGCGGAAGCATAAGACAGCCTGCATCATTTTGTGGATGTGTTGGAATGAAGCCAACTTATGGAAAAGTAAGTAGATATGGACTAGGTGCATACTCTAGCTCACTTGATCAAATAGGACCGATTACCCAAACTGTAGAGGATGCCGCTATATTATACGACATCATAGCAGGACACGATTTTCATGACTCAACAAGTGCAGATATGGCGCATAAAAAAGTTTCAGATTCTATAAATGCAGATAGAACATTAACGATAGCTGTCATAGAAAACTATATGAATGAAGCCAGTGAAGATGTGAAATCTAAGATGATAGACGGCATAAAAGCTCTTGAAAAAGCGGGTCATAAGATAGTTTATAAAAATTTTATAAATACAAAGTACGATATAGCGACATACTACATCATAGCAACAGCTGAAGCGAGTGCAAATCTCAGCAGATATGATGGCGTGAGATATGGAAACAGAGCCAAAAGCGATAATTTGAATGATATGTATCTAAACAGTCGAAGTTTGGGCTTTGGTGAAGAGGTTAAAAGAAGAATTTTGCTAGGTACTTTCGTGCTTAGTAGCGGATACTATGACGCTTACTACATAAAAGCCCAAAAAGCTAGACATTTGATAAAGCACCAATATGAAGAGATTTTTAAAGAGGCAGATTTAGTTTTTGCACCAGTTGCTCCGACTCCGGCATTTGAGTTTGGAAGTAAAAAAGATCCTCTTGAGATGTATTTGAGTGATGCATATACTATCTCGTTAAATCTAGCAGGACTTCCGGGTATCTCCGTACCGTTAGGAAAAAATTCACAAGGTTTGCCGATAGGTGGACAACTAATAGCAAAAGCATATGGTGAGCAAGAGCTTTTTGATGGAGCGTTAAGCTTAGAGAGAGAAATAAAAGGAAAATAGATGAAAATTCGCAAAAAAGCATTGACATTTGAAGACATATTACTGGTTCCAAAGTATTCAGAGGTTCTTCCTAAACAAGTTAAACTTAACTCTATGTTAACTAAAAATATACCTCTAAATGTCCCATTGGTTTCAGCGGCTATGGATACTGTTACAGAACATAGAGCTGCGATTATGATGGCAAGACTTGGTGGTATTGGTATAGTTCACAAAAATATGGATATAGCGACTCAGGCAAGAGAGATAAAAAGAGTGAAAAAGAGTGAGAGCGGTATCATAATAGACCCAATTTCAGTGCATTTTGACTCTACAGTTCAAGAGGCATTGGATATGATGAGAGAGTTTAGAATTTCAGGAGTTCCTGTTGTAAATGATGAAAACACTCTCATAGGAATTTTAACAAACAGAGATCTAAGGTTTGAAACTGAGTTCAGTAAAAAAGTAGGAGAAGTGATGACTCCTATGCCACTTATCACAGTTTCAAAAGGAACAACACTTGACCAAGCAGAAGAGATTTTCAAGACAAATAAGGTTGAAAAACTTCCTGTTGTCGGCAAAGACAATAAATTAGACGGATTGATAACTATAAAAGATCTCAAAAAACGAAAAGAGTATCCAAATTCAAACAAAGATGAGTTTGGCAGACTTAGAGTTGGCGCAGCTATAGGAGTTGGACAGATAGAGAGGGCTACCGCTTTAGTCAAAGCAGGAGTTGATGTTTTAGTTCTTGACTCTGCTCATGGTCACTCAAAAGGTATAATCGATACAGTTAGAAAGATAAAAGAGACATTAGCAGTAGATGTCATAGCTGGCAATATCGCTACAAAAGAGGCAGCTCTAGCTCTCATAGAAGCCGGAGTAGATGCTGTAAAAGTGGGAATTGGACCAGGAAGTATCTGTACTACTAGGATAGTAGCAGGTGTAGGAGTTCCTCAGATATCAGCCATAGAAGAGTGTAGTGAAGTTGGCCTTGCTCACGGAGTACCAGTCATCGCAGACGGTGGTATCAGATACTCTGGAGATGTTGCAAAAGCTTTGGCAGTTGGAGCGAGTTCGGTTATGATTGGAAGTTTATTGGCAGGAACTGTTGAGAGCCCGGGTGAGGTTATAACTTACCAAGGAAGACAATATAAAACATATAGAGGCATGGGAAGCATCGCTGCTATGGCAAAAGGAAGCACGGATAGGTATTTTCAAGATGGAACTGCCACAGATAAACTAGTACCTGAGGGCATTGAGGGAAGGGTGCCGTTGATAGGTTCTATCAAAGATGTTGTACATCAGCTAGTAGGTGGACTTAGATCATCTATGGGATATGTTGGTGGTAAAGATATCAAAGATTATCAGCAAAAAGCTGAATTTGTAGAGATAACAAGTGCGGGCTTAAAAGAGAGCCATGTTCACGATGTCATCATTACCCATGAAGCTCCAAATTACAGGATAAATTAGGTAAAAACAGTTGCAGATAAAAACTTCAAAAATCTATTTTGATGAGCAGTTGTACCTCGAGAGTGGGCGTATTTTGGAAGGCTATACGCTCGCTTACGAGAGTTATGGAGAGCTAAATAGTGATAAATCAAATGCTATAGTAGTTTTTCATGCGCTCACTGGCTCGCACCATGCAGCCGGAAAGTATGAGGGCGATTCAAAAGCGGGTTGGTGGGACCCTTTGATTGGCGATGGAAAAGTGCTGGACACTACTAAGTATTTTGTGATTTGCGTAAATGTTTTAGGTAGTTGTTTTGGTTCAAGCGGACCTCTGAGCGAAACAAAAAAAGGAAGACCACCACTTAGACTTAAGTTTCCTGTGATCACGATAAGCGATATGGTTAGCGCACAAATGAGTGTTTTTAAGAGCTTAGGGATAAAAAAAGCTTATGCAGTCATAGGTGGGTCGCTAGGTGGTATGCAGGCACTTTGCGTGGGAGTTGAATATCCCCAGTTTACAGATAGAGTTATAATGTTAGCATCAACTCACGCTACAAGTCCATGGGCTATATCATTCAATAAATTAGCCATGGAGGGAATCGTAAAAGATAAAAGATTTCAAGATGGAAACTATAAGAAAGAGGATTTTGAAGAGATACCTCTAAATGGTTTTGCGATTGGCAGGATGGCGGGTCACATCAGCTTTTTGAGTCCATCATCTATGCAAAAGAAATTTGGTAGAAATTATGTAGAAACAGATGGTTTGTATGAGCTTTTTGGAAGATTTCAAGTAGAGAGATATATGGAGTACAACGGATATAACTTTGCCAAAAGGTTTGACCCACTCAGTTATATATACATAATAAAAGCAATGAATATATTTGACGCGTCAAGAAACTGGGACTCTTTGAGTGATTCACTTAAAAATATAGAAGCAAAGATGACTCTTATCTCATTTAGAGGTGATATGCTTTTTATGCCAAGCGAAATGGAAACTATAAGAGATGCCCTGCGGGATTTGGGTAGAGGTGAGAGAGTAGAGTATTATTGTGTAGATAGTAGTTATGGTCACGATGCTTTTTTAATCGAGTACGATAAATTTGATTTTTATATAAAAAAAGCATTAGAAAACTAGGAATTTCCTTCAGATTTTTTGAGACTATCTCTTAGAGACAAATCCTCCCTTTGGTCTGAGTCTCACGAGACAGCCTCAAAAAATCTGAAGGAAATTCTTATAATGAAAATGGAGATTGTAGAATGAGTAACGAATCCGTAGATTTAAAAGAAACTGAAGATTTTGAAGATAAACTAAAGAGTGCAAAAGAGATTTTGGAGAAGTTGAGTGACCCTGGTATCACGCTGAAAAATGCTATGAAAGAGTACAAAGATGGAATCTCTATACTAAAAGAGGCAACTAAAATGATAGAAGATGCGAAGTTGGAGTATGAAAAGCTACAATTTGGAGAGACTTTATGACTTTAGCTGCTCTTCAACTCTCTACGCTTCCTATGAGTGAAGCGAAGCTTGATTACTATTTTAGAATTTGTGAGCAAAAGGGAGTTGAGCTTATCTTGCTTAGTGAATACGCACTAAATAGCTTTTTTAAAGAGTTGGAAAGTATGCCAATTCTCATGATAAAAGAGCAGAGTAACCACAAGATAAGAGTTTTAAAAGAGTTGTGTAAAAAGTATAATTTGACAGTTGTAGCGCCTATTGTGCTTGTAAAAAATAAAAAAGTATATAAAAGTGTTGCAAAATTTGCACCAAAAAGCGTACACTACTACAACCAACAATTTTTGATCAACTTTAAACATTGGAATGAAGAGAGATTTTTTGATAATGCTATAGAGCCATATAAGATGCCAACATTTATAATCAATAGAGTAAAATTTGGGATAATAAGTGGTTTCGAAGCACATTTTGATACAGCATGGATGGATGCTATGAGTAAAAATGTAGATGTTGTTTTGATGCCCTCATCATCCACATTTGATTCACTACAAAGATGGCAAGAGATGCTAAAAACAAGAGCATTTTTAAATTCACTATATATTTTAAGAGCCAATAGAGTCGGCAGTTATGCTGATGGTGAAATTGCATGGAAATTTTATGGACATAGTAAATTGGTAAATCCATTTGGAGATATAGAGTTATCGCTAGGGGATAAAGAGGAGATTTTATTGTGCGATATAGACAAACAAAATGTTTTAGAAGCTAGAAAACTTTGGGGCTGGAAAAAGGCTCTAACAAAGAGGGAAGTGTAGAGATGTCATATGTTTATATAGCGATTGTAGTTATTTTTGTGGGCGCTCTCATCGCCGTAGCAGCTACTGCAGACAAAGAAGATATGGAAAAAGAAGATATGGAAAATGAAAAATGAATTTTAAACCCTATCCGTTTGAGAGACTTGCGGAGTTATTGAAAGATATCGTGCCAAACGAGAGTTTTTCTCCGTCTGTTTTGACCATCGGTGAGCCTCAGTTTGAGACGCCTATGTTTATACAGGACGAGTTAAAAAATAGTACAAGTCTGCTTAAAAAGTATCCAAAAACTGCAGGTGAAAATTATCTTAGAGATGCCCAAAAAGGTTTTGTAAGTAGAAGATTTGGAGTGGAATTAAAAGATAGTGAAATAATACCAACATTTGGTACTCGCGAAGTCCTTTTTAATTTTCCGCAATTTTTGCTATTTGACATAAAAGAGCCGACTATAGCATTTCCAAATCCGTTTTATCAGATTTATGAGGGCTCTGCTATCGCTTCAAGAGCAAATATCATACACTTAAATCTTACAAAAGAGGGTGATTTTAAGCCCGATGTTACAGATAGCAGGCTAAAAGATGCTGATTTGGTGATACTAAACTCACCATCAAATCCTACGACAACTTTTTTGGATTTGCAAGAGCTATCAAGATGGGTTGAGTTAGCTTTGAAGTATGATTTTATACTATTAAATGATGAGTGCTATAGTGAGATTTATAGTGATGATATACCCCCTTCTGTTTTAGAAGCAAGCCTACATGTAGGCAATAAAAATTTCAAAAATATTGTAGCTATCAACTCCATATCCAAAAGAAGCAGTGCGCCTGGGCTTCGCTCTGGTTTTATCGCTGGAGACGAAAAGATCTTGTCAGGATATTTAAAGTACAGGACATATGTTGGAGCTGCGTCTCCTCTGCCACTTCAAAGGGCAGCAAGTCTGGCTTGGGGTGATGATAAACATGTAGAAGCAGCTAGAGCAGTTTATAGAAAAAATCTCGAATTAGCAAGAGATATCTTAGGTGTTGAAAAAAGTAGTTCAACATTTTATGTTTGGCTTGAAGTTGGAGATGATTTGGAGTTTACTCAAAAATTGTTTGAGAAAAAAAATGTAAAAGTATTGCCTGGAAGTTACTTAGGGCGAGAGGGAATAGGAAGTGCTTATGTTCGTATAGCACTAGTAGAAAATAGCGAAAAAACGAAAGAAGCGCTAAAGAGAATTAGTGACTTTATAAAAGAGACAAACAGATGAAATATATCCATTTCGTAGGCATAGGTGGTATCGGACTCTCAGCACTTGCAAGGTATTTGCAAAAAGAGGGTTTTGTCGTGAGCGGCTCTGATATAAGAGATACAAAAATCACAAAAAAACTAGCTCTAGAGGGTATAAAAGTGAGCGTACCTCATGATGCAAAAAATATTAATAATCAAGATTTAGTCATATACACAGCTGTTGCAAAAGATGATAATGTAGAGTTAGTTGAGGCTAGAAAAAGAGGAATTTTAACTCTCTCTCGTAAAGATGCTCTGCCTTTGATACTAAAAGATAGGAGAGTTTTTGCAACTTGCGGAGCTCACGGGAAAAGCACAACAAGTGCAATGCTCGCTTCATTGGTTGAAGGAAGCGTTATAATAGGCGCTGAGAGCAAGCAGTTTGATACAAATATGCACTATATGGCTAGCAATAATGTTATCTTTGAAGCTGATGAGAGTGATGAAAGTTTTTTAAACTCAAATCCATTTGTAGCAGTAGTGACAAATGCAGAGCCTGAACATATGGAGCATTACGGTTATGATTTGAAGAGGTTTTATGGAGCTTATGAGCAGTTTTTAAGAAGTGCAACCATAAGAGTTATAAATGCTGAAGATAAATTTCTTTCAACTTTGGATGATATGGATGCTATCAGATTTTATCCGAGTCGTGACCTCAAAGATATAGAGACTGTTATCAAAAATGGTGAGCCTTTTACCTCTTTTATACTCAAAGATTTAGGTAGATTTGAAGTTTGGGGTATAGGTGAACATATAGCTATAGATGCTTCATTGGCGGTTTTGGCAAGTTTGAGTGAGATTGACTTAGAGAGTGCCAGGGAAAAGTTGAAAAATTATAGAGGCATCAAAAAGAGATTTGATATAGTGCAAAAACGAGATGATTTTGCTTTGATTGATGATTATGGTCACCACCCAACAGAGATAAAAGCTACAGTAAAATCAGCTAAAAAATACGCAAAACTATTGGGGTTAAACAAGGTAACAGCTATTTGGCAGCCACATAAATACAGCAGAACCCATGATAATTTAGAGGGCTTTGTAGAGTGTTTTGATGGTGTTGATGATTTGATAATACTTCCAGTTTGGAGTGCAGGTGAAGAGAAAATAGAGATAGATTTTGAAAAAGAGTTTAAAAGATACGCTCCAACATATGTCAATAATTTAAAAGAGACTCTAAAAAAGTTAAATAGTGGTTTAGTCATAGGTTTTGGAGCCGGCGACATAACTTATCAGTTAAGAGGGGCGTAGTCATATGCAAATCATTCTCTTTTTACTACTGATTTTAATGCTACTGATAATATTTGTCTCCAAAAAAGAGTCGCTATCTAAAAGTATGAAAATTTCTCTAGTGAGTTCTTTGCTTTTGGTTTTTTTTCTAGGTTGGCTCTATACGACATACAATCAAAAAGTAGCAAAATCAAACAGAGAGTTGATAAATGCCTATGAACAGGGAAAAACACTCACTTGCGGAGAGTATAAAGTAGATGCTAAAGGCTTTATTTTTGTTAGTGGAACACTTAGTTTTGTAGCAAAAAAGAGTAATGAAAAAAACAGAGGTGTTGTTGTAGATATCTCTACATGTAGCCGATGAATAGACTCCTTTTAAAGCTCGATTTAACAGACTTTACTAACTCTTTCTACTCATTTTTAGCGAGAAAAAAACCCTTTTTTATGCAGGGTGATTCTCATATTCACTATCGCTTTATAAAAGAGTTGATGGCGATGCAAGAGATAAAACGAAGCGAAGAGGTTGAAAATCTTGATTCCAATCTTGCACATTTGAGTAAAAATGGAACCCTAAAAATTTATGAGATATACTCTTTTGTTAAAATTGTCAACTATTTTGGATACCTAAAAAAGATATTAAAAGAGGGTGAACTCTCAGTTTGGATGCAAAAGATTGAAATTCCAGATGAAATTTCAGAGATTTGCGGATATTTCAATGAAAAAGGCGAACTCAAAAGTAGTGTAGATGAAAAATTTGCCGCCATAGAACATGCACTTAAGAGGATCAAAGAGGAGACAAGCGTAGCGCTTAGACGCCTCATGTCAAACTCTAAACTCTCAAATTATCTAGTAGATAGGCAGATTCACTATATCAATAATCAAGAGTGTATCTTGGTAAGAGGCGGGTTCAACCATGTTATCAAAGGCGGAGTTGTAGGCAGAAGTAGTGGGGGATTTTTTTATATATTTCCAGACTCCGTTTCAAGTCTAAAATCAAAAGAGAGCGGTTTGATAGACAAAAAAGAGGAGCTTATATACCAATACGCCAAAAAAATATCTTCCGTTTATAACAAAAATCTAAAATTTTTATCATATATAAATAGAGAGTTTGACAAATTTGATGCTTACCATGCAAGAGTCAATTTTGCTAAAAGTTACGGTTTGGATTTTGTTTTAGCTGGTAACTCAAGCGATATAATCCTATCAAAATTTTCACATCCTGCACTAAGTGATCCAAAACCCGTAAGTATAGATTTTAGAAAACATGTGTTGATGATCACAGGAGTAAATGCAGGCGGAAAGACCATGTTTCTAAAGTCAATTTTAAGTGCAGCATTTCTAGCAAAATATCTTCTTCCGATGAAGATAGATGCCTATCATTCAAAAATTGGCTCATTTAAAGAGATAGTTGCAGTTCTTGATGATCCTCAAAATGTAAAAAATGATATATCTACTTTTGCAGGAAGGATGAGTGAATTTAGCAGACTTTTTACCAAAAAAAGAGCTTTAGTGGGCATAGATGAGATTGAGCTTGGAACTGACGCAGATGAAGCCGCAAGTCTCTTTAAAGTTATAATCGAAAAATTGATCCAAAAAGATATAAAGATAGTCATCACAACTCACCACAAGAGGTTGGCTTCACTTCTAGCTACAAATGAGAGTGTTCAACTGCTAGCTGCTATATATGATGAAAAAAATCAAAAGCCGACTTATGAATTTCTTGAAGGAACTATCGGCAAGAGTTATGCTTTTGAGACAGCTTTGAGGTATAAAATCCCAGTTCCAATCATAAAAGAGGCGAGGGTTGTATATGGAGAAGATAAAGATAAACTAAATGATCTGATTCAAAAAAATATAGATTTAGAGTTAGAGATGCGAAAACAATCTGTACTTTTAGAAGAGAAACTTCAAGAGGCAAAAAGGGCAAAAGAGGCTCTTTATGATGAGCGAGAGAAGAGTAAAAAAGAGTTTGAAAAATCAGCCTACAATATGCAAAAAAGTTTCAATGAAGCTATAAAACTAGCAAAAGATGCCATAAAATCAAAAGATACAAAAGAGGCTCATCAAGTCCTAAATGAAGCTCATAAATTTAAACAAAAAGCCACTAAAATCAAAATTATACAAAAAAGTGAAAAACTGTGTGTTGGGGATTGGGCAAAGTATGGAAACTCTAAAGGTTTGATTAAAAGCATAAAAAAAGAGACAGCTATGATCGATTGTGATGGCATCACGCTAAGAGTACCGCTAAATAGTCTTAAAAAAAGTGGAAATCCACCAAAAAAACCAAAAAAAGTAAAAATTTCAAAACCAACTGCGACGAGTTCAGTGACGCTTGATCTTCATGGATTAAGATCAGAAGAAGCCATCGAAAAGCTAGATAAATTTCTCTCAGATGCCCTAATAAACGGATATGATGAAGTTTTGGTATATCACGGAATCGGAACAGGAAAACTGGCATATGCAGTAAAAACTTTTCTATCAACATATCCAAGTCTAGTCTCTTTTGGTGATGCGCCGATAAATATGGGAGGATATGGAGCAACTTTGATTAAGTTATGATTATTTTAATCTAAAAAATCATATAATGGAGCAAGAATGATAAACTGACCTTACGCACTATAAGCACACCTAGGTGATAAAAGTTGCACTCTAATGCAAGGAAGTATAGCAAAATTGTAGTTATTCTACTATGAAGCTATGCTGACGCAGCAGTAGGGTGCAAATTTTATCATCCTATGGACAGAATGAGAAAGCACCATCTGCTTCGTTAGTTCACTTTCACCGTAGCTTTGGCTACGCTAAAAGTAAACTGCCTCGCATATGATGCTTTCTCATTCTGCCTAGGTATGCTTATAGTGCGTAAGGTCAGTTTTTAAAAAGTGATAAAATTTAGGGTAAATTAAATGGAAAAAATCAAAATGGAGCTTGATAAGCTCTTGATAGTGATGCTTGTTTCTGTATTTATATTTTTTATTATGGTTCTATTCAATAGAGATATTTGTATCTATTTTGATATCAATAAAGCCAATTTTTCATTTTTTCTAGCTTTTATTACGATCTTTTTTCTTCTGTTTGCATATTTTAAAATTCAAAAAAGTTCAAGCAAGTTTCAAAAAGAGTTCGAGAGAGTAGTCTCTGAAAAAGAGAAAGAACTTGTAAAAATAAATGAAGAGATAAGTAAAACAAACGAATATCTAAAACGACAGCTGTATATAGATGATTTAACAAAATTACCAAATCGAAAAGCCTTGGAAAACGATATCCAGTCTATGCAAAAACCAAAGTTAATCATTCTAGATATCGACTCTTTTAAAGATATAAATGAGTATTATGGAAGTGGTGTTGGTGATACTATTTTGATAAGAGTTGCAACTATACTTGAAGATTTTTTAAAGAGTGAAAATATACAAATATATAGAGTTGGTGCAGATGAGTTTGCTTTTCTTGAGGATTATGAGCTAGATATGGACAAATATGAAGAGTTAGCAACGCAACTAATAGAGCTCTTCAAAAAAGAGCAGATTGAGCTCATTGAAATAGACGAAACTATTGGTATAAATGTTACTTTAGGGTTTAGTTTCGATCCTGAAAATACTATAGAAAAAGCCGGTATTGCTCTAAATGAAGCCAAACACAAGCAAATTCATTTCTTGTGTTATTTTAAAAAAATAGATACTAAAAGTGACTATATAGAGCAAGTTAAATGGACAAAATTTATAAATAAAGCCATCAAAGAGAACCGAGTTATCCCGTATTATCAGCCTATATTTAATGCAAACAGTGAGCTACTTAAGCATGAAACACTTGTTAGAATACTAGATGAAAATGAAGAGGTGATTCCTCCTGGTCTCTTCTTGGATGTTTCAAAAAAGACCAAAAGATATATTGAAATCGAAAAACTACTTATTCAAAAGAGTTTTGAACAAATCCAAGATAGTGATGAGGTTATATCTGTAAATCTATTGGCAAGAGATATGAGTGATGGAAATGTGAGCAATTTTGTTATATCAATGTTAAATAATTATGGTGTAGCTAAGCAAATTATTTTTGAAATACTTGAAAATGAAAATATAGAAAATTTACCAAGAGTAAACAACTTTTTAAATCGTATTAGGCGAATGGGTTGTAAAATTGCGATAGATGACTTTGGAACAGGCTACAGTAACTTTTCATATCTTACTAAATTAAAACCTGATTATATAAAGATAGATGGCTCGCTCATCAGAAATTTGGCAACAGATATGAGTGCAAATGCCATAGTCACTTCTATCATCGCATTTGCGAAGAAATTAGAGATTAAAACAATAGCTGAATTCATACACAATGAAGAGACATTTGAGATATGCAAGAATCTAGGAATAGACGAATTTCAAGGTTTTTATTTAGGAGAGCCTTCACCAACACTACTACAAAGATAACATATGCAAACAAAAGAACTATTTTTAAAATTATTGAGTTACAATTCTATAACCCCAAACGATGCAGGAGCTTTTGAGTTTATACAGAAGTATATGGATAAATTTATATACAAAAGAGTGGATGTAAATGAGACAAAAAATCTACTTTTATATAAAAAATTTGGAGATGGAGAGCACCTCTGTTTTGCTGGACATATAGATGTTGTACCACCTGGGGCTGGTTGGGATAGTGATCCTTTTGAGCCCGTGCTTAAAGATGGATATATCTATGCAAGAGGGACGCAAGATATGAAGAGCGGCGTTTGTGCATTTTTGCAAGCCTGTAAAGATGCACAAAAATTTAATGGTACCCTAAGTATAGTGCTGACTAGCGATGAAGAGGGTGATGGATTAAATGGTACTATTGAAGTTTTAAAACAGATGAAAAATGAGAATTTTTTACCAGATTTTGCGATAGTCGCAGAGCCTACAAGTGAGAGAATTTTTGGAGATGCTATTAAGATAGGCAGAAGAGGTTCGATCAACGGTATCATAGAACTTTTTGGAAAGCAGGGACATGCCGCATATCCTGAAAAATCTATCAATCCTATAAATCTGATTGCCCCACTGCTAGATAAGCTCGCAGGTCATAACTTTGATAGTGGGGATGAAAATTTTGCTCCAAGTCAACTTGTTATAACCGATATAAGATCTGGCATGGAGGTTACAAATGTGACTCCAAGCACTTTGAAGCTGATGTTTAATGTGCGAAACTCCACCAAAACCAGCAAAGAAGATATAGAAAAATACATAAAAAAACTCTTTGAAAATTTGGATTTTAAATTGACCCTTTTTCAAGGAGCCAAGCCATTTGTGACGCAAAGAGACTCTAAAATCGTCAATGTACTTAAAAATTCAACAAAAGAAGTAACGGGCAATGAACCAAAACTTACAACCAGCGGAGGAACAAGTGATGCTAGACTCTTTGCTCAATATGGGGTAAAAAGTGTCGAACTAGGAGTCATAAATGACCGAATTCATGCTCTAAATGAGAGATGTAAACTTCAAGAAGTAGAAGATTTAAAGAAAATTTTTGATAAAGTTATAGAAAAATTTTAAGGATTGATTATGAGATATATTGCAACAAAAAATGCTCCCTCCGCGATAGGACCATATTCGCAAGCCATAGATTTGGGAGATATGATATTTACTTCTGGTCAGATAGCTTTGAGAGCTGATGGAAGCTTGGTTGAAGCAGATGTAAAAGCGCAGACAAAACAGGTTTTGACCAACTTGGGTGAAGTTTTGAATGAGGCAGGAAGTTCACTGTCCAAAGTGGTGAAAACTACGATATTTTTAGCAAATATGGAAGATTTTGCAGTGGTAAATGAAGTCTATGCAAGCTTTTTTGGTGACCATAAACCAGCTCGCTCTACAGTAGCCGTAAAAACGCTACCACTAAATGTCGGTATTGAGATAGAAGCGATTGCTGTAAAATAGTGAATGCACTTGACCTTTATGCAAAAATAGAGCCTCTGATCGGTTTTTATGAAGAGTATGAAGAGCTTTATGAGGAGTATATCAGTGTTATAAAAACTCTACATGTAGAGAAAATCTTAGATATAGGTTGTGGAAATGGAAAATTTTTGCAACTGTTACAGAGAGAAAATTATCAAGCTATTGGTATAGATAGAAGTCAGGAGATGGTGCGTATCTCCACTTCTCTAGGTGTTGATGCTCGCAATATGGAACTAGGGGAGTTAAAAACATCTTTTGATTGTGCTACTGCTATCGGAGATGTTTTAAATTATATGACTCAAAAAGAGCTCATTGTATTTTTTAAAGAAGTCTCAAAAGTTCTTGAAAAAGATGCCTATTTTATAGCCGATATAAATACTCAAAATGGCTTTCAAGAGGTTGCGGATGGGTTACTTATCAAAGAAAATAGTGAGCAATTTTTGGCAATCGAAGCTGATTTTGACGGTCAAGTGCTCCAAACAAATATGACTCTATTTGAAAAAAATAGAGAATTATACAAAAAATACTCAAATAAAATTCTACAATTTTATCACCCCATTGAACTATTTGAAGGGCTTGATGGCTTTACGCTTGTGAAAAAGATAGATATATCTATGTTTGGTGATTTAGATAAAACGGCTCTTGTATTCAAAAAGGTTTAAAAATGATTTTTTTTAAGCTTATATTTGTTATAATATTAGATATTTTTAGTAATAAAAAAATTTAAGGTTTATAAAAGGATTTGCCATGGCTCAAAGAGCGATTCGTGAATATGATGGGAAAGCACTCTTTTCAAAACATTGGGAAAAGTACTTTAGTGGGTTTCATTATGGTTTTAAATCTGTGCTTGTAAGTAGCGGAGATGAATTAAAGAAAAAAGCTGAAGAACATGGTTTTGAGTGGCTAAAACAGGAGCCATTGGTAGCGAAACCGGATATGCTCTTTGGTAAGAGAGGTAAAAATGACCTTGTGCTTTTTAAAGATAAGAAGCCAGGCGATGTATCTTTGGAAGTGGCAGCAAAGTGGATTGACGATAAGATTTCGCACCCTATTACACTATTGAGCGGACAACATGGAACTCTTACACATTTTATAGTTGAACCTTTTACTCCACACTCTGAAGAGCAGGAGTACTACATATCTGCTACAACTGTGGGTGAAGATGATGTTCTTTACATGTCCACAGAGGGTGGCATGGAGATAGAAGATGGCTGGGAAAGCAAAGTGACTGAAGTTGTGATTCCAATTAACATGCAAGATGCAAATATAGACCATATGGTCAAAGCAAATGCTCCAACAGATTTACCGGCCGATAAAAAAGAGGCTTTTGTATCTTTTGCTATAGATTTTTTTAGATTTTACAGAGATTTAAATTTTGCATATCTTGAGATAAATCCATTGGTTATGCTTGACAATAACGAGATGGCTATACTTGATTTGGTGGCGAGACTTGATGATACAGCAGGTTATCTTATGGAAGAGGAGTGGGGAGATATAGAGTATCCGACTGCTTTTGGGATGGAAGATCAATCTGCTGAAGAGAAAGCTATAAGTGATGCTGATGCGAAGAGCGGAGCATCTTTGAAACTTACTATCTTAAATCCGATGGGAAGAATTTGGACTATGGTTGCAGGCGGTGGAGCCAGCGTTGTTTTTGCTGATACTATCGCAGATCTAAGCGGAAATGTAGCAGAACTTGCAAATTATGGAGAGTATAGCGGAGGTCCAACTACGGGTGAGACAAAATTTTACGCAGATACTATATTTGATTTGATGACTAGATTTAAAGATCCAAAAGGTAGAGGTAAGATTTTGATTATCGGTGGTGCAATCGCTAACTTTACCGATGTTGCCAAGACTTTTACAGGTATCATTCAGTCATTAGAGGAGTATGCGGATAAGCTCAAAAATGTGGGAGTCAAGATTTATGTGCGTCGTGGTGGACCTAACTATGAAAAAGGCTTGAAAGATATAAAAGAGGCTGCAGATAGATTGGGATTGTATATGGAAGTTTATGGGCCTGAGACTCATGTAACAGATATAGTAAGAATGTCTTTAGAGAATGGAGAGTAGTTATGAGTAAGTTATTTACAAAAGATACACAAGCGATATTTTGGAACAACAATAGAAGTGCGATTCAAAGAATGTTGGATTATGACTATACGATAGGTAGAGTTACTCCATCAATCGCTGCCATCGTAGCCCCAACGAGTACGGCTAAATTTGATAAATTTTTCTGGGGTAGCGAAGAGGTGATGATACCTCTTTATAGAAGTACCAGTGAGGCAGTGAGTGAACATAAAAATGCTGATGTGCTTTTGAACTTTGGATCATTTAGAACAGCTTATGATGTTGTCATGGAAGCGATAGAGTTAGATGGGCAGTTTAAGACCATAATGGTAACAGCAGAGGGAATTCCCGAGAGACGCGCAAGAACTATGAATCAGGCTGCTAGAGATAAAGGCGTAACAGTCATAGGGCCTGCGACTGTAGGTGCCATTGCTCCAGGAGCTTTTAAGATAGCAAATATCGGCGGAACGATAGAAAATATCGTAAAATCAAAGCTAAATAGATGTGGAAGTTGTGGTTTAGTCACAAGAAGTGGCGGACTTTTCAATGAAATGTCAAATATCATAGCACTAAATGCAGATGGTATAGCAGAGGGTGTAGCTATAGGTGGAGATAGATTTGTAGGTTCTGTTTTTATAGATAATCTTTTGAGAATGGAAAGCAACCCTGATGTAAAATATATGATTTTACTAGGCGAAGTCGGTGGAGTTGAAGAGTATAAAGTCATAGAGGCAGTAAAAAGCGGAAAGATAAAAAAACCTATCATCTCATGGTGTATAGGAACTATCGCAAAACACTTCAAAAGTGGAGTTCAGTTTGGACACGCAGGAGCTAGTGCAAATGCTGATAGAGAAACAGCAGAAGCAAAAAATATAGCCATGAAAGAGGCTGGTTTCTATGTGCCTGACTCTTTTAACGAAATTCCGGCAACCATACATAAAGTATATGAAGATTTACTAAGTAAAGGTGTTATTGAGCCGATAGTCGAGCCAGAAGTTAAACCGATACCAAAAAATAGAAAAGCTAGAAATTTTATCTGTACTATCAGTGATGACAGAGGTGAAGAGGCGACATATTGCGGTATCCCTATATCTCAAGTCGCAACTCCGGATACAGGCTATTCACTTGGTGATGTTATGAGTTTGCTATGGTTCAAAAGAAGATATCCAAAGTGGGCAGTTGAGTTTATAGAGACAGTTTTAAAAACTGTAGCAGATCATGGTCCCGCAGTCAGTGGTGCTCACAATGCCAAAGTAACAGCAAGAGCAGGAAAAGATGTGGTCAGCTCCTTGATAGCAGGACTTTTAACTATAGGACCTAGATTTGGCGGAGCGATAGATGGAGCCGCAAAATACTTCAAATATGGATACGATAACAATCTCTCCCCAAAAGAGTTTTTATCATATATGAAAAAGCAAGGTATTCCGATTCCTGGCATCGGACATAGGATTAAATCAGTAAGAAATCCTGATTTAAGAATAGTTGGACTCAAAAAGTATGTAAATGAGTTTTTCCCATCTCACCCAATCTTGGATTATGCTTTGGAAGTTGAAAAATTAACAACAAGCAAAAAAGATAACTTAATCCTAAATGTAGATGGAACTATCGGTGTTTTGATGGTTGACATGTGGAAAGAGCTAGGATATGACGATGTAGAAATCGGCACATTCATAGAAGCTGGTGCCTTAAACGCTTTCTTTATACTAGGAAGATGTATAGGCTTCATCGGTCACATACTAGACGAAAAACGCTTAAATATGCCAATGTACAGACACCCATGGGATGATATACTCTACGATGTAGAGCAAGTAGAAGAGTAATACAAAAAAGCTACAAGGGGTCAAACTGATCCCTTGTGTATAAAGACTTAACTGTGGTTTTATCACGAAATCAGGTATAAAGTTTATATTAAATTGTATTTTTATTGCAATTTATGGTGATAAACATACAATAAAAGACCAAAAAATAGTACTTTAAACCGCATAGTGATAGGATAAGTGCATCAATAAATAGTTGCTCGTCCCCGCTTCGCGGGAACGAGCAACGCCGAGTTCAGCACCATTTAAGCCAGATTTCAGAATGCACCGTAGGTGTTTTCTGAAATCTGGCTTAAATGGTGCTGAACTCGGCGTTAGCAAAATTAGACAAATATTTTATTGTATCATCGATTTCAAAAAAGAAAAAATTTAGGTATAATATACTCGTAAAAACTTAAAAATTGAGGTTGATTTGAAATATATTTATAGAGAACATGCTATTGCTAGAATGTTTGAAAGAGATATTTTTGAAGAAGATGTTGAGGATGCTATAGAAAATGGAGAAATCATTGAAAGTTATCTTGATGATAAGCCATATCCTTCATATTTAACTTTAAAATATTGTAACAATAAACCTATTCATGTAGTTTTTGCAACAATTCAAGAAGCTAATGAAACAATAATTATTACTGCATACTACCCAGATAAAGAGAAGTGGAGCAGTGACTTTAAAAAAAGGATTAGAAGATGAAATGTGTAATTTGTAAACATGGGGAAACAAAATCAGGAACGACAACAGTTACTTTAGAAAAAAATTATTCTACAATTGTATTTAAAGAAGTTCCAGCTCAAATTTGTGATAATTGCGGAGAAAAGTATATTGATGAAATTACTACAAAAAAGTTGCTAAAAAAAGCAAGAGATATAGTTAAAAATGGTGTGGAAGTAGATATTAGAAAGTATGGAGTAGCTGCATAAGTTGCTAACAAAACACAGAGACTGTGAATTTAGTCTATTCCACCCCTGATTTAG
>Ga0256840_1001872_pt1 | contig 19075 bp, 20 predicted proteins | sample 355202metaG_FD_185969 | JGI IMG/M metagenome (GOLD analysis project Ga0256840, IMG submission 185969) | Hydrothermal vent microbial communities from Mid Atlantic Ridge, Atlantic Ocean - 355-202 | ecosystem: Environmental > Aquatic > Marine > Hydrothermal vents | place: Atlantic Ocean: Mid...
CCAAATCAGCGATTTAGCGTTTGACCTGACGTAGGAGCCGTATGCGTTAGTAGCGCACGTACGGATCTGTACCGGAGGGCTGTATTAGTTTAAAAACTATGTAAAACAGTACTTTACGGTGATCAATTTTATCGGTAAATAACAACCGCTAATCCTGTGTTTCCCAAAAATAGTGATTAAATTGTGGGTGTCCAGATTTAACTATTAACTACGGGGGTGGCACAGCACACCTACAACAGCTACTACAAAAGCCTTGCGTCGGCCAAAAGACGCCGACATAATTGAGTTCACCATTTAAAAAGCAAATGGGAAGCTCACTAAAAAAAGTACGGGGGTGGCAAAATCCCTTGTTGATGACTAAATTAAGAGCGAATTCCAACGCCTTTTTTTAATAGGTAATACGCGTAGCCATACAGTGCGATAACAAACACGGCTAATAAAGAAAAACTTGCTACAGGGCTAATATCAGATACTCCTAAAATCCCATAACGAAAACCATTTACCATATACAAAACAGGGTTGGCCAACGAAACATTCTGCCAAAAATCTGACAGCATATTAATTGAATAAAACACACCGCCTAAATAGGTGAGGGGAGTTAGCACAAAGGTGGGGATAATCGTAATATCATCAAAACTCTTGGCATATATTGCATTGATTAAGCCTGCGATAGAAAACAACATTGAAGTTAAGACAACAATAGCGATGGTGATAATTGGGTGTTGAATGGTTAACGATGAAAAGAATAATGAAACAAGGGTGACAATTAATCCAACCATCAAACCACGTGCCATACCGCCACCGATGTAACCCATTAAAATAATATGATTGGGTACGGGAGAGATAAGCATTTCTTGAATATGACCAAACATTTTTGCGGTAAAGAATGTTGAAACGACATTGGAGTATGAATTGGTAATCACCGACATCATAATTAAGCCTGGGATAATATATTCGATGTATTTAAAGCCATCCATATCGCCAATTTGACTACCAATCAGATTGCCAAAAATCACAAAATACAAGGTCATAGTGATGGCAGGTGGTACGAGTGTTTGTACCCAAATACGTAAAAATCGCATTACTTCTTTGGTGAGTATTGTTTTAAAGGCTGTTAGTTTTTGAGCTGCTTTCATGATGATGAGTCCTCATTATCCGTTTTAACCAGCTTTACAAATAATTCTTCTAAGCGATTGGTTTTATTACGCATACTCATTACGCGAATATCGTATTTACTCAATGTCTCAAATAAATAATTGAGAGAACGTGTTTTGTCTAGCTCGACTTCAATAGTTGAAGGATCACGTTGATGAATAGTAAGTTCACACTCTTCAGGAATAGACGTTAAAGGCTTTTTCAAATCCAATACAAAGGTTTCAACTTGAAGGCGTGATAGTAATTCTTTCATACTGGTGCTTTCTACTACCTCGCCTTTATTTATAATAGCGATGTTGTTACACATGCTTTCGGCTTCTTCTAAATAATGCGTGGTGAGGATAATGGTTGTGCCAGCTTGATTCAGCTTTTTCAAAAAATCCCACATGGATCGGCGGATTTCAATGTCAACACCTGCGGTAGGCTCATCCAATATCAATAGTTTAGGATTATGGATTAAAGCCCTTGCTATCATTAACCGGCGTTTCATTCCACCAGATAAGCTTTGTGCTTGCTCATTTCGTTTATCCCAAAGATCTAGATGTTTGAGTAACTCTTCGGCTCGTTTTCGGGCAACAGGACGTTCAATGCCGTAATATCCAGCTTGATTGAGAATAATTTCAATTACAGGTTCCCAAATATTGAAGTTAAATTCTTGTGGGACTAAGCCAATATGCTCTTGCACGGCTTCACGATCTTTTTCTAGATCATGGCCAAAGATATTGACTTCACCTTCAGTTTTATTTACTAGAGAACAGATAATACCAATGGCTGTGGACTTACCAGCACCATTTGCACCGAGTAGGGCAAAAAAATCTCCTTTTTTGACCTCAAGGTTAATGCCTTTAAGTGCCTGAAAGTTATTATTGTAGGTTTTCTTTAGATTGGTTATTTTGAGTGCATTTTCCATTTGTAGATAATGTGGGTTGTGGTATAAGAATTCAAATAATTAATAAAATAAAAGGAATCTAAATTGAGTGAGTGGTTTGTCTATATGTTGCGTTGTGCAGATAATAGTTTATATACAGGAGTGACTACGGATGTTGAGCGTCGAGTAGATGAACATAACGCTGATAACTCTGTAACAAAATACACGCGTGTGAGACAGCCCGTTAGTGTGGTTTATTTTGAGGGGGCTGGTTCGCGTTCAGAGGCCTGCAAGCGTGAGTCGCAGCTTAAAAAACTGACAAAAAAAGATAAAGAAGCTCTTGTATCTGATTAGTTAGGCGATTATATCTACGATGAGAAATTAGCATGAGAAAACGTACTTTCAATTTTGATGGCTCACAGGGTGCAGCACAGATGATGGTTACTATTCTAAACCACTACGCAAACGTGGCTTATCCTATCGGCGGTTCTGATTGCGCTGCGGCATCACGTGAGGCGTTACAGACGATTGCGACTAATATTGAACAAAATGAGCAGGCAGAGATTAGCCGTCGTCAACGTCCAATGTTGAAGTCTGCGGTAAAATGGTTTTATACCGAGTCGGAATATGCTAATCCAACGGAGCCGATGTATAATCATCTTTTATTACAATTTCAAAAATAGTGGATTCTATAAAAGAATGAAAAATTTTTTATCATTAAGCTTTTTAGTTAGCCTGATTTTTTTTAGCAATATTACGTATGCAAAAGGTGTGGAAGCTTGTTTCTTAGCGAGTGACTCTTGTGAAGCATTCCAATCATTTCGTAAAAAAACAAACCCTGAAAATGTACGCTTAGAACCAGGAAAATTTTATAAGATTTTAGAAAAAAACAAACGCAAGACAGCGTATCGTATACGTGTTGAGGGTGTTAAGCGATCAGCACGCTGGGTAAGTAAACAGTGCGGTGAGCCTTTACCTATCTGTTCTTTAAATGCTGCAGAAAAACGCTCTACAAATCTTAAAAAGAATCTGTACAACACTCATCAAAAAAAATATAAGCCAAAGAAGTCGACTAAACAACCTGAATATTTATTAGCACTCACGTGGCAACCCAGCTTTTGTGAAACCCATTCAGGAAAAAAAGAGTGCCGAACCCAAACGCGTAACCGCTACGATGCAACCCATTGGTCATTACACGGTTTATGGCCACAACCTCGCAACAACACTTACTGTGGTGTAGGTTATATGGATAAGGGTATTGATCGAAATAAAAAATGGCATTTGCTTGCGCCAGTAAAATTAAGCCAAAAAACGGCGACTGAGTTAGCCTTTGTAATGCCTGCAGTAGCCTCAAATTTACAGCGACACGAGTGGATAAAGCACGGTACGTGTTATGGTTCTGATGCAGAGGATTACTATTCCGATGCAATCTCTCTAACCAATCAAATCAACAAATCTATCGTGGGGAAATTATTTAATCGAGGTGTCGGCAAACGTGTAACGCTTAAGCAAGTTCGTCAACATTTTGATAAGGCTTTTGGTAAAGGGGCGGGTAGTAAGGTTGATATGCGTTGCGATAAAAAAGGCCGTGTCAGTGAGTTGTGGATCAATCTTAAAGGTAAAGTATTGGATGATACGAAAATATCTTCCTTGCTTACAAATTCACTTCGCGCAGGTTCGAGTTGTAAGATGGGTGTGATTGACCCTGCAAATCGATAACGAATGATAATGCTCATTATTTTATAAAGAAATACAAAATGCCCAAAAAGAGGGGGGGGTGACAAATTTAACCTCTTTTAATGCTTATTACGCCTACATGAGGACGAGATGCTACTAGATCCAAGCTTGCTTTCTTTTTTACAACAGCAACACTCGGTTAAAAGCATAATCGTGCCTGTCGATGTAATAGTATGTAAATCAGGAGATGTTTGTGAAAATTTAGTCATTGTCTTAGAAGGGCAAGTTAAAGTTTATCGCCCATCAGTCAACGGCAAGAGCCTTACCCTTTATACAGTAAACAAAAATGAAAGCTGTATTTTGACGGCCTCTTGCATTTTAAATCAAACCTTATTTCCTGCCTTTGCAGTAACCACTACAGAGGTTACTGCTCTGTCTATCCCGCCAGATAAAGTTATTGATTGGTTAGAACATGAACCACGATGGCAAAAATATATGTTTGGCTTACTCTCTCAAAGAATGATTAACCTCATTGAGCTGGTAGATACGATTGCTTTCGAGCCATTGGACGTTCGTTTAAAAGCTTGGCTGAAGGATCAATCTTATAAAAATATTATTCAAATAACCCATCAACAAATAGCTGAAGATTTAGCGAGCTCACGTGAAGTGATTAGTCGATTGTTAAAGAAGTTTGAAAAAGAAGGATTAATCGAGCTAGGTAGAGGGACGATAAAAGTTATTCAGTCGCGCACTGATTAATGGTTTCTAAGAGTATTGGTATCTTACTGCCAATCTTTGTACCCTTCGACTCCACTCAGCGAGCTACTTAATCAGTATTTCCTTAGGGAGAAACTGATCAAGTCCAATTATTTTCAGCTTACCAAATCTGCCGATATTTTCCACGAGGATTGGCGCAATAGAATGACTATTACGTCTCACTTCATTAAAAATAGCGACAGATTTATCGAAGCTGAATTCTAATGGACTTAATCAGCTTCTCCTTAGGTGAGGCTCCCTGAGCGGAGTCGAAGGGCTTGGGAGCATGTAAATAATTTTGGGGCAATTTTTATAAATAAAACATCATAGCTTATGTGACTCAAGTCACATACAAGATTTTGGTCTACACTTTAAGATGCAGTTGTTGTACTTATTAATTAATTGAGACTACTCATAAAAGAGTCTCCAACTGAGGATTAAATCATGAAAACGAATGTAGGCGGAATCGACCGTAAGTTAAGAATCGCAATCGGTGTTGCAATATTGGCATGGGGTGCTTACGCACAAAATTGGTGGGGCTTAGTTGGCGCAGTGCCATTGCTCACTGGTTTGATGGGATGGTGCCCACCTTATGCTATTTTTGGGATTAACTCTTGTTCTGTTAAGAATAAATAAAGAAATCGATATTTGTACGAAAATATAAAAGGTAGTTTGTCATAGGGGGGAAGATCAGTACCCATCTATACTCTTGTGATTTTATAATCATGTATTGAGGCATTCGCCACAATGACGAGCTATCTTTTTACTTCTACTTGATCAGTTTCTCCTTAAATAGAATTTTTGTGAAATTCAGCGGATCAGGGTAATCCCTCCTTCTCGAATCAGCAGGGTAAATAATTTTTTAAAATCTTTGTTTTTAGAAAGCTGCTGTAAGGTATTTTCCCCATAAAAATAGTTTTCACACAGCTCTTTAACAGCTTCTTTATCATTCAAACTTAGTTTTACATGATGCCCATCAGCAAAAAGTTGAATAGCCCCATCGTCTTCAATAAATGCAAGACGTAACCAACTTTCACGTTGATATTCATCTTTAGGGTTAAAACTTAGCGAGGCAAGCATATCTTCATCCACAGGTGCTTCACCTTTACTTTGGGTGAGGTATTTACCTAAAAATATACTCAAACCACCTTGTTCTTGTTGAATTTTTGATAACATTAATTGAGATAATTTTTGTATGTCATTTCGGCAAATCTCACCCGAACTGGATTGTAATGCACGGCCTGCATCTTTGTAGCGTTCTGTTTCTGTGAAGTTGGTATCAACCCAGTTTTGAAGTAAGTCGGTGCTATCTGGCGCTCTAAATCCAACTGAAAAAGTAAAACATTCGCCTTCTGCAATGCCATAGTGCGGCATATTGGGCGGGAGATAAATCATATCACCTGCTTCGAGTAAATATTCTTCATCTGCTTCAAACGCTTTGAGTATGGAAAGCGAAGTATCGCTTAGTAAATCGTCGGGATAGTCATCACGAGTGATTATTTTCCAACGGCGCTTACCTTGCCCTTGAATTAAAAATACATCATATTGATCGGTATGCGGGCCAACCGAGCCTTGGTCGGGGGCGTAACTCACCATCACATCATCAATGCGCCAATCAGGGATGAATCTAAATTGTTCGATGATGTTACCAAGCTCAGGGATGTAGCGTTCTAAATCATTAACCAATAGTGTCCAGTGCGTATCGGGCAGGGTGGTGAAATCTTCATCTGTGAATGGGGATTGTTTTGAATCCCATTGTTTTGAGCCTAATTCATGATTATGATCAAAACCATTTTCACTCACGATACGCGAAGGTGCATCGGTATCACAAGCCAAACCTGCTAATTCTTCAGGTGTAAAAGGCATCTCAAAGTCAGGGAATGCACCTCGAATCACTAAAGGCCTTTTCTGCCAATAGTCTTTGAGAAAGTCTTCTATGCTGATGTCGCCGAGTATTGAATCCATACGTGTTTCTATATTGTATAGTGTGTCGTTGTTATTACAAAATGCCCAAAAAGAGGGGGGGTGACAAATTTATACGTATTTTCTATTAAAAATAGATTAATACGTATTTACTAGCTAGTCGCTCACTAAATTCGCTTTGCTTGCTCAATGGCATTACCGATATAGCTTGCAGGTGTCATTTTGAGTAGTAAGTCTTTGGCGTCTTGCGGGATTTCTAAAGACTCAATGAAAGTAGCCATAATCTCTGCATTAATACGTTGTCCACGAGTTAGCTCTTTGAGTTTTTCATAAGGCTTCTCAATGCCATAGCGACGCATAACGGTTTGAACAGGCTCTGCGAGTACTTCCCAGTTTTGATCAAGATCTGCAGCAATTGCGGCTTCATTCACTTCAAGTTTAGAAATTCCTTTAAGCGTTGATTGAATCGCAATACTGGTATGACCTAAGCCCACACCGAGTGTTCTTAAAACGGTTGAATCAGTCAAGTCACGTTGCCAACGTGAGATAGGTAGTTTTTGTGATAAATGCCCCATCATCGCGTTTGCCATACCCATATTACCTTCGGCATTTTCAAAATCAATTGGGTTAACTTTATGTGGCATGGTCGAAGAACCAACCTCACCTGCAATTACTTTTTGCTTAAAGTAGCCAATGGAGATGTAAGACCAAATATCACGACAGAAGTCGATGATAATGGTGTTGTGACGTGAAACTGCATCAAATAATTCTGCGATGTAATCGTGTGGTTCAATCTGTATGGTGTAAGGGTTCCACGTTAGTCCGAGAGATTCTACAAAGTCCTTGGCAAACTTTTCCCAATCTAAATTAGGGTAGGCGCTTAAGTGTGCGTTGTAGTTGCCCACCGCGCCGTTGATTTTACCGAGTAGCTCAACATCTGCTATTTGTTTACGCTGGCGTTGTAGGCGATACACGACGTTAGCCATTTCTTTACCCAGTGTTGAAGGTGAAGCGGGTTGTCCATGAGTGCGACACAATAATGGGATTTCAGCATATTCTCCAGCGATGACTTTAATAGAATTGATCAATTGATCAATTTCAGGCAATAAGGCTTCTTCGCGTCCACCTTTTAACATCAATGCGTATGAAAGATTGTTAATATCTTCTGAGGTGCATGCAAAGTGAATAAACTCACTTACTGCATTTAACTCATTATTATCTGCTATTTTTTCTTTTAAATAATATTCAACCGCTTTTACATCGTGGTTTGTAGTGCGCTCAATGTCTTTGACGCGTTGAGCATCATCTTCACTAAAATTTTCTAAAATACTTTCAAGTATTTGATTGGCATTATCTGAAAAAGGGGGTACTTCATTGATTTCATTGTGATTAGCCAAAGCCTGCAACCAGCGAATTTCAACTAATACACGATGTTTTATTAGGCCGTATTCACTAAAAAACGGGCGATATGCATCGGTCTTGCTTGCGTAGCGACCATCGACAGGGGAAAGAGCGGTTAAAGCTGATAATTTCATTACTGGTTTACCAATACAAAGGGGTAATTATAACGTATGACTAAACAGTATCTCTATTTATTTTGCGACTGATATATTTTCTTTTGTTGGTAGTTCTATCCACAAGGTTTTATTACTCGTGGGTGTACTTATTGGCAATAAGTGATTTTTTATTTTTAGAATCCGGCTTTTTTTCCATTTGCTGAGAGGAAAGAGGGATTGTGTTATTTGGCTGTTATTAAATAATGCATCGAATGATCCATCTTTTATTGCTATTTCTAAACCTGTTTCAATATCATCTGCCATTTGTTTGTGGTGGGGAGATACGAAAAAATACATAGGGAAAAGGTAACTAATGACTAGTTTGTCATAGACCACTATATCAGGGTCGTTGAGGGCTTCTGCTTCGACATATGCTTCGGTGATAGCTCTTGGGAAGTAGTCGCAGTGTTTATTTTTAATTTGCAAGAACATGTTTTGGTAATTTGAATTTCTGGTTACTTTAAGTCCAGAGTTTTCCAATATATCTGAATCGGGCCAATGTCTGCCTTGGCAAGCTCTTAGTTTTGAAAGTTCATTCATGGTCGTGATATTATCAAATAATTTTATATTATCCTTGTGAATTAGATTTATTCGATAGCCAAGGGTGCCTTTGAGTAAAGGTATTTTAATACTTATTAAATCCGCTTCTCGTTGTTGTGTCGTTCCTGTTTGGTAGATGTTAACTAGCCCATCTTTTTTGGAAAGTTCTTTTAGTGTTCTTCCTTGAGAGAGAATAGTATCTGATAACGTTACCGTATATTTGTCTGATTTGTTCACTTTTTGTAAAGCGATATTAATTAATCGTATGTAGTAATTATGTGATGCATCATTAGCGGATTGCGCTTTAGGGAAAATAATATTGTTCTGGGCGGTACTTGTAACGGGGAAAAGTGATAGTAGAAAAATAGCGAAAGATTGAAAAAGAGTCGTTAATTTTATATTTTTAGAAAGTATGATATTCATATCAACGCACTGATTATGAAAGAAATCGATAGTATAACATAGTTCTTATTGAGATCTTTGGTGCAAAATTCTTATAGGAATTTGAAGCGGCTACTAGTACTTTATTTGGTTTTATTAGGCTCTTCTTGACAATTTAACTTGAAGTGATATTTGTTAATTGAAGGGTTTAAAGCTTTGGATAGTTTTTTAAAGTCAAAAGTACGCCAGCATTTTTGTGTCGTGTATTTTTTCATAGTGGTAATATTGTTATGATCAATCAACTGCATCGGTAGATTGATCTCATTGGGAATTTTAATGGCTTTGTTTGAAAGATAGTCATAGCTTAGGATAAGCACCCACCCAAGTTCCATGAATTGGTTCCCGTAAGTGCCTGCTAGTTCATTTAGCTCAGTGGCTTCAATTCCTTCTTTGCTCCAATCAATACCTCCTATTACGATGTCATAGGCTTTATTTTTTCTTTTTATCGACGTTAATGCTCCTAATGCGATGCTGTCACTTGCTGCCCAAATAGCGGTGGTATTAGGGTATCTTTTTAGTAGTACTTCGGTCTTTTTTATAGTAGTAGATCTGCTCCAATCTTTAATGTTGACAATTTGCTGTAAAACCACGTTGGTATGCTCGTTCACTGCGGTTAATAAGCCTTGCACTCTTTCTTGTGATGCACTCGAGGCGGGGTCTCCTTCTAATCCTATAAGATAAATTTTGCCATTTTTGTTTATTTTACTTTTGTTGATTAAGTTTATGGCTAAGTCATATCCAGCCTTTTTATCATTGGGGGAGATGGTTCCTACGAGAGACTTTCTACCGAGGTTGGTTTTCTTTTTTGAGTTGAAGATAAATGTTGGGATCTGATATTTCTCGGTAATGTCTAATATTTTATCTGCTTGTTTTTTAAAATTAATAAAGGCAATAATGTCTGGCTTATTTTTCGATGATGCAACTTGTTTAATTTTATTAACTAATTTTAAATGATTAGAGTCTACAAAGTAAGTTTCTAGTTTTATATTGAGTTTTTCAGAAACAGTGTTGGCAAATGTGGTAACTAATGAATAGTAGGGGTCATTGCTGGGTCGCGTAAAAAAAGCAGCTATTGTTGGTGGTTTGGTGAATTTTTTACTTATAGGTTCTGCCTTAAGAAGGCTACTTGAAAGGGCTAAGGCTGGTAATAAGAAAATAATGAGAGATTTGATAGTCATAGTTTTATTGTTATAAATAGCTCATCTGATATTAGGAGATTTTTTATGCAATTGTCTTTAGTTTGGCAACAGAGTACTCATGAACTTTAACTGAGCCTCGGCCATTATTCTTTACTTGATAGCACGCATTGTCGGCACGAGCAAAAATATCAGTCAGTTTCTTGTCGCTTGGCTTTATTTCAGTGATTCCAATACTGCATGATATCGGCAGTTCTTTTTCTTCATGCGTGAAATTCATATTTTCAATATTTGTTATGATTTTTTCAGCAGTGATCTTGCTTGCGGCAGTATCTGCGTTAAATAATATTGCAAATTCATCCCCGCCTATTCGAGCAAGGACATCGTTAGGCTGTATTGTAGCTTGAAGTGTTTTGGCAACTAATTGTAGAAGAATGTCTCCTGTTTGATGTCCGCATGTGTCGTTGACAGGCTTAAATTTGTCCAGATCAATGATGGCAACACTGTATGCCTCATTCTTTGTTTTAATGGCTTTTTTAATTTTTGTTTCTAGATACATCCGATTGTAGAGGTTAGTTAAGTGATCATGTGTTGCAATATATGACATTTTTTCAAGCTTTTCTTTATTCGTTAGATCGCTGATAATAACTATAAAACCATTTGCTTGGGATGTGGTGTTCGTTTTTGTAGGAATAAGGTTTATTTGCACGGGTGTTAATGTGTCTTTTTCGTCTGGAGGAATATGGTAAGCAGTTAGCTTAGAAACATACTTCGCATTGCCTTTTTCTATATTAAGGCTGATTTTATTGCTTCCTATATCGTTTGATTCGGTAAAAGAAATGACATCATTGATGAATAATGTGGTGTTAGTGGTGGAACTTACTGCATCATGATGGTTAAGCATTTTTAATGCCATGTGGTTCATGAACAGTATTTCCCCATCTTCTTTGCAAAAGAAAACAGATTTTGTAAGGGAGTTTAGAACATACAATAGTTGTTCTTTAGATGCTTGAGCTTTATTTTCGGCTTTCTTTCTGTATTGTACTTCTTTAGCGAGTTTTGAATTGTCCTTATTTATAGTCTTGATGATTTTGTGGCGTTTCTTTCGACTTTTGTTAACAGTGTCGACAAGAAGTTGTAATTCATCATCATGATATGTTCTGTCGAGTTTGAGTTTAGAAGAGAGTGGTTTCGTAAGAATGTGTTTTGTCAGTGCAAGAATATGTCTTATTACTAGATGGTAGATGAGTAACAAGAAAATTAATGAAGTTATAATTGCTTTTATGGTTTGAATTAGTATGACGCTTAACATATTTTCAAGAGCATGCTGTTTTGCCGATGCTGTTGAGATGTAGGCTTTTATCTCGCCTATTTTTATTTTTTTATTATTAAGTGTGTTTTTGAAAAAAAGTGGTTTCGTAATTATTTTTGAGAACTTGCTGTTCTCTGATCCAGCGGAAACGAATAGATCTCCAGTGTCGGTGTAAATAGCAATATATGTGAAGTTTGCGGATGTCATCAATGAAGTTAAACTTATTTTAGCGAGTGGTTTGTCGATATTCCAAAGGATTTGTGATATTGATTCGGATTGAGTGTTAATCAAAGCTTGAGTGTTGCTAATAATGCCATCTTTCTCGTTAGAATATTGTGATAATAGGATGAAAATGGTTGATACGGTAGTTAAAACGATGCTAAAAAGGAAAAAAGAGATAAGTACCCTTTTGGCTAGGTTTTGCTGTAGGTAAGTTTTAATTGGCATATCATTATAATTTTAATTATTTATTCCCATTATATGGATTATATTTGAGATAGTAAATCTTCTGCTTACGAGTGGTGGTGTGGATAAGTTTTTGTTGTCTATTAGGTAGTGGTAGGTTTTATATTCATAGTTATTTGAGGAGGTGTGATATGACAAATAAGTGGACTTGGTTAAATATTCCTTTAAGCTGTGGTCATTAAATTTTACATACTTAACTAACAGGAAAGATTATGAAATTAATTCTATTAGGCGCACCAGGCGCAGGTAAAGGTACTGTTGCTAAACTACTGACTAAAGTAGACGGTTCAGTTCAAATATCAACAGGTGATATTTTACGTGGTGCAGTAACTGCAGGGACAGAATTAGGCAAAGAAGCTAAAGGCTATATGGATGCTGGTGATCTAGTGCCTGATGAGTTGATCATGAATATCATGGGTGAACGTTTGCTTGAAGATGACTGTAAACAAGGATTTTTGTTAGATGGCTTCCCGCGTACCATTCCTCAAGCTGATGCTTTGGAAGCGTTGTTAGAGAAATTAGGTATTGAGTTAGATATGGTCGTTAATCTTGATGTGCCGCGCGATGTTATTTACGATCGTCTAACCACGCGCCGTACTTGTGAAAATCCAGAATGTCAGGCCATTTATAACGTAAAGAGCATGCCTTCTAAAGTTGAAGGTATTTGTGATAAGTGTGGTAGCGCAACCATTCAACGTGCTGATGAGACTGTTGAAGCTATCAGTAAGCGTCTTGATACCTATGATGAGATGACAGCGCCATTGGCTGATTATTATGATAAAAAAGGTAAACTATTTACAGTCTCAGCTACTTCGAGCGACAAGGTAGTTGAAGAGGTGACAAGCCGCATTTAATTAGAATGCTTGGTTATTATTTAAATACCCGCTTTATGCGGGTATTTTTTTTGATAGGTAGTGCTGAGCTATGTCAAAAGAATATTAATAAGCGCTAATATCTTCGATTAGTTCTTGACCTTAGCGCTAAGTTAGGCGACGATGTTGCGGTTTTTTAAGCGTGCATTTATAGTTCTTTGGAGAAGGTAAATGTCGTATATAACCCCAATTTTAATTTATGTGGAGAACATGAATCATGTCAGATTCTGATTCGAATACAGTAGATGTAAAGCGCAGACGCATGCTTATTGCGGGAACCGCTGTCGTTGGTGCTGCTGGGACGGCAGCTTTTGCAGCACCGCTTCTCATCTCATGGATGCCAAGTGAACGTGCAAAAGCAGCGGGTGCACCCGTTGAAGTTAATATCAGTAAAATTGAGCCAGGACAGTTAGTTCGTGTCATATGGCGTGGTAAGCCTATTTGGTTAGTTAGGCGTACTGAGCAGATGCTCAAAGATTTGCCAAGCAATAATAACCGTCTGACAGATCCATTATCAACTGTTGAAACGCAACAACCTCCTTATGCAAAAAATGAAGCACGTTCTCGTAAACCAGAATTGCTAGTTTTGATCGGTATTTGTACACATTTAGGTTGTTCTCCTACTTATCGCCCAGAATTGGCGCCTGAAGATTTAGGCGCAGATTGGAAAGGTGGATGGTATTGTCCTTGCCATGGCTCACGTTTTGATTTGGCAGGTCGTGTATTTAAAAATGTACCTGCACCAACAAACTTGGTTGTTCCTCCTCATTTTTATAAGAGCGATGACCTTATTCTGATTGGTCAAGACGGAGGTGCTGCATAATGGCTGCTTATCCAAGAAAAACAGAAGCAACTGGCCTTTTAGGTTGGGTTGATGAACGATTCCCCATTGTTCAGACATGGAAAGACCATATGTCTGAATACTATGCGCCTAAAAACTTTAATGTATGGTATTACTTTGGCGTTTTAGCGATGTTAGTTTTGGTTATTCAGATTGTATCTGGCATATTCTTAACGATGCATTACAAACCTGATACAGCATTGGCTTTTGCCTCGGTTGAATACATCATGCGCGATGTACCAGGCGGTTGGTTTATTCGCTATATGCATTCTACAGGTGCCTCGGCATTCTTTATTATTATTTACTTTCATATGTTTCGTGGTCTTATGTATGGTTCATACAAAGGAAAGCGTGAATTAGTCTGGTTGATTGGGATGGTGATTTACCTAGCTCTAATGGCTGAAGCATTCATGGGATACTTGCTTCCGTGGGGTCAAATGTCATTCTGGGGTGCTCAGGTTATTATTAACTTATTCAATACGATACCGTTCATTGGTGAAGGGTTGTCCCTGTTTATTCGTGGTGATTTTGTTATATCAGATCCTACTTTAAATCGTTTGTTTGCCTTCCATGTAGCAGCAGTTCCAATGATATTGGTTGCTTTGGTATTTGTTCATATTGTTGCATTACATACAGTGGGTTCAAACAATCCAGATGGTGTTGAGATTAAAGCGTTAAAGAATGAGAAGGGAATTCCACTGGATGGCATTCCATTCCATCCTTATTACACTGTGCATGATATTCCTGCAATTGTTGTTTTCTTGATGGCTTTCTTTGCAATATTATTCTTCATACCCGAGGTGGGTGGCTACTTCTTGGAGAATGCGAACTTTGAGCCTGCAAATCCATTAAAGACACCCGTGCACATAGCTCCTGTTTGGTATTTTACACCATTCTATACGGTGCTTCGTGCGGTGACCTTGTCTCCATTTATGGGTACATTGGCAATGTTCGGTGCAATCATTATGCTGTTCTTGTTACCTTGGATTGATCGTAATCCGATTAAATCATGGCGCTATCGTAATACAGCGCATATGTTGAACCTTGCAATTTTTGCAGCTGTTTTCATAATTCTTGGATATTTGGGTGTAAAAGCCGTAACCCCAGAATTTAAAGAAATGGGTGTGCGTATGACAGAAATTTATTTCTTATTTTTTGCTGTGATATTTATTCATAGCAAAACAAATGCTTCGCGTTATTTGATTGGCTTTGTCGTGCTAGCAGGTGCTGTTGTTGCTATTGATTTCTGGCGTTATAACCCAGAGGATGCGGTCAGTGGAGCTCAAATTATGAAGCAGTGGATATGGCCAATAGGTTATTTAGCACTCACTTTATTACTTCCGTTATTTGTGAAGAGTTGTAATGCAGAGAAAGCAGTTCCAGAGAGGGTTACGTCATGAGTAATAGCATACGCAAATGGATATTCGTTTTATTAGTACCTTTGGTAGTAGTAGGCATACTCAGTAGTGCTGGTGGTGGTGCTGGGCATGGTGCTGCCCTTCAAAGTGCTAATATAAACTTAGATGATAAAGATAGTTTACAACGTGGCGCTAAATATTTTGTGAACTATTGTATGGGCTGTCACTCGTTAAAGTTTAGTCGTTACAATAGAGTAGCAAAAGATATAGGCTTAAATTCAGATGCAGGATTCACTGATGATCAGGTAGCTTCTTTTTTAAAAGAAAACCTTATTTTTACACGTGATGAAGATGGCAAGCTGGTTAAAACAGGTTCTTTAATGACCAATGCTTATTCACCAAAAGCTGCAGCTGAAGCGTTTGGTACTAGCGTACCTGACTTATCTTTAGTGGGGCGTTCGCGTGGAGCTGATTGGATTTATTCTTATTTGAAAGGTTTTTATCTTGATGACTCTCGTCCAATGGGTGTGAACAATACTGTTTTCCCAAAAGTAGGGATGCCTCATGTTTTGGCTGATTTACAAGGTTATCAGGTATTAGAGCATAGTGAAGGTGGAGAGCATGAAACACCAAAGCTAGTATTAGCAAAGCCTGGTAAATTATCAGCAGGTGAATACGATAGAGTAGTACGTGACCTTACCGGCTTTTTGACTTATGTTAGTGAGCCTGCTCAATTATCTCGTAAGATGTGGGGAGTTTTGACGTTATTGTTCTTGATAGTGTTATTTGGTTTTGCATATGCATTATCAAAAGAGTATTGGAAAGATATTCACTAGTTAACTGCTTCGTTTGCCCTATTTATAGGGTTGAAGTTGCAAATTTATACAGTGTAGTCACTATCAAAAAAGCGTTTTCTAGTATAGAATCCGTTGGCTGTCCGAAAGGACAGCCTTTTTAGTTTTAGGAGTAGTTAAATGACATCAGTTGCAAATCGCCGTTCCGTTATGACCATGTTTACCATGCCAGATTGTCCGCGCTGTCACAGTGTACGTATAGTAATGGCCGAAAAAGATATTCAGGCAGATATTATTGAAATGGATCCAAATAATAAGCCAGAAGATTTAGCTGATCTCAATCCTTATAATACGGCACCAACTTTGGTTGATCGTGAATTGGTTCTTTATGATTCGCACGTTATTATGGAATATTTGGATGAGCGTTTTCCACATCCTCCTTTGATGCCAGTAGATCCTGTTTCACGTGCACATACACGATTAACTTTATTCCGAATCAAGAAAGATTGGCTCTCATTGGTTAATGATCTTGAAAGTGATGAGCAAGAACGTATTGATACTGCGCGAGTGATTCTAAAAGAGAGTATTCTACAAGCGGCTGAAGTTTTTGAAATTAAGCCATATTTCTTAAGCAATGATTTCTCTCTTGTTGATGCAACAATTGCTCCTATCTTATGGCGTTTACCAAAGTATGGTATTGATCTTCCTGAAGGTGCTGAAGCTCAGCCTATTCGTGATTATATGGATCGTGTATTCTCTCGTGAATTATTCCAATTTTCACTGACTCAAGCAGAGCAAGCAATTCGCCCTTAAGTTTTAGTAGTTTGGAAATTATGCAATTGACTTCAAACAAACCCTATCTACTAAGAGCCATTTACGAATGGGTTTTAGATAATGATGCAACACCGCATGTTTTAATTTCAACGATAGATTCACGCGTTGATGTACCACAGCAATTCGTTGAAGAGGGTAAAATAATATTAAATATTAGTCCTTCGGCTGCAAATAATATGCTCATTGATAATGATGGTATTAGTTTTAGCGCTCGTTTTGGCGGTAAACCCTTTACCATTTATTCACCACTAGGTTCTGTTCTTGCACTGTATGCAAGTGAAACAGGTGAAGGTATGTCGTTTGAGGAGGAAGCCTTTGATGGTAATACACCTCCTGATGGGCCAGATGGTAAGCCACCTAGTCCTAAATCAGTTCCTGACTCCACTCGCGAATCCTTGAAGAGGGAATCAAATAAACCTCCAAAAAAACGGCCTACCTTAAAAGTGGTTAAATAACACTACCTTTAAACTACAATGAATTCCTCAAACATAATGAAAGCCAATAGTAATAAGATAAAGCTCTCGATGATTGCGGCAATGGGTAAAAATAGGGTCATAGGTAAAGATAATACTATGCCTTGGCACCTCCCTGCTGATTTACAACACTTTAAAAAAACTACTTTGGGTTGCCCAATTATAATGGGGAGAAAAACTTACGATTCTATTGGTCGGCCACTTCCTGGTCGCTTGAATATTATTCTAAGTCGTAATACCCATCTAGCAATAGAAGGGTGCAGTGTTGTTAACACGCTAGAAGATGCTATGACTTTGGCTGAAAAAACGGATGCTTCCGAGATTTTTATAACTGGTGGTTCACATCTCTATAATAAGTTCTTAGAAAATACGGATCGCTTATATTTAACACTTATTGATGAAGAATTTGAGGGTGATACTTATTTTCCTGACTATACTCAGTTAACTTGGAATGAAATTGAAAGGGATGAGCATAGCTCAGATGAAAAGAATCCTTATGATTATTCATTTATAACTCTCGATAGATTAGACAAAGAAAACGATTAGAGGTTTCACATCGGTACTCTACTTATACTCAATGCAAAAATAGTCAACGAAAACAAAGTGTTTGAATCTGATATTTATGTCAGAAGCGGGCGCATAGAAAAGATTGGCAAAGATCTTTCTAATATGAAAGTTAGGCATACACTTGATGTGAAAGGTAAATTTTTATTGCCCGGTATGATTGACGATCATGTACATTTTCATGAGCCTGGCATGGAGTATAAAGGCGACTTTTCGAGTGAGTCTCGCGCAGCTGTAGCGGGTGGAATCACTACTTTTTTCGATATGCCTGATACAATCCCTCATGTATTTAACAGTGAAGTATTAGAAGCCAAGGCAAGATTAGCTTCAACAAAATCAATCGCTAATTTTGCTTTTTATCATGGTGCATCAAACGATAACCTTGAAGATATTAAGGCGATTGATTCCTTAGCTTGTTGTGGTCTAAAAATATTTATGGGAGGTGCATCTAGAGCCTTATTGGTTGATAAAGCAGAAATTTTAGATGACATCTTTAAAAGCTCTCCTGTACTCATAGCAACACATTGTGAGGATATGCCAACAATCGTAGATAATGAAGAGAGCTATCGCCAGATTTATGGTGATGATATCCCTTTTCAACTACATGCCAAAATTCGTAGCGAAGAGGCATGCTATAAATCTTCCTCTTTGGCGATAGAATTAGCAAAATCAAATAAAGCTCGCCTTCATGTTCTTCATATTACTACAGCTAAAGAAGCTGAAATGTTTGAGGCAGAATCTGTAACTGAAAAAATGATAACGGCTGAAGTTTGTGGACACTATTTATCATTTTCAGATGAAGATTATGCAAGTAAAGGCTCTTTAATTAAGTGTGAGCCAGCGATCAAAACAGAAAGTGATCGTGCAGGATTATTTCAAGGCTTGATGGATAATAGATTAGATATAATCGCAAGCGATCATTCCCCGCAAAAATGGGATGAAAAACAAGGAAGTTACTTTGAAGTTCTTTCGGGTATACCAACGGCAGAATTCTTTTTACCCTCCTTATTAGAGCATTATCAGGATGGTATCTTTAGCTTAGAATTTTTGGTGCAGAAGACGAGTCATGCTGTAGCAGATCTTTTTAATATAAAAGAGCGTGGGTATATACGTGAAGGTTATTGGGCAGATTTCGTCATTATCGATGTAGAAAAGGGAAGAATGGCCAATAGTAAAGAAGCGCTCTCAAAAGCAGCCTGGACACCTTATGATGGCGTTGAGTTTCGCTCTAGCGTGTACGCAACTATTGTTAACGGGGATTTAGTCTATATTAATGGAAAAACGCGTACAGGGACGATAGGGAAGCGAGTGGAGTTTAATCGCACTGTGTAGTATTCATAGGATAATTACAAAATGCCCAAAAAGAAGGGGGGTGACAAAACATTTGCACTACTGTCCCGTTAACTATTTAAAGTAAGTGCCTGCTTCCAAAATTTGATAAAATTGCTTTACGACAAGTGATTGAATCAAAAAAGGAAACAGGCATGGCGCATCATAATACAGTCTTCTC
>Ga0256840_1001873_pt1 | contig 19058 bp, 20 predicted proteins | sample 355202metaG_FD_185969 | JGI IMG/M metagenome (GOLD analysis project Ga0256840, IMG submission 185969) | Hydrothermal vent microbial communities from Mid Atlantic Ridge, Atlantic Ocean - 355-202 | ecosystem: Environmental > Aquatic > Marine > Hydrothermal vents | place: Atlantic Ocean: Mid...
ATACTTTTATAGTGAACTGACATTATCAGAAGAATTTTGATCCCGACCCGAATTTAAATTCGGGTGATTTGTCACCCAACCCTAAAACTTTACTTCATATACATTTCTAGGTTTTATTATGAGATAGCAAAAGGGGTTGTTAATGATTCTTAAGTGAGTTAATTGTTTCACCTATGATATTGATGAAAAAACCTAAGATGATAACTGGAATGACTCCAGCTACGCCAAAAACAACTGAGCCTATAAGTGTAGTACTTATGGGTTCAGTTGTGTCTTCTAGTAAAGCAACTATGAAGATAATGCTAACAGAGAGTAAGTAGGCACCAAATATATTGTCAAATAAAAAATTTTTCATATTTGATTGTACCACAAAAGGATAAAAAGTGAAAGAATTAGGGCTTAAGATAGTTATTGAAACTAAAGGAACTAAAGGGGTCGGGTGATAGCAATAGTGTTTTGAATCTATCACTATCACCCGACCTCTTCTCTCTAGAGCTATTTGTGGTTTGTCACCCGACCCTAAATTTCTAAATTTCCTAAATTTCCAGAAAGTGCTACAGGTGAGTTATAGAAACGAAAAAACTTACAACATCCCTCTAAACTCAGAGAATATATAAGCAGATTCATGAGGTCCAGGACTGGCTTCTGGGTGGTGTTGTACGGACATGGTTGGAGAGTCATTGTACTTTAAACCCTCGATGGTGTTGTCAAACAGGTTGATGTGGGTTACCGTTGCCACTTCTACAATATTATCAGGAACATTGTAGTTGTGGTTTTGAGCTGTAATTTCTACGGTTTTGTTTACTTCGTTCATTACAGGGTGGTTTCCACCGTGGTGACCGAACTTTAGTTTGTAGGTCTCATATCCATGAGCGATGGAAAGCAACTGATGACCTAGACAGATTCCAAAAAGAGGAATTTTAGCAGATATAAGCTCTTTAATCTTCTCTTGTTCATCTTTTAAGATAAGTGGATCACCTGGTCCATTTGATAAGAATACACCATCTATCTCTTTGCTTGTAAACTTTTCGATAATTACAGAAGCTTCCATAGAGTTAGGAACCACTTCAACTTCCATTCCTGCATGGGTTAACTCATTTAAAATATTTCTTTTAATTCCAAAGTCTAAAGCGATAATTTTCTTAGTGGTATTTGGTGTTTCATACTTGAACGTTTCAGCATTAAAACGTGCTTCATTGTGGACATAAGACTCTTTGGTACTTACCTGCTCTATATAATTTACATCTTCAATTCTTGGCGAAGTATCTAAAACTTTTTTAAGCTCGTCAGCATCATGAATCTCAGTAGAAGCCACCATCATCATAGAGCCTTCATTTCTAAGCATCTTGGTTATAAAACGTGTGTCTATTTCAGAAATACCTAAAATACCATGTTTTTTCAACAAAGTATCCAACGGCTCTTCGGATCTAAAGTTAGAAGGACGAGCTTGATATTTACGAACGATGATACCTTTACAATACGCACCTTTACTCTCCATGTCTTGCTCATTACACCCTACGTTGCCTATTTCTGGCATGGTAAAGGTAACAAACTGTCCAGCATACGATGGGTCAGTTACAATCTCTTGGTACCCTGTTAAAGAGGTGTTAAAAACAACTTCACCTACAGATGTACCCTCTGCTCCAAAACTTTTTGCTTCTAGCATCATCCCATTTTCAAAATAAAGTGATATTTTTTCACAAATCGGCATTGAGTGCCTCCCTGCATTGAATTTTAATTCTGACCATTATAACATTCCCCTTCTTTTTAACTCTTCTTCATAGAGACGCTCATAAATCAATTCATACTCAACGGAACCTGGAATATACTCTTTTTCCATATTTTGAATTTTTTCATAAACCAAATCATCCATCTTATCATAAGCATCAGCAAAGGCCTTAAACGCCTTAAAAATAACATTTCTTACTTGGTTCTCATTGACTTCATATTCTAATAAATAGTTTTCATAAAGTTCATCCAGTATGGTATGCGAAACATCATTATAACGGTCATCATAATTCATAATCACACCAAACTCAGGAGCCAAACGTTTTTTAATCATAAAGAAAAGTTCACGCTCTTTTACTTGCTGAATCTCGATTTCATCATAATTTTCATCAAGCATCTCTTCTACTTTGGCATCAAGTTTTTTCTCTTTTTCAAGATTCTCATCAATAATAGCTTTACAAGCTGCAACCACTGCTTCTTTACCTTTTGGCATAGAAACAAATGAAGCATTTGCTAAATCGATACCTATTTTAGATGCAACATAACCTGTCTGTTTTGCTTTTAATCTCATGGGTTTAACTCCTTACCATCTAATGATTGTATCTTCTCTGTCAGGACTGGTAGAGATAATTCCCATCTCGGTACCAATCATCTCTTCAAGTGCTTGAATATAGCTTTTTGCTGTTGCTGGTAACTCGTCAAACAGACGTACACCCTCTGTTTTGTCCCAACCTGGGAAGCTTTTATAAACAGGTGTTGCTGTCTCTAAATCATAAGGAACGTAGTTAACTTCTTTACCATCTATTTCGTAAGCAACACATACTTTTACCTCTTCAAAACCATCAAGAACATCCAGTTTCATTAGTGCTACTTGGTCAACACCGTTGACTCTTACTGCATGTCTCATGGCAACGGCATCAAACCAACCACATCGTCTTGGACGACCTGTTGTGGTTCCAAACTCATGACCATTTTTACGAAGTAAATCACCCTCTGCACCAAACTCTTCACTTGGGAAAGGACCATTTCCTACTCTTGTACAGTATGCTTTTGCAATTCCTGTTACTTTTCCTAAATCTTTAGAATTGAGTCCAAGACCTGCACAAGCACCAGAGGCAACAGTTGTTGAAGACGTTACATAAGGATAGGTACCATGGTCGATGTCAAGCATGGTTCCTTGAGCACCTTCTAGTAGTATTTTTTTACCCTCATCCAAGACTCTCCAAATAAGTTGTGTCGTATCGGTCAAATGAGGAACAAGTACTTTTGCATAACCATCAAGCTCAGCTATAAGTGCTTCTTTGCTGGGAGTCTCTATCTTCATAACAGCAAAGATATCCTTGTTCTGCTCAAAAAACTCAACAATTTTTGTTGCCAATTTTTCAGTGTTATGAAGCTCACCCATTCTGTGACCCACACGTGCTATTTTATCACCATATGCAGGTCCAATTCCCTTACCTGTTGTACCAATGGCTTTGTCACCTTTCATACGTTCTTTGGCTTGGTCGATGAGTGCATGGTAAGGCAACAACATGTGTGCTTTATCTGAAATAAACAATCTATCTTCAAGATTCTCAAACTGTACCATCTCTTTAATGAAATCAACAGGAGAGAGAACAACACCATTACCTATAATGTTTTTAGCCTTAGGGTTTAACACACCTGAAGGAATAAGGTGCAAAGCATACTTTTTATCTCCAACGACAATGGTGTGACCAGCATTATGTCCACCTGCAAAACGACACACATAATCATGTGTTTGTGCCATATGGTCAACTATTTTACCTTTACCCTCATCACCCCACTGTAAGCCTACTATTAAATCTGCTCTGTTCCTCATATTACACCAACCCCTTTTTCATCTTTTGATTTATAACAGCATCGGTATACAATGCGAAACCTGCTGCGTTAACTTCTTCTATACTGTAAACTCCACCACGAACCAACAACTCATTTTCATAAAACATTCTAAATGTTAATGAACCATAATATCTCATTTTTGCGTAGTACAGTGGAGCTATAATTACTGATTTGTACTCTATTTTCTCAAGAGCCTCTTTGATTAAAAGTAACTCTGATTGAATATCAGCTGGAATTCCCTCTAAATCATCTAAATCTTCAGCATGGTGAATACGAATTAACTTGTTCATCCATGGAAACTCAGATTTTAAAATAGACTCCACATGTGTATCTTGCAAACAGGCTAAGTCTATACCATACTTTTCACTCAGTAAAAGAGGGATACGCATGTTTGAAATTTGTAACAACGCTTCAACCTCCAGTTTCTCAACCAAATTTGTTGCTGTGTTCACCACCTCATCAAAAGTTCCATCAAGAATCTCTGCACCCACTTGATACTGCTCTTGTGTTGGAAACGAAACAGCAGGTTGAATGTAAAACCACTTTTTAGACTCGGTCGTCCTACCTATTCTTTTGGTAACAATTCGTACCACATCAGCTGTGCTGTCTGCTCTGAGTGTTACCGTATGGTTATGGTCATCATGCAGGTGAAGCAATTGTTTTTCGTCTTCAAATGCACTGTGCTGGTGATATGAAAAAAGAGGCGTAACAATCTCTTCAAATCCATCAGCTTCTAAAGTAGCAGCCGATACACTCTCTATCTGTCGTTTTATCTTTGCACTCTCTCCAAAATAGAGTTTACTTTTACTCGGTATTTCATGTTCAAATATCATTAGTTTATCTCTTTAAAATAAGTTTCGTTAAATGTTTTAGAAGCTGTTCCATCAAATACTCTACGCCCTAAATCATCCAGTGCCATCTCTATAGCATTTACGACCCAAACAGATTCATTCACAGGAATAAGCCCCATTTGGTTAATACGGAAAAGTTTTCCTTTTAAGTGGTCTTGACCACCTGCCATATTGACACCGTATTTAGTTTTTAACAGTTTTCTAATTGGCTCAGCATCTTCATCAAAAACTGTACTCATGGACATAGCAGGAGTTTGTGGGTACATACTAAACCCAATGGATTCTAAAGCTTTTTGCGTTGCCGTAGCTCTTGCACTTGTTTTAGCATAGAGTCTCTCTAAACCCTCTTTTTCTATCTCATCAAAAATTGCATTAAGACCAATTATTAAAGTGGTAGGAGCTGTATATGCTGTGGTATTTTGCTTCTGTTTTTTAATCTCAGATGCCAAGTTAAAGTAGTAGTCAACCCCCTCACCAATGATTTCAACAGCTGCCGAACTCAAACCTATCATTGCCAACCCCGGAGGAAGCATTAAAGCTTTTTGACTTCCTGCTACTAAGGCATCAATATTAGTAATGTCTATTTTCTCCACACCAACAGCTGTAATGCCATCTGCAATCACCATAATGTTTGGATTAACAGACTTCACATACGCTGCGATGCTCTCAACAGGGTGTCTCAATCCCCCTGCACTCTCACTCACTTGAATAAACAATGAATCAATATCACTGTTTTCTTCCAAGGCTTTTTTAACATCATCAAGAGAAGCAGGAGTGTTCCACTCATATTTCAACTCAACCAACGCTTTACCCATCGCTGTAACAATCTTTCCAAATCGCTCACCAAACTTACCTGCATTGACAGTTAAGGCTTTTCTCTTACAAAGGTTCAAGACACATGCTTGCATCGCTCCTGTTCCAGAACTCGCCAACATCACACACTCATCCATGCCATACAACTTCATAAGACGCTCACGTGCCTCTTTAAATATAGCTTCAAATTCAGGGGTTCTATGATGCAATGTGGGTGTTGCCATCGCTTGTCTTACAGACTCAGGTACAGGAGTAGGTCCAGGGGTAAAAAGTAGCATTTGTATCCTCGATAAAGATTATTGGGAACCCTACCATATATAAGGCAAAATTCTCGGGATTATATCAAAATTGTGTTTAGGGGTGGGTGAAGTTTACTTCTTGGGAATTAATTAGGACTATATTGCATTCTCTGCAACTCTGAAACCAAATTTTCATAGTCAAGATAAAAGTGATCTGAATCTTTTCTAACCCATATTATATAAGGCTTAAACTGCTTATAGGTTTCAATAAAAAGTTTTCCTGCCAAATCATTTACAAGAAGGATATTAAAGACATCATACTTAATACCTACAGCAAATTTATTAAGAAATCCTAACATTCTAGCCACATCATCTCTTAGCAGTTTATCATTTATAATTAACTCCAAATGCTCTTCAGAAAAGGTATCAAACATATCCTCAAGTTTAAGTTTATGTCTGACCCGTCTGATTGTTTCTCGTAAATCTCCCCGAATGGTATTATAAGCATTCAGCGTCATCTCATTCTGTCGTCGTTGATGCTCTCTTTCACTCTCTAAACGAGCCAAGCTTAACTGTCGTACAATTAGAGCAACCCCTAAAACTGCTATAGGTACAGCAACAATATCGGCAAAATTTCCAAAACTTTCTAAACTATTTAAAGGCACTTTCCATTTCCTATCTCTTCAATCATTTGGGATTATAATCATAAATAAAACGCTTGTCAAGTATTTAAAAAACATCTAATGATTAATACTAAAAGAAAAATAAAAAAATTTAATCATATAATAATTATTAACAAAGTATAATATTTAAAGAACTTTTTTATTTAAAATATTAGGATTATCATATGAGTAAAACAAATAAAGAAAACAATGAAATTAGATGTGCAGCACAACAAATAACTGTCAGTAGAACTGATTTAGAAGGTAATATTATCTACCATAACCCAACATTTGCAGAAGTGAATGGATTTACGGGTTCGTCATGTATACATAAGCCTCATAATATTGTTAGACACCCCGACATGCCAAAAACCATCTTTAAAATTATCTGGTCAATTATTGAGCAAGGTCTCCCCATTCAAGCTGTTCTAAAAAATAAAACCAATGATGGACACTACTACTGGACGCTAATTAACTGGAAAGTACAAAAAGATGCTGACAACAATGTTATCTCTTACGTTGCTTATGGAAAACAAGCACCCGATCATGTTATAGAGAAGATGGAACCCATCTATGCAATGATGTTGGATATCGAAAAAGATTATGATATGGATTCTGCGTTAAAATATCTTCACTCATTTCTTGAAGAAGAGGGGCTAAACTACAGTCAATATATGGAAAAACTCATCAAACATAGAGAGTTTAGATGTCTATGTGACTTTATAAAACATACTTTTTCAGGAACACAAAAGAAAAAAAGAAAAAAGAGAAGATAGCCTTACTTCTTTTTTAACTCTCCCTTTTTTTAGAAGGAGCTACAAGAAGCAGATAATTCTCTTCTTGTAGTTCATGATACCGTGGTATCTTCTTTAACAAACTATCATAAACTTTTTCAGTATCCCCGAGATTATTATATTTTGACTCTAAAGAGAGTTGATACTTTTTTAAATTCCATATACTTACTTCAATCTCTTTCATAAAAAACTTACTCTTGTTTATGGTTTTCTCATTTTGGAAATAGATATTTTTACCTTTAAACCCATCTGAAAGTCGTTTTAAATCAACAATACTTAAAGAGATACGCTCTGTTTGTCTGTAGAGCCTGAAAAGTTCTGATTTTACTTTAGAGTGTTGTGTTTTAAGTTGGCTACCTAAAAATATAAGTTGTTCTCGTCTTTTATTTTTACGAAGTTCTACACCAAACCTACGATAAAGGAAGCGACTTATAAAGCCCTCTTCTTCTTTTAAATCTTTCAGTATCGATTTAATAGCTTCAAATAAAATAACATCCACATCACTAGAGTGACGTTTTAATTCAATCTTTGCATTATGAATATTCTTAGCAATCAACTTCTCTATAATCTCATCAAACACATAGGTAGGACTCTTTAATATATCATCAATATAGGTATCAACTGCCATTAAATATCCTTAAAAATTATTATCATTTTCCATAATGTTAATAATAACTAAAATATGTTTAATAATGTTTTAAATAATTGGTATTATAAAAAAGCTTATGCCTCTTCCATTAATTTCATAATTAAGAGAAGATTTCTTACCGAATAATACCCCTCCGTATGTTTCCACTTAAGTTGAGAGATTGCACTTTCTAGTTCAGGAAACTCTTCATTATTTATAAGGGCTTCCGTTACTCTTCTACCATCACCCACGTTGGTATAGACCGAACGGACGGCATAAATATCTTTATCTAAAGGAAGTGCTTTAATCGCTTTTTCAACTTCCATGTACATCGCATCTGAATCATCAATAATCTCATCGAGTGACTCTTCACCTCTGTACCCATAGTTACTAATGACTGCTTGCCACTTGTGACCATTGATCTCCCAAGTATCTGTACCAACACCATTCTCTACTTTTTTAGCCTTGTCCCAAAATGCCATAATAAGTGTATGAAGTGTATTGACCTCAAACTGCTCAAATGCTGAAGCAATTGCCTCTTCCACTGTTGAAGCATGCCCCACAAAGGACTCTGTAAAAGTTTGCTCTGGTAACAAAACATGAATATCCAGTTGAGCTACAACAGAGTCTTCAAAACGTTCCATCTCAAATGCTTGTGCTGTAATACCAGGAAAAAGACCATCTACAAAGTAGTAATCTTCCATCTTCTCTAAGTTCATATCGAACTGACCTAAAACTTCTAAAAGTTGTTCATTTATATTTATATCAAGTAATTTACTCACGGTTGACCTTTTTTAAATTTTTATGGAATTATACTTAAATTCTAAACACTATAGACTTGTTGACCAATCTCTTTGTATCTGTTATAGTAATTTTCTACAAAATTTAAAATGCTTGTATCTACAGGCAAGTAGACTCCAGAGGACTTTTTGGCATACTGTTCTAAATATACAGAGGCATCTTCTTTATCAATATAATGTTGTGCCAATGCTCTGTATACCTCTTGGTATCGCTCTTTCATTGCATCGTATTTACTATAATCAATTTTAACTTGCTCATCATAAGTGATAATTCCTGAACCAAAAAGAATATCTAAATGAATAAGTCCTTCACAGTAGTAAGGTAAAACCTCACCAACTTCACGCCATGCCATAAGACCAACGGCACGACCTACCAAGTCATCAACCATATGTTTTTTAAGTTCTTCTTTCTCATTTTCAAAAAATGCCATGAGTCCACCTGAGGTCGCTTTAAACTCTTCTATATTTTTGAACTGACCTGTTTCATTCATACTCATCTCGGTGTCATCATCTATCCATAAGATGTGTCCAAACTCATGACCAATGGTTGACGCATCGTAAATCTCTTGCCATAAATCAGGATTGTTTTCAGCCAATGCTCTTTTTTCTTGTACAAAGTCAAGTCCCATGGTCTCAACCGAGAGTTGCATCATAGGCTTAGCTTTTTGACCTTCCATTACAAAATCGGCATAAGCAAAGATTTTTTTACCAAGTTCAGAAGAGACCTGCTCATCATTAGGAACTACCTGTGCTGAAAAAAGACCATTTAACTCTGCACCATAATACAACATCGGTTTACCAATATAGAGTTGCGTCTCATCGACCTGTGTGCTGTTTTTTTCAACCGTTGCTAACACTTCACCATCAATCTTATCTGCCAACTTAGATGAGAATTTTTTAATATTTTCTCGTGTCATTGAACCACTTTGAAGCTCAGGATTAACAATACGTAAATCCCACTCCAACGCAACAGCTTTTCTAAAGTGATCTTCGTAGTACTCTAAAGGGTGTCCCACTTGTAGAGGAGTGGTAATCTTCATCCAAGCTCTGTCTACATTGGCCCAAAGTCCTATGAGTTTTTTAGGCTCATGACCAGCAAATGCTTTTTTAATCGCAACCAAGTAGGCAATCCACTCTCTTTTTTGCTCAAAGACCTCATCTTTTTCTAGCGACAAATTCTCTATACAATCTTCAATGACAGAGACCAAGTCAGCAACTTCCTTAGGAAAAGCATCACTGTAAGCAACAGAACGATACTCCCCTTTATCATCTCTCTTTAGCACAGAGTAACATCGGTCTCCAACTTCACCATTGGGTGCTAGGTCTAGAAGTTCTTTTGTTTGTAACATTTTAAAGACAGCTTGTTCATCACCATTGTGTTCTGCCAATAGGTCACGGTTTACCCCATTGATAATCTCTCTCGTCCAAGCAGATTGCCACTGACTCATGGACTCACCAATATAGTGTACTCCCTCTATCAGTGTACGGTAAAAAGGTGTTAATAGATTTTCAGATTTTATCCATGCTATCAGGTACTCATGTCGAGTTAAGTGCATATTTTTAGCATAGAGGTATGCTTCTTCTTTTTTTTCAATAATCTCCTCTTTTGAGAAGTCAGCTTTTTTTAGTACTTGATCGAGAGCATCTTCACGTAGATTAATCAGTCGTGTTAACGCTGCCATGCTTGTGTCACTGTTAAGAGGAAGTGACATTTTCTTTAAAAAATCCTCAACCAACAGTTTGGCTTCGGGATGGTCACCTTCTAAAAGTTTATAATACTCATTAAGTGACTGTTGTCTGGTTTGTAGTTCATCATAAATTCTTTGTAAGTCGTGCATAAATTGTTTTTTCATTTTTAAAGCCCTTGATGTATTAATAAATATTACCTATTCTACTAGAAAAGATATTAAGCTAAAATCAAATTATGACGAATTAAAAAGAATCTTTATTATACCTATGTTTTTTTGTGTTACTATAAACACAATTAGCATTTTTTCATATAGAAGTTAATAATATGTAATAATTTCAAGCAGATTGAAAAAATTATCGCTGTAACATCTCAATAATGGGTTTTGCCAATGCCAACGCCTTAGCCCGATGTGAAATAGCTTTTTTCACCTCATCATCAAGCTCTCCTAAAGTCTGTTCATAACCCATAGGAACAAACATCGGATCATAACCAAAACCTTTTTCACCTTGGGTGGTTGCTAACACCTCTCCATGCATCCAACCATGAACCACATATTCACCATATTTACTTACTATTGCAATGGCTGCTGTATAGAAAGCAGGTGTTTTATCAACTCCCTGTTCTTTAACAGCTGCTACCAATTTATAAAGGTTGTCTTTGTCACTGGCTCCCTCACCTGCATAACGTGCAGAGTAAATTCCAGGAATGCCTCCAAGCAGTGGAACAGAGATGCCACTGTCATCTGAGATAACAATATAGGCTTCATTATCTAACTTATCATAAATAGTACGGGCTTTAATAAGTGCATTTCCTTTAAAGGTATCAGCATCTTCAACAATCTCCATATCCCCTAAAATTTCTGAGAAAGCAATCACCTCTGCCTCACACATCTCTTTAAACTCTCTTAACTTTCCTTTGTTTCCCGTTGCTAGAACAATTTTCATCAATACTTAACCTTTAATACATATAATAGGACAAATTTTATCCTATTGGAGATATTAATATGTTTAAACAAATATTACCTTTAAGTTCCATCGTTGCTCTTAGGTTTTTTGGACTATTTATCGTTCTTCCTGTACTTTCTGTCTATGCCACTAACATAGAGGGAGGAACTCCCCTTCTGGCTGGAATTGTTATGGGTGGTTATGCCCTAACTCAAGCCATTTTTCAAGTTCCTTTTGGAATCATGTCCGATAGAATGGGTCGCAAGAAAGTACTTCTTTTTGGACTGCTTATTTTTATAGCTGGTTCCGTTATGGCTGCCATGGCTGACAATATCTACATGTTACTTATAGGTCGTTTCCTGCAAGGTGCTGGAGCCATTGGTTCGGTTGTTACTGCGATGATTGCAGACATTGTAAAAGAGGAACAAAGAGCCCATGCCATGGCAATTATGGGTGGAACCATTGCACTAAGTTTTTCACTCGCAATGATAGTTGCTCCCATTGTTGGTGGTAACTGGGGAATTGACAAACTTTTCTGGATAACGGCTGCTTTATCGGTTATGGCGATTGGTATACTTTTTACGGCTGTACCTAAACCTCCTACCATTGTTCACTCTTATGAGACAGACAAAGTAGGAATCATGGATGTATTTAAAGACAAATCACTCACTAGAATGTACATTACTTTTCTTTTTCACTCATCGGTAATGACCATGGCATTTTTCATCATTCCTCTAGTCATGACACAAGCTTTAGCTGATGGTGGCTTTGGATGGGAGAAGAGTGAGCTATGGAAAGTTTACCTTCCTGCCATGATATTTGGACTTATAGCCATGGGACCTGCTGCTGTTTTTGGGGAAAAGTATGGAAAAGGTAAAGAGATATTTATGATCTCTGTAGGGTTTATATTTTTAGCATTCTTAGCCATGGGCTTTAGCTCAACAGCTTGGTTGTTTATAGTTGGTGTAACTTTCTTCTTTATAGGTTTTATGATGTTTGAACCACTGCTTCAAAGTTTTGTATCTAAATTTGCAAAAGTACACCAAAAAGGTATGGCGATTGGTGTTGCCAATACTTTTGGATACATGGGCATCTTCTTAGGTGGAATATTGGCTGGTTTTCTTATGAACAACTACAACAGAGAGACCCTTGCCACGGTTGTTGTGGGTATTACCATTTTATGGTTTATCTGGGTGGCTACCATGCCAAGCCCGAACAATCGTGGGAACGTCTATTTACCACTTGATATTTTTGACCGTGAAAAAATAGCAGCACTGGTAGAACATGAAGCCATCGTTGAATCTTACGTCAATGAGACTGAAAATGTTGCTGTCGTAAAATATGAAAAAGATATGATAGATGAAGATGAAGTTCGAGGGATGTTGAGCTAAAAGTACCCTTCTCCTCTGTCCATGACTTATTTTAAACAGTTATGGACTCTCTCATCTTCATCTTTCAAAAAACTAAAAATAACCAAATTACAGGTATCTTATTTTAAGTAAAAGAGGAGTATCATAAAATAAGGAGTAGAGATGAAGAAGATAGTAGGTTTATTTATTTTAACAGCCGTTTTTACCTTTGCTCAAACATTCAGTGTTAACATTACATTGGCTCCTCACAGTGATAGCCCCTATGGTTCATGGAGTTTAGAGTACATTAAAACATCTCAAATAAATAATGCCTTTAAAGGAAGATTAATTGATACTAAAAATCATAAATATCGCAGGTCACCCTATTATGTTGAACACACAGACATCGAAATTTTCCAAAAAAAACTTTATCAGAAGAACTTTTTAAAACAAGGTTATTATAACCTTGAATGGGTGCCTTACAAAGGCACCATTGGTGATGAGATGTGGAAGGTAAGTCCAAACAGTAAAAAATTTCTAAAAGAGAGTGAATTTTACAAAACATATCATGCACAAGATGGCTGGGAAGAGACGGACTGGAGTATGGTGTTGGCTGACTATATCAACAGTAGTATAAAAACCATTCCCTCTTATGATTTTAATATTACGAATCATTCAAAAACAGCTGTTACCATCATAGGGTTTTATGCAAAAACCATCTTTACCACAGGAGGAGAAGCCTCACCAGGAGGCGCTTACTTTCCCACACAAAATAAAATAAACTATTTTCCTCTTCACTGGAACCATAAAAAAGTTTTAAAACTTCAGAAATCTATCACTATCCATCCGAATGATACAAAAAATATTCCTATGGCGATATTTGTAAAAAAAGGAGCCATGGGTGATGGACCAGGGAAGTTAACCGTTGCACTCTATGTTAAGTATATAAAAGGGAAGAAAGAGAAAGAGGAGTTGCTCACCATCATCAGCCAATCGGAAGACAATGGTTACCAAACTGGGTGGTAAAAAGACCCAGTTTTAAATTATTTAAGTTCTATTTTAGCTGTTTTCTTAAGCTTTTCAGTCTCTGTTTTTATAAGTGTTGAAAACTCTTGATTGCTCAACTCTTCTTTTATAGCTGACTCAACCTCTTCAAGTTTTTTTACACCTGCATCTTTTCTATCATCTAAATAGATAATATGTAAACCAAACTGTGTCTTAACAGCTGTTTTTGTATATTCACCTTTTTTCAACTTATCTGCAGCAGCAGAAAACTCTGGAACCATTCTTCCAAGTTCAAACCAACCTAGATCTCCACCCTTAGGTCCTGAAGGTCCTGTTGATTTCTCTTTTGCAAGCTTAATAAACTCTGCTTTTTTATCTTTGGCTGCTTCTAAAGCTTTAATAATTGCTGTTGCATTATCTTCACCTTTAACTAAAATATGTCTTGCCTTGAGTTGTTTAGGTGTCTCATAATGCTTACTATTTTTTTTATAATACTCTTCAATTTTAGCTTTACTTAAACCATCTTCAATTTTTTTCATCTTCTGTTTCATCCAGATATCTAAAATTAAACCTTTTTTAAGTGCCTCTAACTGCTCTTTATAATCGTCTGATTTAGCCACATCACTTTTCTCAGCTTCTGCAGCCAAAAGTTTTCGCTCAACTACCATATCAAGAACTCTTTTTTTCATGTTAGGGTCAAGAGTCTCAAATGTCATTCCTGAAGGTCCCATCGTCATGTCAATATCCAGTTGGGTAATCTCTTTACCATTAACCGTACCATATTTACTCTCAGCATGAGCCACTGTCATCAACATCAATGATGTTACTGCAATTGTAATAGTTTTTTTTATCATTTATAACCTTTTTTATATTTATTTAATTTTTGTAATTATATTTAATGATTCTAAACGAATCATTAATAAACTAACATTTACCCAAATTTACTTTTTTATACTCAACATTCATTAAAGCACAAGCCCTTTTCATAACATTTTCAATGGTAAATCCAAATTTCTCAAAAAGAAGTTCAGCAGGAGCCGAAGCACCAAATGTCTCCATCCCCAACACATCATCAGCATATCGGTAAAACTCTGTAGCCGTTGCAGCTTCAACAGCCAATACTTTTGTATCTTTATTCACTACAGTAGCTCTATATTCAGCATCTTGCTCATTAAAGAGATCCAAACAAGGTACAGAAACAACGTTTGCTTTAATACCAAGCACCTCCAAATGACAAGCAGCTTGTAGACAAAGCATCAACTCTGAACCCGATGCCATAAGCGTAAAATTTGCATCTTTTCGTGCTTTTACAATGTACGCACCATTGGCAACTTCACCGAAATCTCTTTTTGGTTTAAGTGTTTGTAACTTTTGACGACTTAAAACAAACCCATGAGGAGCATTCATAGAAAGTGCTGTTCTCCATGCTTCCACATTTTCAGTTGCATCAGCTGGTCGCCAAACATAGAAATTTGGTAAGGCTCTAAACTGGCTAATATGCTCAATAGGCTCATGAGTAGGTCCATCTTCACCCACACCGATACTGTCATGCGTCCAAACAAAGAAGTTTTGAATATTGGTTAACGCTGCAATTCTCGCACTTGGTTTCAAATAATCAGAGAAGACAAAGAAGGTTGCATTGAAGGGAATCACTGTTCCATAAAGTGCCATGGCATTGGTAATGGCAGCCATAGAGTGTTCACGAATACCAAAGTGCATGTTACGCCCTTTAGGGAAATCACCCATATCTTTGAGGTCGCTCTTATTTGATGGAGCCAAATCTGCTGATCCACCAATAAATGATGGAATCGCTTTAGCAATGGCATTTAAAATCTTACCATTAGAGTCTCTTGTTGCCATAGAACCACTATCAGAAAAATCAGGGAACTCAATCGCTGAAAAGTCAGGATTTAACATTCTATCCATTGCTTCATTTTGTTCTATTAGTGGTGCTTGTTTATGCAAGTGAATCCACTGTTTTTCTAACATCTCTCCATTTTCAATCGCACATCTAAATCGTACCAATACATCCTCAGGAATATGAAATGATTCAGCAGGGAATCCCTCTTTGGTTTTTGATTCAGCAATAATGGTCTCACCCAGTGGAGAACCATGAGTAGCAGCACTTCCTTCTAACTCCATTGCCCCTTTACCAATAATAGTGTTGGCTATAATAATGGTAGGTTTTGTTGCTGTTTTAACTTCATTAAGTACTTTATCAATATCATCATAACAGTGACCATTAATCTTCTTAACATCCCAACCTTGAGCAATAAATCTACCCTCTACATCTTCGCTCCATGCAATGCTGGTATCACCTTCAATAGTAATACAGTTAGAGTCATAAATAAGAACCATGTTATCAAGGTTTAAATGTCCTGCCAAAGAACAAGCTTCATAAGAGATACCCTCTTGTAGATCACCATCTCCACAGAGACAGTAAACTTTATGGTCTATAAGCTCACATGTTTCAGAGTTCACTTGAGCAGCTGTGTATTTTGCAGCCATGGCAAAACCTACAGCATTGGCAATACCTTGTCCCAAGGGACCAGTAGTAATCTCAACACCATCGGTATGACCATACTCTGGATGACCAGGAGTTTTAGAGTCCAGTTGTCTAAAGTTTTTTAAATCTTCCAACGAAAGATCATACCCCCAAAGGTGTAAAAGAGAGTAGATAAGAGATGAACCATGTCCACCAGAAAAGACCAAACGGTCACGGTTTAACCATTTTGGATTTTTCGGGTTATGGTTAAGATGTTCACTTAGTACCACTGCGATATCAGCAAGCCCCATTGGTGCACCAGGGTGTCCTGAGTTTGCTTGTTGAACCATATCTGCTGCTAAAAATCTGATGGTATTTGCCATCTTTTTTCGCATAATATTCTCTTTTGTCATTGCCATTTAATTTCCTTTTTTTAATACAAATAGATTTAACAGTATAAAATGAGTTATTTTATACTGTTAAATCTATTATCTGTGTCGATACAAATATTTCTCTACAATAGGACGTAGTGCTTTTTGTAAATTTTTATCAAATGAAGCAAATAAAGTTTGCAGTTCATGTGCCAGTAATTCAGCCTCTTCAATACTCTTCTCTAATCCAATTAAATTTATAAAAGAATTTTTATCTCCATCATTACCTGTGGTTTTTCCTGCTTCCTCTTCACTCTGTGTCTCGTCAATAATATCATCTTGAATTTGAAAAAGAAGTCCCAAGTCAATACCAAAACTGTACAACTCATCTTGTTTATTCTTTTCAAGCCCTACAATCACTGCACCCATAAGTAAAGAAACGGCAATAAGCTTGGCTGTTTTATTACGATGTAATACTTTTACCTGCTCTAAACTCAAAGGTTCATTTTCAAAATGTAAATCTATTGATTGACCAAGCACCATTCCATAGGTTCCACCATCACGAGCCAACAACTCAACCAGTTTTATTTTGACATCATCTCGCAAGGCTGCTTTTGCTATATGATAAAAAGCTTCAGTATTAAGTGCATCACCAGCTAAAATAGCTGTTGCTTCATCATATGTTACATGTAGTGTTTCAAAGCCACGACGTAAAGGAGCATCATCCATAGCAGGTAAGTCATCATGAATGAGTGAATAAGTATGTAAAAATTCTAATGCCAATGCAGGAGCCAATGCCCCTTCAAAAAGTAGAGGTTCATAAGCCTCTACCACTGACAATAGTAACATGGGACGAAAACGTTTACCCCCAGCCAATAGCATTCTAGATAAAGCGTCATTATAATGGGGGTGAAACGTCTTTACCGTTGGTAAGTTTTCTTGGAGATAAGCTTCAAATCTTTGCATTGTTTATTCTTATTTTTTTTGGCAGTATTATAGCCTAACTATGTTATAAATAATGGTAAATATGTGAAATTAAAAAGAGATTTTTATAATATTTTGAGGAGTGAAAGGTGGAAACTCCACCCTTCAGTAAAAGCAGTAATTATACTGCAGTTACGTTTTCAGCTTGTGGACCTTTTTGACCTTCACCGATTTCAAATGTTACAGCTTGACCGTCAGCTAGAGAAACTCTACCACCACTTGGGTTGTTTACTTGTCTGAAATGTACAAACACATCAGCTCCTCCACTTGCTTGCTCAATAAATCCATAACCTTTTTCATCGTTAAACCATTTTACAGTTCCATTAACTAATTCTGCCATTTTCGTACCTTTGTAAATATATAACTTCTCTGAAAAAATCAATTTTCAAATCAAGTCGAATCCAAATAGAGAAGAAATATATTTCCACACTCATCTTTCATCTGCAAGTATTATATCTAGTTTATTTAAAATTAATCCATAAATTTGTGAAAAAATAAAAATATGACAATTTACTATATTTTCTATACTCTAGTTCTTTTATTTTTATTACGGCTATAATAGTAAAAAAGCACTCAAAAATTTCTTAGAAAAGCCAAACATCTACCAAAGTTCATACTTTTATGATAAATATGAAAAACAAGCACAACAAAATATAATAATAGAGTATAATTCTCTAATTTCATAAACAAAGGAAGTCCATGTGTGACTTTAACAACTTGACAGATGAAGAGAAACTTCATTACCATACTCTTTTAACAACAGCTTCTAACAACTATGGTGGCTTAAACTTTTTTCTTCAACTACTTGAAGCCATTAGAGAAGCATCTCCTCACCCACTTACAAGTAGACACCAAGACTTTCTATTTGACCTTGGCGACATAAGATGGGGAAAAACTATTTTTAATGATAAAATCCTACTCATAGAAAAACTAAGAAAAGAGAAAATTAAAAAAGGAAATTTATTAAATAATAAAGAGGCTAAAGAGTATAAAAAAATTATAAACTTAATAAAAACACTAAGCCCTATAACTTTTTCAATACGCCCTGCATTAAGAGATAATGGAGAAGGTTTTGACTTTAAAGCTTTTGACAGAATAGATGAAGAGAGAACGATACTAAATCCAATATTTGAAGCAATTTTTTTCTGCTCAATAGATACTGTTAAGAAGATATTAAATTATAAATAATTCCCCAAAAGGGAAATTAAAGAAGATTTATTTGTCACTCTTTCTAGTTGAATCTTTTTTAGAAGACTTTTTATCTGACTTTAAACTCTTTTTTGTTGAATCTTTTTTAGAGGTTTTAGTTTTAGCAGACTTTTTTCCACCACAAGCAACAGACTTAACATTCTTCTGCACATTTTTAACTAAACCCTTACCAAAACCTTTAATATCAAGTAAATCATCTGCTGACTTAAGTTTATGAGACTTTCTATATTTAAGAATAGAATTGGCTTTCTTCTCACCAATACCCTTAATACACATTAATTCATCTTTTGAAGCTGTCTGAACATTAATCGCAGACAAAAATGAAAGCGTCAATGCCAACATTACCAATATTTTTTTCATCTATTTTCCTTACTAAAATAATATATGAGTAATAAAACTCATCAAAATTTTATCAAAAAGAAGTGTACTAAATGTGATATCATAAAAATTTATTGGCAACTAAGAGAATAAGTAATTAATAAAGAAAAGAAGTGTTAAGAAATCAAAGAGGCAGCGACCTACATTCCCAACTCAGACAGAGTAAGTATTATCGGCGATGGGAGGCTTGACTTCCAGGTTCGGAATGGAGCTGGGTATAACCCTCCCTCTAAGCCCACCTCTAAGAAAGGTAAAGATATAACGGTAG
>Ga0256840_1001874_pt1 | contig 19051 bp, 20 predicted proteins | sample 355202metaG_FD_185969 | JGI IMG/M metagenome (GOLD analysis project Ga0256840, IMG submission 185969) | Hydrothermal vent microbial communities from Mid Atlantic Ridge, Atlantic Ocean - 355-202 | ecosystem: Environmental > Aquatic > Marine > Hydrothermal vents | place: Atlantic Ocean: Mid...
GATGAAGCGTTCATTTAAAAGTTCTGCAATCTTCTGATTTTGAAAAGACTCCTTCTCCATAACATGACACCAATTAGATGAGCTATATCCTATGGATAGAAAAATAGATTTGTTTTCAGCTTTTGCTTTGCTTTGTGCCTCTTCACCCCAAGGGTACCAATTGATTGGATTTTGGGCGTGTTGTTCTAAATAGGGAGAGCTTTCATTTTCTAAACGGTTGAACATATTTTATTTCCTTTTTTACTATAAGACAATGTTTTCTATATATTTAATAATAATTTATAACATAATCTGCGTAATTTGATATTTTCTAAGCTTTTTTCTTTCAATCTATCTGAGAATTTATGCGTTTATTGGCTATAGTACTACACACATTGTACACGTCAAATAGTATATAATGTTTAAAATATAGTTACATTTGTATTAAAAAGGGATAAAAGAAGAATGAAGTTTTTAAAATTATTTTTACTTGTTACCACATTTTTAGTTGCAGATTTTGGTACAGCACTAAAAAAAGATAAGTATATGTCAGCAGAAGATGCGTTTAAAGTCTCTGCCGTTCAAAATGGCGAAGTGATTGAGACTAAAATTATCTTGGCTGATAAGATTCATGTTACAGCAGATACATTGAAGTATACTATTCTTAAGCCAAAAGAAATAGAGTTAACTGTTAATAAACCATCGGCTCATGATGATGATGGTATCATGGTTTATGATAAAGAAATTATTGTTAATATTCCTCTCAAAGATATTACATCTAAAATAGGAAATGAGAAGTTTACTTTATCTATTGCTTTTTCTGGGTGTGCTGAGACAGGTATCTGTTATAATCCAATAGATGAAAAATATGATTTTAAAGGTGACCCTACAGCACCTGCAGTTGATTTAAGTAAAGATGATGCTATGGAAGATATAGGCTTTTTTGAAAAAGTTAAAGGTGCCATCAACTCATCAAATCCTAATGCTATTTCAGACTTGCTAATCAAAGAGAGTCCAATTTTTATTGTTTTACTCTTTCTAATTCTTGGTCTACTCTTGGCTTTGACACCTTGTATTTTTCCGATGATTCCTATTTTGTCTTCTATTATTGTTTCACATTCAGGTTCTGGAACACCGAGTGCATCAAAAGGTTTCTTTATCTCTCTTATTTATGTACTATCTATGGCAGTTACCTATACAGTAGTCGGTCTAATTGCAGGGCTACTTGGAGCAGACATACAGTCAGCCATGCAAAATCCTTGGGTACTTACAACATTTGCTTTGATGTTCTTTGCTTTGGCACTTTCACTTTTTGGATATTATGAGATTCAACTTCCATCAAAATGGCAGTCAAAAATAAATTCAGCCAGTGACTCTGCTCAAGGGCAGGGTATATTGGGTATTGCTGTTATGGGCTTCTTGTCAGCCTTTATTATTGGACCATGTGTTGCACCACCATTGGCAGGAGCTGTTCTGTTTATTTCTCAAACAGGTGATGCACTTCTTGGTGGAGTGGCACTATTTGCTATGAGTATGGGTATGGGGCTTCCACTGCTTATTATAGGACTTGGAGCTGGTAAGTTTATGCCAAGACCAGGTGGTTGGATGACAGCAGTTTCAGAAACCTTTGGTGTAATGATGTTGGCTCTTGCCATCTTTATGTTGGGTAAAGTTGTCTCTCCAAGTATGACCATTTTGTTGTGGTCACTACTCTTTATGGGAACAGCATTTTACATGGGTGTATTTGACAACTCAAGTATGCGAAGTGGTATAAAAAAGCTTTTCCAAGTTTTAGCCTTTGTTTTCTTGATTTACGGTGCGTCACTCTTTATAGGTTTCTTAACAGGTGCGAAGTCCGTACTTCACCCATTTAAACAGTTTACCTCAGGGAAAATATTGAGTCAAGGAGTTATGTCTACTCATGTAGAAGCAAAAACAGGTTACAGCATAGCTAAGCTTAAAGCAGAAGTAGAAGCATCTACAAAACCTGTAGTGGTTGACTTTAGAAAACAATCATGTGCTTCATGTGATGAGCTAGAAGAGTTAACTTTTCCAGATCCAGCTGTGCAAGAGGAGTTAAAACGTTTTACCTTTATAAGCATTGATATAACAGCCAATAATGATGAGGAGAAAGCACTCCTTAAATATTATCATTTGCAAGGAACACCAAATATTATTTTCTTTGATAAAGATAACAAGCACCTTCCTTCAAAAGATATGGCAGGTTTTGTTCCAGCTGAAAAATTTGTAAAACATTTAAAGAGCATGTAGTGAATCTAACCATTGCTATCGGAGAAGTTAACACCTTGCGTGTTCAACGAGATACAGACTACGGACTCTACTTAAGAGCAGAGAATTTTGAAGAGGTACTGCTTCCCAATATTTACGTGATGGAAGCAGATATGCCCATTGGAGCTGATATAGAGGTCTTTGTCTATACCGATTCAGAAGACAGACTTGTTGCTACCACAAAATACCCTTACGCCAAATTGGGTGAGTTTGCTTACTTTACTGTGGTTGATTACCAACGTTTTGGAGCTTTTGTAAACTGGGGGCTTCCAAAAGACCTTTTTGTCCCACTTTCTCAACAAAAATGTCATTTTCATATTGGTTCTAAGTACGTTCTACGTGTCTGTTTAGATGAAGAGACAGGACGACTCTATGGAACACATAAAATAGGTAAATGGCTCTCTAAAGAGACTCAAGACTTGGAACCAAATCAAAAGGTAAATGTAATGGTTCTTTCAAAAACTCCTCTTGGTTATAAGGTCATCATCGAAAATCTTTATGAAGGAATGCTTTTTGAAAATGAGATTTTTGAAGCGTTAAAAGTAGGGGATAGAAAAATAGCTTATATTAAAAAAGTTCGTAAAGATGGAAAGTTAGATTTGTCTCTGCAACCTATTGGTAAAAAAGCCACGGGTGATGTGTTTGAGCAAAAAGTATTAGAACTTTTAAAAGAGAAAAATGGTTTCATAGCCATAAATTCAAAAAGTGATGCAGATGAGATTATGAATACTTTTGCTATGAGTAAAAAAAGCTTTAAACGTACTTTAACTTCGCTTGTAGAGCAGAAAAAAGTTCTACTCGAAGGTGAGGGTGTAAAGTTGATTTAAAACGCTTATAACGTTTCAAAATCAATTATCTCTACAGCTTGACATCCTTTCCTGAAGAGTTTACGCATCTTCGCGTCCTCTTCAGCCAACTCAATTAAATCAGCAAAATCTTTCTTCTCAGCTTCAAAACCATAAGACTCTTTTTCTGTAGCAAAAATAATATTGGTATCACTGTTGTTGCTAGTGAGTGCTAAATTTCTCACTCCTTTTGCATATTCACTTTTAAGTAATTTAACAACTTTTTCATTTTTTAAAATCTCGTTTAAAGAGACCTCTTCATGGCTGTCATTGTCACAAATAAGTTGATAGGTCACGTTTAATTTTCCTTGCATTGGATTTTCCTTTTAGATGATTTAGATTTAAGTTGATTGATTATAACATAGAAGTAAAATTAGAGTAAAAAATATGTCAAATTGTCATATAATGGAGTAATTAATGGGTGTATATGAAAATGAGTTGATAAAAATAGAAGTAGAGAAGTCAGAGATTCCATGGCTGAAAATTTTTACTCAAAAGCCTTATAAAGAGTTTTCTGAGTGTAGTTCTGAAGAGAAGTTGGAGATATTTAGAGTTTTAGATATTATAGAGAAAGAGATGTTGAGTTTTTTTAAACCTCGGAAGATAAACATCGCTTCATTTGGAAACTATATGCCTCATGTGCATTGGCATATAATGGCACGATTTGAGACAGATAGCTACTTTCCTGAACCTATGTGGGGGAAAGTTCAGAGAGAAGGTTCTTATGTTCTTGAGGGCTTTGATAATTTTTTGGAATTACTTAAAGAGAAAATTTAGAATATTTTTTATAAATGAAGGTTTCGGCTCTGTAGCGTAGAAATCTTTATCTAATTTTGTATCATTATTGATACCACTTTTAGGCAGTTCAGTAGGGTGAAGCCTACTGACATAGGCTTTAGCAGCTTTGATTTTCTCTGGTTCAAAATTAATCTGCATCTAACACTCTCTCTATTTCATACATGGCAGCTTCATTTTTAAGTCTGAATTTCACTTCAATTCTTCTTGAAGCATCTTTGTTCTCTATACCATTTTCATTAATGGTATCAAGGTAGGAACGACCACTTGCCACAAGCTTCTCTTTAATGTTATGTTCCTTGATGTAGTCGAGGGTTAAGAGGTAGTTCATGACGGCAAAGGCACGTTGTTGTGAAAGGTTAAGGTTGTAGAGATAAGAACCGTCACTGTCTGTATGTCCTTCTATAATGATTGTATCCAAATGTTTAGCGATATTTTTGTTGGTGATAAGTGTGTCTACATAGTCAATGAAGTTTGCTTTTAGTTCCGACTTTGCACCATCTTTTAAGTTGGCTGAGCCTTTGTCAAACAAAATATTGGAAGCCAAACGTAGTGAGCCATTCTCTTTGTCAATATTGATTTTATCACCAAGAGAAGATTTTAACTCAGCAATGACTTTGAGTTTGATTCCTGTTAAAGATTTGATTTTTGATTTTTGAGCTTGAAGTTTTAGCAGAAGTTCATCATATTTTGTCTCTTTGTTCTCTACAGCCTTGAGTAGTTCAAGCAGTTTTTCTTCATTGAGTTTTAACTTATCCTCTTGTTGTGTCATATTGTTTGATAGAAGTACAATTTTATTTTTATATCCAGCTATATCAAGTTCTTTTTGTGTGAGCGTTGTGTTTTGTTCTTCTGTCAAGTTTTGTAGTAAAACAATATGGTCTGAGTAGTTGTCTATTTTAGAATTTTGTGCTAGTAACAGTTGGTTTAAACTTTCAAGTTCATCACTTTTTAGTTTAAGTGTCTTATTCGATATAATTAAATTTTCTTCAGTACTTTTTAAACGCTCTTCTCTTTGTGCCAATAGATTTTGAAGTTTTGTAATTTCATCATCTTTTATGAGCAGTGTTTGACTCTGCTCGTTTAAGGTCTCATTTTGTTCATTGAGTACGGAGTCTTTTTCATTAAGCGTATTTTTTAAAATGGCAGACTTCACCATAATGGCACCAATAAGTAAAATAAAAACAAAAAGTAAACCAGCCATTAAATCGGCATATGAAATCCAAAAATTGGTATTTTCACTGTTGTTGCTGCTATTATTTTTTTTCTTAAACATTATCTATTCACTATATGGGTTGATATCTGATTGTGGTATTTGGTAATGGTCTCTTGAAGTATGCTATTTTGTTGACTTGTACTGTTGGCAAAATTTGCCAGTTTAACAATAATATCACTCAGTTCATCATCAATTTTATGGAAAGTTAATGTTAAAGAATTTTCTAAAGAGGCATCAAATTTGTTAATGCTTTCATGCAACTCTTTTGTTGTTTTGTTAAACTCTTTAATGTTCTTCTCGATGTTCTCACTGGCTGTTAAGGTAGATTGAGAGAGTCTTATTTTTTCTATGGTCTCTTTCAAATCGCTTGATACCATCTGCATGTGGTTGGTAACAGCTGTAAAGTTTTTATTGGTCTCCGTAATAATGGTTTGAAAGTTATCTAAATGTTTTTCATTTAGTATCTGAATAAAGTCAAGGTTAAAGGTATCTTTGAGTGCTTGAATCATTTTTGTGTCACGCATCTCATGTTGCATGTGTTCATGACGCTTGAGTTCACTCTCATCCCAAATATAACCTTTATAGACTTCTGATAACTGATGGGCATCATGGTCAACTTTTGAGAGACCTCTTTTTTCAAAAAAGTTCCAGATAATGGAGAGGAAAATACCATAAATAGAAGCATAGAAAGCTGTGCCAATTCCAGAAAGTAGGAGTGAAATATCATGGTCTAGAGCTTCTGTATCACTGATAGAAAAGTTTGGCATAGAGATGGCAATGGCTGTAAATGTACCTAAGATTCCTAACATTGGAAAAAATGAAGGAGCAATAGAAGCAAAATTGTCATTTCTAAATGTTTTATAGTAGTCTGCTATAAAGTCTTCAATATCAATGGTAGATTTTGTCTTGTCAAAAATAGTAAGAGAGTTATTTTTTATAGAGAGTTGTAAGTTCTTTTGTAAGTCAACATACTCTTTACGCATCTTACACACCACAAAGTTGGCATTGTGTTGGATAAAGAGTAGATAGACAAGATAAATAGCAGCAATAATAAGCAAAGAGTGTAGGTCAACTTTTAATGAAATAACATTTAAGAACCCTAAGAGTATACCCACAAAAAAAAGTGTTGGAAGTAGGGCAAGCATAAAGTAGTTCAGATAACAAGGGGTATGTGTATTGTTGGAAGGGTTGGTCATTTAGATTCCTTAGTTAGATAAGCTAAAACAATATCACAATATAATTAATAGTCTATTAATCGGTGATATTGTTCTCCAGTTTTAATTTTGTAATATTAATCTCTTCAGGTTGATGTAACACCTCTTTTACTAAGTAGAAAAAATTTGGATGTAGAACATCAGCATAGGTTTTAATAATGGCTGTTTTATAGGTACTTTTAGTAATGGTTTTTGTAACAACTCCAACAGGAATATTGGGTAAAAAAATATTGTCAAGTCCTGAGGTTGTAACCTTATCGCCAATGTTGACTTTTGACCATTTGGGTATAAAGTTCACTTCCATGCTTTGGGCATCAATTCCCTTAGCAATGCCGGGTGTTTTCTCTGTACCGATAAAGGTTGAAAACTGACAGATAGGGTTTGAAAGTAAAATGCCTTTAAGTGGCCCCTCATTTTTAATGGCTATTCCTGTGGCAACATTTTTTTGAATTAGTCCATAGATTTTATTTTTTTTAAGCTCTTTACCTTTGGTAAGATAAATTTGTGAAAAATCATTAAGTTTCTTATAAGATATGGTTTGAACACGAATAATATTTTCATGTAAATCAAATTTCTGTTCACTAAATCCATTGAGCTGTTCAAGTTGAATGATATTTATTTTTTGTTGATAGAGATATTTTCTTAAAAGAATGTTCTCCTCTTTTAATCTCTTTATCGATTCAGATTGTTGTGAAAACTTATCTATTTTATCCGAAAGATTGTTACTTAGATTGAGGTAACTCTCTTTGAGTGGTAGGGTGACTAGTGCAAATTTATCTTGGAAGGACTCCTCTTTTTTTAAGAGGAGTAGGGTACTTATAACGAGAATGGTAATAAATATAAATTTACTATTCTTCATAGACAGTTTGTTGTAATAGATCTATCTCTTCTAAAGCTTTACCTGTTCCTTTTGCCACAGCTAGAAGAGGATCCTCTGCCACATAAACTGGAAGTTTAATAATATTGGAGAGGTATTTGTCGAGTCCTCTAATTAAGGCACCACCACCAGTTAATACAATACCATTTTCAACAATATCACCAGCCAAGTCAGGAGGAGTCTGCTCTAAGACAAGTTTCAGTGCTTCACCAATCTCTTTGATTGGTTCTTTCATTGCATCTCGCATATGTTCTGAGTTGATTTCTATAGCAGTTAAAAGACCTGTAACTTGGTCACGACCTCTTACTTGCAGGGTGAGCTCTTCATCAAGTTGAATGGCTGTACCAATATTAATTTTCATCTCTTCAGCAACTCTGTGCCCAATCAACAGGTTAAAGTTTTTTCTCATGTAGTCAATGATTGAGGTATCCAGTTTATCACCAGCTGTTCGGATGGATTTTGAAAGTACCAATCCACCAAGTGAGATAACACCAATTTCTGTTGTTCCTCCACCAATGTCAACAACCAAGTTTCCGTTGGGCTCTTTTACCGGAATCCCAGCACCAATAGCAGCTGCCATAGGCTCTTCTATAAGGTAAACTTCTCTTGCACCTGCAGACATCGCAGACTCTTTAACGGCTTTACGTTCAACCTGTGTTAATCCAAAAGGAACGCAGATAATTATTCTAGGAGAAAAAAGACCTTTTCTGTTGTGTACCTTTTCAATAAAGTATCGAATCATCATCTCTGTAACATTGAAATCTGCAATAACTCCATCTCTCATTGGTCTAATGGCTTTTATATTTCCAGGTGTCTTACCCACCATATCTTTAGCCTCTTGACCAACAGCTAAAATTCTCTCTCTCCCATGTTTGTCATATTGAATAGCAACAACTGAAGGCTCATTAATACTGATACCTTTTCCTTTAACCAATACTAAGGTATTGGCAGTTCCTAAGTCTATCGCTAAATCGTTTGAAAACATTCCTAAAAGTCTTTTAAACATATATTATCTCCCCTATGTGCAGTTATGCAGTTTTTGAATTTTTTATATAAATTGGTTTAACACCATTGTTGATTACGTCTTCGGTTATGATAACTTCATAACCTCCAAGATCTGGAAGTTCATACATAATATCTAATAAACTAGCCTCCATAATCGAACGTAATCCTCTGGCACCAGTTTTTCTCTTAATGGCTTTTTCTGCTATCGCTTTTAATGCACTCTCTTCAAAGGTTAAAAGAGCATTGTCAATTTCAAAAAGTTTTTGATACTGTTTAATAATGGAGTTTTTAGGCTCAACTAAAATACGTACCATATCGTCTAGTGTAATTGGTTCTAATGTGGCAGTTACATGAAGCCTTCCGATGAGTTCTGGAATAATTCCAAATTGAACCAAATCATCAGACTCTATTAGGTGCATCACATTGTCATTCTCTTTGTTGCTTCGTTTGCTCTGCCCAAATCCAAGCTGATTGGCTCCGAGTCTTCTTTGAATAATCTCTTCAACACCATCAAATGCTCCACCACAAATAAAGAGTATATTTGAAGTGTCAATTTGAAGGAAATCTTGGTTGGGATGTTTTCGTCCACCCTTTGGTGGAATGTTGACAACTGAACCTTCAATGATTTTAAGCAATGCCTGCTGTACCCCTTCGCCTGATACATCTCTGGTAATAGAACGGTTCTCACCCATACGAGCAATCTTATCCATCTCGTCAATGAATATAATACCTCTTTGGGCTTTTTCAACATCATCACCAGCAGCTTGTAGCAGTTTTGTTAAAATGTTCTCTACATCCTCCCCTACATAACCAGCTTCTGTTAAGTTGGTTGCATCTGAAATAGCAATGGGTACATCTAAAAATTTTGCAATGGTTTGCGCAAGAAGTGTTTTACCAGAACCTGTAGGTCCAATGAGTAAAATATTTGACTTGTCAATGCTTGTGTCATTCTCTTGCATATTTTTGAAGATTCTTTTATAGTGGTTATAAACAGCAACAGACAAAGTCTTTTTCGCTTGATCTTGACCAATTACATAATCATTTAATAGTCTGTGAATCTCTTTTGGAATAAGCAGCGTTTGAGCTTCACTATTTTGTGGTGTTATATGCTCATCTTCTTCACCAAAGAGAATCTTATACGCTGAAGTGACACAGTTAGAACAGATATAGACACTGTTCCCTGCTATAAATGGATTGTTTTCTTTTTCAGTTGTGTTACAAAAGCTACATACTTTTTTAGCCATTATTATTTTTCCTTATAAATGGGATACCACGTTTTGATTTTGTGATAAACGTTACTAATTTTTTTACATTTTCAGATTCACTGTTTTTAAGGAGTGTCTCTGCAGATTCTTGAAGTGCTTGACCACTCTCAAAAAGCTCTTTATATGCTGTTTTTAAAGCATTAATCTCATCTCTTTCAAGCTGACGACGAAGTCCTGTTAGGTTAAGACCTCTAAGTGTTGCTCTGTTCCCCTCAGCCATACAGAAAGGAGGAATGTCTTGACTCAGTGCAGAAGCTCCTGCTACCATGGCAAAATCACCTATTTTAACAAATTGGTGTATCGGAGTTAACCCTCCTATTACCACATGATTTCCCAATTCAACATGACCAGCTAAGGTTGCTCCATTGGCTAAAATACAGTTGTCACCCATAAGAACATCATGACCCAAGTGAACGTATCCCATGAGTAGGTTATTGTTTCCTATTTTAGTGATGCTTCCACCACCGATGGTCCCGGGGTTAAGTAGCGTAAACTCTCGAATCTTGTTATTGTCTCCGATAATAAGTTCAACATCTTCACCATTAAATTTTAAATCTTGAGGTATGGAACCAACAACAGCATGTGAAAAGATATGATTCCCCTTGCCAATGGTTGTACGACCAGCAATGTTTGCATGGGCATCAATAATGTTGTCATCACCTATAATGGTTGCAGAGGAGATGGTAACAAAAGGACCAATAGTAACATTGTTCCCGATGATGGCTCCATCTTCAATAACTGCTGTTGGGTGTATATTTAACATGATTTTACTTATCTACGATCATGGCTTTTAATTCAGCCTCAGCTACGAGCTTATCATCAACATATGCTTTTGCAGCCAGTTGCCAAATGGCACCTCTTTGTTTTATTACAGTCAATTTATAAACCAACTGATCACCTGGTGTCACAGGAGAGCGAAATTTAGCTTTGTCAATACTCATGAAGTATACAACTTTATTGGCTGCTTCTTCTTGGTCTTCGTCACTTGAACTTTTAAATGCAAGTACGCCACCAGCTTGAGCCATACCTTCAACAATCATTACCCCTGGGTAAATGGGATGGTCTGGAAAGTGTCCTTGAAATACAGGTTCTGAGATAGATACATTTTTGTATCCCTCTATACTTACACCTTTTTCAAGTTTTGTGACACGGTCAAGTAATAAAAATGGATACCTATGTGGTAATATCTTCTGGATTTCAACTACATCATATAACATTTAACTAGCCCTTTTATAAAAACTTTTTAATTATTTTATCCAAAAAGAGCTAAAAGAGTATCAAATCTTTAAGAGAAGCTCTTTTACATCTTCATATAGGTGGCTTTTATAAACAATTTCAACTTTTTGTGTTGGAATTTTAACAACAACCAATATAGATGATAAATCATAGTTAGAAATTAATTCTTCTCTAATCTTTACCTCTTCGTTAAAAAGAGGCGTATGGTAAATAAGTTCTTCTATATTTTTATAGTTATAATTGCCCAATTTATTATAAGTTTCTAATGTTATAAATTTCACTTCATCTCGGTTCATGTAGTGGATGTCACCTACTTGAACATCGATTTTACCTCGGGTATATTCACTTTTTAGTGTGGAGTAGGGTAGAAAATGTGCAGCTACGGTCTCTTTTTTGACTTTTAAATGACCGTACATCTGTCGCCAATTTAAAAAACGTTCTTTAACTATTTTATAGGCTATATCTTTATCTTCAAACTCCCATCGTTTCTCATAAAGGGCTATACGTGCTTCAATGGACTCTGGTTGTATCTGCTGTGAGAGAGGAGAAAAAAGTTCATCGGCCAGTTTTTGTTGTTGCTCTCGTTGCATGGTGAGTCCAAAGAGACAACCACAATAGTCTTGACGATAGAGGGCATCTTGTTTGGCAAGTATATTTTGTTCTTGTGTTCCTGATGCTTTACGGTAGTCAGGAGCCATAAATGATATACCATACTTTTCACCCAAGCTATCACCTGCAAGTTTTAGTTGTTTCAGTGATTTTTTAGGACTGGTAAGTAGGGTAGAGGTAAATGTTTTTTCACCAAGTTCTTGTGCTTTTTGGGCTGTTACTTCAAAACGTCTGTCAAAACAGATGGCACATCTGGCACCTTTTTCTGGTTCTTTTTCAAAACCACGAACAGCCTCTAGCCAATTATGAGTGTCATATGCACCTTCGATAAGTGCAATACCAAGCATTTTACACGAACGTTTGACATCAAGCAGTCGTAAGCAGTACTCACTGTATGGGTGAATATTTGGGTCATAAAAGAATCCTATAAGTCTCTCTTGGGGGTAACTCTTTTGTAGTTTTTGTAAAAAATAGTGGCTATCTACAGCACAACAAATATGAACTAAAATGCTCTTCTCCTTCTTTTCAAACGATATGGTTTATTTTTTCTATTCTACTCAAAGTTTATTAAAAAGCAGTGCTTCTTTATGTGATTAAGTTTATAGATAAAGGTGTTACATTATATCACTTTTTATTGTGTTATAAGTCAAAATGCCATATACTGCTATTAGTCTTTAAAAAAAGACAATTTTAAAGTTTAAACAAGGAGTTTATAAATGGTAAAAAAAGTTTTATCTATAATGGTTTTTGGGGCAATAGTGTTTTCAGGATGTTCACAAACAGTAGCAGAGGTTAAAGCACCTGCTAAAACTAAAGAAGCAGTAGCAGAAGTTAATGCAACAGTAGTAGAAAAAATAGTAGAAAAAGCAGCATCTACAGTTGGTGGTGGTGCAATGTATGTACCATTTTCTGAAATGGCAAAATAGTTAGTAGTCATCTTGAAAAAATCATCGGAAGTGATGGCTTTAGCCTCACCAATGGTGGGAGTAAACTCTCCACTTCCGAAATGTAAACTATCTCTTAACTTGCAAATCCACTCTTGAATCCTCTTTTTATATCAGCTTGAACAATCGCTTTTTGTTTCTCTTTTTTATGGGTATCTTTCTCAACAAATATCTTTTTACGTGTTTGGGGGTCCATCTCTGTATAGTACATTACTGCTGAGTAGGTTCCTGGTGTTGGTATAAATACTTGTGCTTGTTCAGGATTCATTTTTAGTTCATTGGTGGCAAAACGTTTAAGTGCGTGCATGTCTTTTTCAGTACAACCAGGGTGAGCAGCAATGAGGTAGTAGGTCATGTACTGCTTTTTCCCCATATCTTTATTGAGCTTATCATAGAGCTTTTTAAAGTCAACAAGGGTCTGTTTTCCTGGTTTTCCCATAAGGTCAAGAACATGCTGTTCCGTATGTTCTGGTGCCACTTTCATCTGCCCTGAAATATGGTGTGCTACCATCTCTTTTAGGTAGGAGTATCCATACTTTTTGTCTTCTGTTATAAGGTCGTATCGTACACCAGAAGCAACAAATGCTTTACGAATTCCAGGGATTTCTCGAACCTGTTTCATCATATTAACAACCCGTCCATGGTCTGGTTTCATAGACTTACAAAGGTGTTTAGAGTCAACACAACGCTGGTGGTCACAGGTTCCGAGTTTAAGTTTTTTGTCACACTCATAACCGTACATGTTGGCTGTGGGTCCTCCAAGGTCAGAGATGATTCCTTTAAAATCTTTGTACTCTCTAAAGTCCTTTGCTTCTTGGACAATCGACTTTTCACTACGTGTTCGTATGGTTCTTCCTTGGTGAACCCCAATGGCACAGAAGTTACACTCACCCCAACACCCTTGATGGGTCATAATAGAGAACTTAATGGTCTCCAAACATTTTACTTTTCCATCTTTAGCATAGTAAGGATGTAGCTCTCGTGTAAAAGGAAGTGAAGAGACGGCATCCATCTCATCTTCATTGAGGTAGTCACAAGGTGGATTTTGAATCGAGTAACGGGTGTCAACTTGTTGACAAAGTCCTTTGGCTGCGATGGGGTCGTTGTTGTCATAAAAAAGGTCAAAGAGGTCGATGTATTTCTCTTTGTCATCCAAACACTCTTTATGTGAAGGGAGTTGATGGTAGTTCTTCATAGGCTCTTTTGCTATGTAACAGAGACCACGAATGTACTTCCACTCTAAGCCTTTGTCTAATGCTTTTGTTAAGTCATAAATGGTTTGTTCCCCCATTCCATAAATAAGAATATCTGCCTTACTATCAAAAAGAATGGGTTTACGGAGTTTGTTTGTCCAGTAATCATAGTGGGTGACACGACGAAGACTCGCTTCAATACCACCCAATACAAGAGGCACCGTATTTTTAAAGTTTTGACGAATAAGGTTACAGTAGACCAAAACAGCACGATCAGGTCGTTTGTTGTTTTTTCCACCGGGGGTATAGTCGTCATTGTTTCTAAACTTTTTAGTGGCAGTGTAGTTAGAGACCATGGAGTCAATGCTTCCACCACTCACACCCCAGTAGAGTCGTGGTTCACCCAAACGCTTAATGTCTTTGTCACTTTTAATGTCTGGTTGACCTATCATTCCCACTTTGTAACCCATTTTTTCAAGCATACGTCCTACGACTGAGACACCAATAAATGGTGAGTCTATGTAGGCATCTCCCGATACCAAAATAACGTCACACTGCTTCCATCCTAAGGCATCCATCTCTGCTTTTGTGGTTGGTAAAAAACTGGTGGCTATGGGATTGTTGTACTCTTTATGTTGGCTCATGAGGTTGACCTTTGTATGCTCTAATTTGTCGTAAAACTATTTTTGCATTATAGCCAATGAATCCCAATTTACCTTTAGTGTTTGAAAGATGTTTTTAAAGAGAGGACGCTCCAAACTGTTTTCATTTAAACATGCCATTTGGAGTTTAACTAAGCTCTCTCTGTGTTCTTGGTTTGAACCATCATTTTTGGAAAGCATCAGCATCTCTTCAATCAAACATCCAAAAGCTCGAACCTCTAAACGTTCCAGTGCATCACGCATGGTTAGGTCACTAGGTTCATAGTAAGATGCAGCACCAAAGTCACCAATAATACTGTTTGCTTCATCATCTAACATAATATTGTGGGCATAAAAATCCCCATGCATAATACCATGCTCATGTAGATGTCGACCTGCTGAAGCCATATCTTTAAGGAGTTTAATGCTTTTTGAAAGCGTTAGTGTAAACTCTTTTGGGTAAACATCTCGTGTACAGCTCTCTAGTGTAGGAGGCAATCCTAAGTTGGTATAGTGAGCCGGTATAAGTTCCAACATCAGGACATCTTTTCCCTCAGGGTGATGGGTTACTCGTGCAAATACATCTACCAAATGGTCGTGATGTCCTAAAGAGATGTTGATGTCCATCTCCTCTTTAGGTAATCCATCGCTGGTCATTTCGCCTTTAAAAACTTTAACAGCTACCTCTAACGCTGAGCCATCCTTGTTATAAATAGCTTTTGAGATAAGACCAGAAGCTCCTTCTCCTAGAACCTCCTTTATCTCCAACTCGTCCCATGGTACCTCTTTTAATGGCATATCACAAGAGGGGTGTTTGGCACAGAAAGGGTTACCAGCATAGGCAAACCATGAGAGTTTGGGCAGGGTTAAAAGCCAAGAGGGAAGGGCGTTCATTTGGTTGGCAGCCAGACGAAAAAGCTCTAAATTTTTACAGGCTAAAAGGCTCTTTGGTAAACTGCTAATTTGGTTTCCAGAGAGCATAAACTTTTGTAGATATTTTAACTCTCCTATGGAGTCGGGTAGGGTGCTGAGGTTATTGTCAGTCAAGATAAGCCAACGGGTAGTTAAAGGCAAAGAATTTTCAGGCAATGAATCTATTTGGTTGTTTCTAAAGCCAATTATCGAGAGTTGATGACACTCTAAAAGTACAGTGGGTAGCTCTCTAAATTGGTTGTTGGACAAAAAGAGAATCTTTAGATTTTTTAGTTTTTCAAATGTTTTAGGAAGTGTAGATAAGTTGTTGTTGGTCATGTCCAAGAACTCTAACGTCTCTGCCATATCCAAGATTTCTTCAGGAAATTCTGTGAGCCCACACCCTAAAGTGAGTTTCTTTTGCCCCAGAAGTTTACCTGCTTTGAGTTGTTCTAATGTTTTCAAGTTTAAGCCTTTGTGTAGATACGCACATAAAAATGTATGGTCGTTTTAAGTTCTAAGAGTGCCAAGATTTTCTCTTTTTTCTCAACAGTTATTTGCCAATAGTAGGGAGTCATACGTAAAAGATCTAAGATATCCTCTTGTTGAACGACAATCTCCTTTTTTATCTCTATCTCCTCTTTTAAAACAAAGCTTTCACTCTCATCCATAACTGAGTAGTTACCTTTATGTGGCAAAACTTCATCATAAATATGTGCTGTTAAACCCTTCAAATGCTCTTCCCCCGGTCCTACCATAATAATGTTTCCATCAGCTGTTAAAAGACGCTCTATCTCCGAAGCAGAGACAGGAGAAAAGACCGAGAGCATGGTCGAAAAACTCTCATCAAAAAAAGGTAAATCATACGCAGAAGCAACAGAAAGCATTGTACCCATCTTCCGTTTTCCTGCCAACTTCACAGCCGACTTAGAGATATCTATACCCCAAAGAGAGAGCGTGGAATCTTCCGAAGCCTTAACCAGTTCTTGCATATAATACCCCTCACCACAACCGACATCTAAGATGTTTTGATTAAATCCTTGTGGCATAGCAGTGATGTACTGAACAATGGCATCAGAAAGCGTTTTATAATACCCCTTATTTAAAAAAGCCTGACGACTACGAATCATCTCATCTGAATCTCCTGGATTTTTACTGCGTTTATGTTGGGCTAAAAGTAGGTTAACATACCCCTCTTTAGCAATGTCATGGGTATGTCGGTTTTCACAGATATAGGAGTTGTTCTCTTTATGTAAGGCAGAGTTACAGACAGGGCATTTAAATGTAATGGGGTTGTTCATAGGGTTCGCTTTTTTGTTTTATTGCAATTATAACTTATAGAATAAAATTTTACTTTAGGGGGATGGGTTTTTTTTAGATAGTGAAAGTATTTGAAAAAATACGAGGGTTATTAGTTTTTAAGCTATACTTCTAAGTATGAAAAACAAAATAAATTTACTACTTTTACTCACTCTACCTTTTTTAATAATTAGTTGTAGTGGGAAAGAAAATCAGGCTAAAATAATACCTCAAGTGCATACTCCTACTCCTGCAATACAAACGCAAAGTAATCGACCTAGTTTAGGTAGACCTATATCTGTGCCTAGCTCTGTTAAAAGACCTATTGAACGAGAAGAAATTCCTCGTAGTCGACCAGCTCCCATTGTAGAGCAAAGAGCCAAACATGGAGAGAGTCACTATTCTAAAAGATTTAAACTATCCAATACCATAAGAGAGAGTTCTGGACTTATTAAAGTAGACAACAGACTCTGGACACTGAACGACAGTGGTGGGAAGGCAGCACTGTACCAAATAGATGAACGAAATGGACGTATTGTAAAAACGCTTAACATTCAAAATGCTTCAAATAAGGACTGGGAAGACATCGCTTATGATGATACTTATGTTTACATTGGTGACTTTGGAAACAATCGTGGAAATCGTAGAGACCTTAAAGTGTATAAGATACCTCGTGCTTCACTTAGAACAGGGAAGAGTGCCAGAGCTGAAATTATTCATTTTAGCTACAACGACCAAAAAGATTTTAAATCGAGACCTCAACAAACCAACTATGACTGTGAAGCGATGATAGCTTATAATGGAAAACTTTATCTTTTTTCAAAGAATTGGCAAAACCAGAAAACCCGTCTTTATGAGTTAAGTACCAGAGCTGGAAAACATCAAGCGAAGTATATTCGTACATTTAACACCCAAGGAATGGTAACGGGAGCGACCATAAATAAAGAGTTAAATATACTTCTACTCTCTACCTATTCTTCACTTTTAAATGTGAATGTATGGGCATTTACAAATTTTCATGGAAGCAACGTATTTAATGGAGATGCTAAACGACTCAACTTTGATATTCCTCTTCAATCACAAGTAGAAGGCATAACATTTACAGATAACTACAAAGCATATCTTGGTAGTGAAGCTTTTAAAAAGTATATTTTTTCACTTGATGCGACGCTTTATAATTTGGACTTTTCGGGAGAGTTTGAGTAGTAGCCGATTAAGGTATCGACCATGAGGATTAACAGTAATTTAATAAAGAGATGATATGATAAGAAAATTTTTACAAAAAATGTCTCTATACCTAGGAAAATATGAAATCTTTACGTCCTCTACTTATTATTTTGGTTATTGTGGCATTGATAGTGACACTTTTTATCTCGCTGGCTGAAAAACAACAAATGGTCACACTTTTTGAAGGAAATGTTGCTAAAAAGCCGATACCTATTGTTTTAAATCATTTTCAAGACAGTGAATGTGGTATGGTGATAGATGAGATAGAATATGCTTCTGAAGTGGTGGCTCCTGACGGGAAAACGTGGTTTTTTCATGACCATGGTGGTATGGTGGCATGGCTTGATAGAAAGGCATTTAAAGATGAAGCTGTTATTTGGGTACATGCCAAGGACAGTAACAAGTGGATAGATGGCTACAAAGCGTGGTACAGTCGAGATGAAGAGACCCCTATGTTGTACGGGTTTGGGGCTTATGAGAAGCAAGAAAAGGGACTTGTACCGTTTGAAACCATGAAACTTCATATGCTCAGAGGTGAAACCATGGTCAATCCAAGTGTTAGAAAACAGTTACTAGAACAGAAAAAGGAAATAGATGGAAGCCATTGATATTATCTCGGTGATGACCATCGCTTTTTTAGGAAGTTTTGGTCACTGCATTGGAATGTGTGGGGGAATTGTTATTGCCTATACAGGTACAAAAGTGGACAAAGCGTGGGGCAAAACAAAACAGGCTGTTGCGCATCTTTTTTACTCTTTTGGTCGGGTATTGACCTACATGGTATTGGGTGGAATTTTTGGTTACCTTGGTGGTGTTGCAACGTTTAACAACACTTCAAATGGAATTCTTTGGATAGTTGCTGGTATAGCAATGATATTGGCAGGACTCTCTCTGCTTGGGCAGACAAAATTTTTAATCCTTATAGAACACTCTTTTTCAAAATCTATCTGGTACCAGCAGAGTTTTAAAGCCTTACTTCGTAATCAATCACTTTTGAGTTTTTTTCTACTAGGAATGCTCAACGGTCTACTCCCTTGTGGTTTGGTCTACTTCTTTGCCATTACAGCTGCCAGTACAGGAAGCCCCGTGTATGGTGCATTGGTGATGTTTATTTTTGGTATGAGTACCATTCCTGCTCTGTTTTCTTTGGGCTTTTTTATAGGAGTGTTTAAACAGGCCTCTTTTAGAAATATTATGATGCGTTTGGCTGCGATTACGGTTTTGTTTTATGGTGCTTTTACTATTTATAATGGGTACAGATATTTGGTTGAACCTGAGAGGACTATTTTAGAGTGCCATTAAATCAGAGCCAAACCCCATTCCTCAAAAAATAAACAATTGGATATGCCGTAACCATAAGCACATAAAGCGAATTAAAAATTATACTCATGTTATAACTTCTTTTTTCATTCTCTCCCAACATCTGCATGATACCTAAATGCATACCATAGAACGTTCCTACAAAGAGTAAGGCATAGAGTAAATATCCTACATAATAGTAGTCA